>Ga0181589_10000752_pt1 | contig 24008 bp, 21 predicted proteins | sample 071ome_25_FD_132444 | JGI IMG/M metagenome (GOLD analysis project Ga0181589, IMG submission 132444) | Coastal salt marsh microbial communities from the Groves Creek Marsh, Skidaway Island, Georgia - 071410BT metaG (megahit assembly) | ecosystem: Environmental > Aquatic > Marine > Intertidal...
ATCGATGGTCTTCTCAGAGGGTGCCGGAAGCTTGCTCAAATCCACTTTTTCGGCAGCGGAAGTGATCAGGCTGCTGCAAAGCAGCGTAGCTAGAGAAAGGCATATGGTTCTTTTCATCAGATTCTTAGACGTTGTTTTGAAGAGTTTATTCGAATCACCTTTTCTTAGACATTTTTCCACTCTCTGCTGGCTGCCGATGCCAGGACTGCATCGCAGACTTTAGCCGTTTCCAGAGCATCGCGGAAAGTGGGGTGGCACGGTTCACCACTGCTCAGCGAGGCGAGAAAATCAGCCACCTGATGGACAAAGGTGTGTTCGTAGCCAATGGAGAGGCCCGGTACCCACCATTTGTCGAGGTAGGGATGATCTCCATCAGTGATATGAATGCTGCGCCACCCGCGGACCTTGCCTTCATCACTGTGATCAAAAAACTCCAAGCGATTGAGGTCGTGGAGGTCCCATCGGATGGAAGCATTTTCACCATTGATCTCGAGGGTGTAGAGAGCCTTGTGACCCCGTGCATAGCGGGTAGATTCAAACAGGCCGAGAGATCCGTTGTTGAAGTGGCAGTGGAAAATACAGGCATCATCGATGGTGACCGCCTGTTTCTCTCCGGTGGCAGTGTGCACCCTTTCCTTAATGAAGGTCTCGGTGACGGCAGAGACATCCTGAATCCCACCATTGAGCCAGATGGCAGTATCAATACAGTGGGCCAGAAGATCACCTGTCACACCCGATCCGGCTGCGGCTGCATCCAGGCGCCACAAACCCTCTCCGCCCTGAGGCAATTCTTCACTGATGGTCCAGTCCTGAAGAAAGTTGGCTCGATAGTGAAACACTTTGCCGAGTTTTCCTGAGTCGATGATCTGCTTTGCCAGGGTAACGGCAGGAATGCGGCGGTAGTTGTACCAGACGGTGTTGGCAACGCCTGCTTTTTCAACCGCCTCAACCATGGGAAGAGACTCTTCGGTTGTACGCGCCAGAGGTTTTTCGCAAAGAACCATTTTTCCCGCTTCTGCGGCTGCGATCGCGATGGCAGCGTGACTGTCATTGGGTGTGCAGATGTCGATGGCATCGATATCGTCCCTGGCGATCAGCGCCTTCCAGTCAGACTCGGTGCTCTCGTATCCCCACTGGCTGGCAAAAGCCTCGGTTCGCTCACCATTTCTGCCGCAAATGGCCTTGAGTACGGGGCGATAGGCAAGGTCTCCGAAGAAATCATTGACCCGTTTGTAACCGTTGGAGTGGGTGCGCCCCATGAAGCCATACCCCACCAATCCGATATTCAATGGTTTTTTGTCGCTCATATTTTTTCTCAATTAGAATGTTTGAATGCTGAAGGATTCCAAAGACCGATCACTGCGCGTCTCTGACCTTGATCATGGCATCCAGAATGGTGTTCCAGGTGCTGCCATCTTCCAGAACGGCATTGGGAAACATGCATCCGTCCCAGCAGATATGCTCAATGCCTCGGCTTTGGGAATCCTTGAGCCAATAGCTGGCACATCGAGTGATATCCAACTTGCCGTTTGGATCGTCTGCTCGACAGTGTTTGCCGGTCTTGTCATGGGATCCGGCTCCATGAACTTCTCCATCGTTTTGAGCGACATGAAAGTCGATGGTCCAGGGTCGCAGCTTGTCGGTCATCTGCTCGTAGGCTGCATAAAAGGCCTCGTCACTGTAACCTGGTTGAAGCAGGGCATGCTCGGGTGCATTGTAACCCATCAGATAAAGGTAGGTGTGGGCGAGATCGGCCTGGAAACCAAGGGTCTCAGGCATTCCAACTCCTTCCAGCAAGTCGAGCATGTCCTTCCAGGAATGCATGCCAGCCCAGCAAATTTCGCCTTCAGCAGCCAACCGCTCCCCATGGTCCTTGGCAATTTGAGCCGCCTTCTTGAAGGTGTCGACAATACGAGCCGTGTTCTTTGCGGGATCCTCCTTCCAGGCGTTGACCCCGAATTCAGCTGAATCGATGCGAATCACACCTCGTTTTCGGGCCCCATGATCGTTAAAAATGCGGGCGACCCGGCAAGCCATTTTGACCGCATCCAGGAATTTGGCCTGTTGCTCATCGGTTCCCATGGCTGAATCTCCAACGGTCCCGGGCCAAACAGGCGCAACCAGCGAGCCGATATCAAAGCCCTTAGATTGAATCAAATCGGCAATGGCCTTGAGATCGTCATCACTCGCGCTGGGATCGGTATGTGGTAGAAAAAGAAAGTAATCGATTCCATCAAATTTTTGTCCGTTGACCTCTGCTGCTGCGGTGAGATCTAGCATGTGTTCCAGGCTGATGGGAGGTTCCTGACCTTCATCGGTGCCTTTGCCAACCAGGCCAGGCCACATGGCATTGTGAAGCTTTAGGGATGGGTTACTCATAGGGATTCTTCTGGTTTTTGACTGCTTTTGACTAAGTTCTTGACGCCATCCACACCACGCACTTTAGGCCCCCTTGGACCGTACGGATGGGAGTTGGGAAAAATTAACACCTGAGACTCATGGATCAATTCCAAAGTTGCCTGAGAATGCCCCGACGAGGTTCCAAGGCGATGATCGGTCTCAGGCATCCGGTCTGGCCCATTGAGGCGGATGGTGGAGTTGGAACAAGGTTTCTCCAGCTTTGGGAACCATCAAGATCCCCTCGGCTTCTCGATTGGCATAATCTTCTGGATTCATGGATTTCGGGTTTCGGTAACCGAGATTGATTTCTCGACATACGGTCTCAGAGATACCTGTTGCCAGAGTCACCTTTACCCGAGGAATTTCGCGGCCATCGACCCATTGACCAATCCCTCTCACGTGAGTCGAATGAGCCAGAATACCCCAAGGCAAATCCTTGAATTGATCCCACTGCTGAACAAAATAATCACGGCAGTGATAACCAATCTGATGAATCAGTTTACCGTGAGTCAAACTGATTTCCTTGATGTGAGGCGCATAGATGATCAATTCGCCGTCATCGGCCAGCACGGGTTCCAGCTTGTACATACACTTTCCTCCCACCCAAAGTTCGTCATACATCGGTGGAGCGCAGGAAAGGATGGTATGATAGGGTTTGTCACGGTATTCGATGTGGGTCTGCGCTGAAAGATCGGCTGCCTCATCCCATGCGGATTCCGGGGTGCCGGTGAATAGGCCCTTGAGACCCTGGTGGGTGACCACCATGCAAAGGGCTTGCTTGGGGATGGTCACCGCCGCTCCAGCCCGATCGATGACTTTCCTGACCGCCGTCCACTTATGTCCGATGATTTTTGGGTTGGTAATGATGGCTGCCAGCCAATGGAAAAAGTTCAGAACCTCTGGGCCGCTGACTCCTGGAAAGAGGTATTTGTTGCCACCTGAAAAACCGACCACTTCGTGGGGAAACACCGGACCTACGATCAAAATTTGATCGTATTCGTAAAGTTTTTTGTTCACGCGAACCGGCACATCCATGCTGAACCGTCCTTCGGTCATGGCGTGGATTTCTTCCTTGGTGATCACACCAATTTCTTTGAGCGCTTCAGGGCGATCCCACTGGTGATTGAAGAAAGAAACGGATGCATAGGTGCTTTTTCTCTCTTCAAGGCTGATTTCCAGACGTTCACAGATGGCTTCCTCGCTCATGGGCTGATGCGTGCCGAGGGCAATCATGACGTCCATGGCTGCAGCACTTTTGGCATGCAGCTTGAAAAGAGTCTGAAACATCCAGCCCACCGGGGCGGTTCGGGTGCTGTCGGGGACGATCAGAAGGACTTTCTTGCCCTGAAAAGTTCCCGCAGGGAATCTTTCAGCCAAAAAGGGCTGAACCGAATCAAGCCCTAGAAAGCCGTCAGATGGTGCGATCAAGCTGGCCATGTTTTGTGAGGGCGCGATGGTTTTGTTTGCCTTAAATGGTTTGACTTAAAAAGCCACCATCCACTCGTATGTCCGATCCTGTCACGAAACTGCTGGCTTGATGACTGGCAAGAAAGACAGCGGCCCCAATCAGTTCATCCGCCTCCCCGAAACGTCCCATGGGGGTGTGGCCCATGATACTCTCGGTTCTTGCCGTTGGACTCCCGTCTTCATGAAACAGGATTTTACGATTCTGTTCGGCCGGGAAGAATCCTGGCGTGATGGTGTTGACCCTGACACCAGAAGCAGCCCATTCACGGGCCAGGAATTGACTCAAGCTCAGAACGGCTGCCTTGGCTGCAGAGTAGGCGATCACCCTGGAAAGAGGAATGTGTGCCGAGACACTGGCAATGTTGATGACGCTTCCTCGTCCGGACTGAAGCATGGCAGGGCAGAATTCCTGGCAGGGCAAGAGAACTCCCCCAACGAGGTTCAGATCGAAATTGCCTCGCCAAGCATCCAGTGGGATTTGTTCAAAGGTGAAATCTCCCGTAAGGGTGGTTTTGGGGTCATTCCCTCCTGCAGCGTTGACCAGAATGGAGGGCGCTCCGATTTTCTCCCGGATGGACGCGTGGGCTTCCTTGAGGCTTTCAGCGTTCATGGCATCAGCCTTCACATAGTGGGCCTTACCACCCTTGGCCTGTATGCCTGCGATCGTTTGTTCTCCGTTCGCCTCGTTGCGGCCCATGACGACCACTTCACCCCCTGCCTCAGCCAGCCCAGCGGCCATCGCACCCCCCAGGCTGCCTGTTCCGCCGATAACCACAGCAATATCCCCGCTCAAATCAAATCGATGCTTCATGAGCATGCAGCTTGCCTGCCTGTATAAGTCAACTAAAGCAAAAAGGTTGGGTAATGTGCTTGGACATCTTTCGGTGGACGGGCAGGATACCATGATGAGTTTGTCCAATGTCTCCTGGGAAGCAGAGTTTCGAAAACTTTTTGAAGTTGGGAGCGATCGTTATCAGCAAGGAAAGCGAGAGGTCTCGAGCTTTTTTCAGCCCGAAGAGCTCGAGCTTCTTCAAAGAATCGGTTACCGAGCTCAGGAGATGTTTGATTTCTTGGAGGACCATGTGAACTATGGTGCGCCAGACTACGCAACGGCCTACAAAGTAGCTGTATTGCGGGAGCGGTATTTTAGGGAAGTCCAGGGGGGGGAGTGGACAGGCCAGGTGGTGGCGGCTTCTCAACTACCAGCCAAGACCGATACCATGGATGGAGTCGCCTGGTTTCCGAGATTAGTGGCTAAAGCGCGTGCGAAGCTGGCCGGAGAATTGGATGAGCCTACCATGTATGGCTGTGCGGGAGACCGCCCTTTTCTCGCCGGTTACGGACACACCCTAGATAGTTTTCTGGAAATCGTCTGGAAGCATGGTGAGAATGATGAGGCCATCCTTCAAGCTCTCAGGCAAAGGCCCTAGACGAAGCGATGGCTACCCTGGACATCTTACCAGCCAGACTTACCCATCAGAGTTCTCCCATTCTATCGAAATGTTTTCCAGTTTGTTAACTGGCGACTGCTAGAGGGCAGGTAAACTTGCTGCTGCCATGGCCTGGCCATGGCGCTTCTCTTTTTCTCCAGGCAGGTGGAATGCTATGGAGGCAGCCTTGATCGGGAACTCCTGATGCAAAACCTCCTTTGCTTTTTCGATCATTTGGTCGGCACCGGTTCCGGTGGTGACCCGGCCGAGCAGCAGCAGATGTTCAAATGGGTAATAGTCCTTGTACTGGGCCAGTGCATACCCCAGATAAACCCCCATAGTTCGATAAATGGCTGCAGCGCGATCATCCCCCTTTGCCATGAATGTCTGCACCGCAACCAGTTGTTCTGGAAACGGCAAGGAACGGTCGATTTCCAGACCTGATGCGGGAATGAGCCTTGCCACTGCCTGCTGTGAAAAAAACTGAACACCGCAGCCCACATCCCCGGACCATTCATCCCTGGGGGCTCCATCTCGATAATCAATCGGAGCAAAGGCCAGTTCATTGAGCCACGAAGTAATTTGCCCTTCGGGCGTGACAAACCCGGCCGCCTGATTGGTTCCCATGGCAATACCCAGCACCGCTGGGTGACCGAGGTTCATGGAGCCAGCTAACGCCGTCACCTCTCCGTCGTTGACCACCTCGAATGGAATATTCCTCCAGGCACGTTTCATCTCCATGAAGAGGCCTTTGACGCGTGATTGGAAAAGATCCTCTGGTATGCCTCGGAAGAGTGAGGCGACTTTGACCTGATTCTGTACATACACACCTGCGGCACTGCCTCCGATGGCGTCTACCTGTGGCAGCTTCGAAGCGGCACGTTGTAGCAAGGACATGATGTGGTCGTAATGCCATTGTGGGTCCTGTTGAGGAATGGGATCCCAGACGATCTCTTCAGAAAAAATAGCCTCCCCATCTATCATGGCGGCAATCTTCTGATCGCTACCCCCCAAGTCAAAACCGATGCGGCACCCGGAAAGATGGCCTCCCAGGGGGGAACTTTCGGACTTCGCCTCCGGTAGTTCGGATGTTGCGACCGAATGCACCTTAAATGGACTCTCAAAAATCTTTTCACCCATCATGGCAGCATCGAATTGCCCCAGGGGGTTTTCTACATAATATTGGTTCAGGCGCTGGCAAAGGGCAGGGGAAGCATCGGATTGGATGGTCGCCGCTCCCCTGGACCAAAGGAGGAATTTGATCTGACGTTCCAATAAAAAGGTATTGAGTTCAACGTGTTCGGGTACATCTGGGAGCAGGGTGATCTTGAAGCGATAAACACTTTGATCTGGGCGCACCAAAGCCAAGTGCACGGTTTCAAGGGAGGAGCTTGATTCGAGGCAGCTCTCCAACGCTCTCTGGCTGAGTGCTGCGGGACGAAAGGCCGGATCCAGCTCCGGTATCACCATCGGGCGAAGCGCATCTAAGAACTTTTGCTTCATAGGTTCCGGATATTAGGAAGGGCAAGAGCCGCAGGCAAAGCACTATCTTTGTGGGTTGAGTTTGTGTTGGCACCATGGCAGCCTTAAATCACCGAACACCAATGGCATAGAGATTCGGTAGATTGAGTTCATTGGGAGGGTTTTGAGGTCAGCCATGGTTCGGTAGCTAGGTCATGTCCGATTCAGAATCAAAAACTGCCGCTCTTTCCGTGGGCCAAAGGCTTTGTGCCTCACGTTATGTGCTTCAGACCAAGCTTTTCGAGAACCCCGAAGGCAGTGCCTATTGGGTTGGCAAGGATCGGGATGCTCGGGAGGATGTCATCCTATTTTTTCCGCCGCCTTTTTTGACGCGGGAAACCGAATGGTTGGATGGATTCCTGGAGGCGCTTCAAGCTCCGGAAACCGCGCCTTGGGATCCTTCCTTTGCATGTCTTGCCGTCCATCCATCAGCAAAGCCTTTGCCTTTCGTGGTTTTCCAGTCTGAGGTGGGGATCAGTTTAGAAGAACGACTGGCACAATGTGGGCCGAAGTCCAATTGGGAAGATTTGCAGAGTCTGATAGAGACCATCTTTCGCTCCCTTATGCCGATGCACCACCGAGGGCGGGTTCATGGGCGTCTTACGTTGGATCATATTCGATTCAAGCCGGATGGTTCGGCTTTTGTTTTTGCCCCGGGACTCGATCGCCTCGTCTTCAAGTTCTGGCGCGAAGTGTCGGGAGAAGCCATTTCCGTCCGATGGGATGGAAATGCTTCCGAGCACACACTAAAGACAGGGCAATGCAGTTTTTCCGATGAAGTGTTTACCTTCGCACTTCTTGTCTATGACAGTCTTCGATTCGTCGGCGTCCAGGTTCAGTTGCCGCGCTCGCCGAACATGGAAGGGCGCTCTCGACTGGGTAATTTGATTTTACCCAATCAGGTGTTGCAGGTACTGAATGATGCATCGGGGCGCGATCAAGGTGCGAGATTTCCCTCCCTCGCGCTTCTTGCTGCCAAGATGGGCTTTGATATCCACTTGCCAGACGAGAATCCTCTTACGGGGCCTGGTTTAACATCCACCTGGACTCGAAAAGAGTTACTGGTTCAATGGCTCGGACTTCTGCGCAGGCCTGCTATTCTGGTTGCCATGACAGGTCTTGTGATGATGTTTCTTGTTCTTTTTTGGTGGCTTGATGAGCACCAGCGAAGATCCTTACCCGCAGCTTCCGCGGGCGGAGCTCCCAAACAAGAGATCTTGATTTCCGATGCATCGGATACTGAAGAAGCCGACACACCACGTATGCTCCGGGGTAAGGGGGTGTTGCAACTCACCACAGCTCCAAGTGAATCCCTGGTGATAATCGAACACGCCGAAAACGGAGAGAAGGTAGAAGATTTTTCTCCTGTGACATGGCAGGGATTGATAGAGGGAGCCTATCGGCTTCGCATCCAAGCAGTCGGATATCAGTCCACCAACGTGTTGACTTATCTGATTCAAGGTGGGGAAAGGACCCTGCACGTGGACCTCCAGCCTGCTTTGGTCAAGCTCAAGTTGAATACAGAGCCCTCAAGTGGAACATTTCGCCTTCAGGATCATCAAGGAAGGTGGCACACAGGGAGCCTGCCGGCTGAAGTCGAACTACCTCTTGGAGATTATCTCGTTCATTTTTCCCTGGATGGGAAGACCCGCAGTGAGAGGGTTCGCTTGGAACACTATGAGGTCAGTGGGCATCGCCACGTTTGTGTGTTTGCCTCCAGTCAGTTGCAATTGTTGACATCCCCGGAGGGAGCTGAAGTATGGCTTGATGGCGTTCTACAGGGGCGAACTCCCTTATGGATCGACAGGCTTGAACATGGCGATGTTGGAATCGAGTTTCGGCTGGACGGCTTTAGAACCATCGAAGAGACCGTACATTTGGCGCCGGACCAAGTTCAAACCATTCGCCATTCACTGCTGCCAGCCAATTAGACTCTCGTCCTAAAATGAGATTGCGAAAGTCTCCAGACAGTATGATCAAGAATGGTGATTGGGGCGATGTGTGGTCCATTTTTGGATCAATGTCCTAAGGGCTTCAGGATCAATTGGTTTGGGGAGGTAGTCATTCATGCCTGCGGCCAAGCAACGTTCCTGTTCACCTGCCATGGCGTTGGCCGTGACGGCGATGATGGGGACCAGAGCCTTTTGAGGATCCTCATTCTTTTGCAAGGATCGTATTTTTTGAGCGCATTCAATGCCATTCATCTCAGGCATCTGAATGTCCATCATGACCAAATCAAGAGCGTTGGTCAGAACGCTATCGAAGGCCTCTTTGCCATTGGAAGCCAGGAGAACATGACAGCCCATTTCCTCTAGCATGGTTTGAATCACCTTTTGGTTGATGGGGTGATCATCGGCAACCAGGACCGTGAGAGAATTCCTTTGAGAGGTTTTTGGTTGAACCAGGGGAACATCGGGTACCTGGAGACTGGGGTAGTCATCTGGAGGGGAGTCTCCCTGAAGAATGGTTTCGCGGAGGCATGGCTTGAACATCGCATCAATTGGACCCGCATCCTGGAACTCGTCTGGATCGAATCGGGTGTTTCGAGCAAGCAATACGACCATCGGAAATTTTTTAGGGGTTGTTTGTTTCACGATGCGATGGATCAACTTATTCAAGGCGGCTTGCTCCCAGGTAACCGGAACGTCGATCCATAGCTGAAAAGACGCATGCGTGCTTTTTTGGGTACGGTTCAACTCATCGATGAGGACGGTTTCTTCCTCACAAACACGGAGGGAAGCCGTGAATCGCCGAAGTACGGTTTGGGTGCATTTCCCACTCATCGAATGAGGTGCAAAAAGGATGAGGGCCGGCAGGGGGGAGGGAGGAGAGATTTCAGATTGATTTTTTTCTGATATGGCTATGGGGGATTCCAATTCGATCCAAAAGCGACTTCCGGATCCAGGTTGACTCTCGAAACCGATCTTTCCACGCATGAGATCCACAAGTTTTTTGGTGATCGGGAGCCCCAATCCGGTGCCTCCCCTATGGTGACCTTCGTCGGATGGGATTTGGGCGAATTTCTCGAAGACCCTTTCACGCGCTGACTCGGAAATGCCGATGCCGGTATCCTGCACTGCCAATTGCCATCGGATATGTTTTGAGCGGTCCGACGGGAGCAACTTGAAGCTTAGTTCAACAGAACCGGTGTCCGTGTATTTGATGGCGTTGCCAAGCAGATTGACCACTATTTGTCGAATCCGATGGGCGTCTCCTTCGATGGAAGGTGGTAGCTTCTCCGGGAGCAGGCACCCTAATTCGATCCCCTTACGGTAGGCTTGTGGTGCCACTACCTGCAAGGATGACTCCAGTAAATGAACGAGGTCAAAGTCGCTGAGCTGAAAATCCATGTGCCCCGCCTCGAGTTTGGACAAATCCAGAACATCATTGATGATGGCGAGCAAACCTTCGGCCGAAAGTTTGAGAAGTTTGGTATGCTGCCGGTCCCTTTCGGATAGTTCGCTGGATTGACTCAATATACTGGCCATTCCCAGAACTCCGTTCATGGGAGTGCGAATCTCGTGACTCATGGTGGTGACGAATTCGGACTTGGCTCGATTGGCGCTTTCGGCAATTTCCTTTGCCCTTCGCAATTCTTCTGTCTCAAGATTGGATGCTTGATGCCTTCTGGCCGATTGGAGCATGTCTTCCAGGAGTTTATGCCAAGCCTCGGAGCCTGGCTCTGGCAAGGCTTCCTTCTTCGAGGAGGATTCCGAATGCAGGATCTGCCGCATGGCCTCGAACCACCGACTCCAGGTGGTAGCCCACCATGGATCATGTGGTGGGCTCATGTTGCGGAGTGAGAACCAGCCAAAGCTTCCGAAGGCCAGGGAAGCCAGAGCAATAGAGACCCAACTTTGAATCAACGGCGAGGCATGGGTCGGAACCGGCCCTTGAGAGTCTGCCGGATCAGACTGAGGATGAACCTGTCTGATGACAATCAGAAACCAGATGAGTGCAAGCATCCCAAGTCCTGCACTAAGCCAGATGGCTGTTTGGTTTTTTTCATGCATGGTTTGGCGAAATCCGCAATGGACTTAAATGATGAACAGAGTGGGGTGTGTTAGGTCATTGCATCAGCAGCATGCTGAGCAATGCTGGACGGGTAAGGGGGGCGCAAGATTCCGCGTTCGGTGATGATGCCATGGATCAGTTCAGGAGGTGTGACATCGAAAGCTGGATTCCAGCAGTGGCCATCTTGCGGGGTAACGGGCAACCTACCCATGATCACACTGATTTCTTCGGGGTGACGCATTTCAATGGGTATGAGGTCTCCATGAGCAAGGTTTGAATCAAAGGTTGAAAAAGGCGCAACGACATAGAACGGGACTTGATGGTGATGTGCTAGAATGGCCAATCCATAGGTGCCGATCTTGTTAGCTGCCGAACCATCGGCTGCAATGCGGTCGGCGCCAACCAGAACAACATCCACTTCACCTTTTCTCATGAGCGCGGCCGCCATGTTGTCGCAGATGACAGTACAGGGTATGCCGAGCTTTTGACACTCCCAGGCTGTGAGCCGAGCCCCTTGAAGCAGGGGCCTGGTTTCATCGGCATACACCTGCTGGACCTGACCTTTTCTATGCGCATGGATGACTACTCCCAGAGCGGTCCCGATGCCCGCCGTTGCAAGATAACCCGTGTTGCAATGTGTCAGGATGCGAGCTTTCTCAGGAAGAACGGCTTGCCCATGGCGTGCCATCTGGTCGCAGCGGTCACGGTCATCTTGATGAAGATAGCGTGCCTTGGAGAGAATATGATCAGGAATGTCCTCGATCGGCAGTTGAGGCTGACACTCGAGATCTGAGAGGATCCACTCGACAGCCCATTGCAAATTAACCGCCGTGGGTCGCGCAGCCATCAGTTGCTTGGCAAGGTGACGCACGCGCTCCATGTAGCGTGTCTTTGGCTGGATGGATGTTACGGAGCGAGCTGCCAGAACCATCCCATAGGCCGCGCTGACTCCGATGGCAGGTGCACCTCTCACGCAGAGCGATTGAATGGCGACGATGAGTTCCTCCAGACTTTGAATGCCAAGATAGGCTTCCTGCTCTGGTAAACGGGTCTGGTCCAGGAGTACCAGCTGGTCATCCGCCCACTTCAATGTTTCAATGTTTGTTGTTTTCATCAGGAACCTTTCCATTCGAAAGGTAGTGTGAGAGGGTGCTGACGAGAACTCATGGGGAATGAAATCCGCTTGCCTGTGCGATGAGATTCAAAAACCCCCAGGATCATTTCTGTGGTGAGGCAGGCATCTGCAAGGTTGGATTCGGGCTGCCGGTCATCTTCAATGGCTGCGATCAAGTCCTGACATGCGAGGATATTGCCTGCTTGTAGACCTCCATCTTCAAGGGACTCAAGTTGATCTGGTCCATTGGAGGAGATGGGAGTCCAGGGCCTTTGTTTGCTTCCAGTGTTCCAGCTGGGATTCGCCAGCCAATAGGCTTTTGGCAAGAAGCCCGTTCCCATGTTAATCAGGCCTCGACTTCCTTTCAAAGTGATGCCGAAGCGGCTTGGATGGGCGGCCGCATCGCGGATGGAAGACCATCGACCCATGGCGCCACTCTCAAGAGCAAAGTGGGCCTGAATGGCATCTCCTGTGATGGGACCGAGTCCCTCATTTCCGGCGTGAATATCCCCAGGTCCTGCCAGTTGGCCTTGCTGTAGAATCATCGAAGTACACCATTGCGGACCGCCGCCCAGGTAATGCATGAGGTTGAGAACGTGAGTTCCCAAAACCCACAAATCCTCTCCGCCTCCCCGGCGGTCTTCCTTTCCCCTGGCGTGGATTTCCAACAAATCCCCCAGAGTGCCATCATGTATCATGCCGTAAACTACTTTGAGGATGGGGCTGTAGCGCGTTTGATGGGCAACCGCCACCTTGGTCTGAGACTTGCGGCACTCTTCTAGCATTTCATCGGCCTCCTCAAGGGAGCGACAAACCGGCTTTTCGAGGTAAATCCCTTTGACGCCTGCACGAGCTGCAGCGATGACCATGTCGCGATGCTCGTGGGTCCATCTCGGGGCCACACTGACTAAATCCGGTTGAACTGCTTCCAGCATCGAGTGGTAGCTCTCAAATCCCTGATGGACTCCAAGGCGCTTCTTGGCATTGTTAAGGCCCTCCGGATGATCATCCGCGACGGCCACCACTTCGCATTGTGGAAGGTTTTTCCAAACCATATCCAAGCCATGACCATAGTTTCCTTGGCCAGTGCTACCAATCACGGCAACTCGATAGGTTGAAGGCATGGGTATCGTCAGGTGGTGCCTTAAACATAGGCTCAAGGTCCCTGATCCAACAAGGAGGAAAGCGATTTCCGAGCTGATCTGAAGTGCTCAGAAAGGCTTCCTGATCGCACCTTCTTCGAGGATTGTCAGTTAAGCAGGGCTCAAGCGGTTTCCACGAACAGTGGATGTTTGGAGGTAAAAGAAGAGAGCTGTTTCCGCAGCAAGCAGCAAGAGAAGGGTCAGCCACTGAAGCATTTGCCAGGAATCCTGGGTCAGGATCCAGAGGAGCTGTAGAGTGTTGAGTAAGGCGATCCACCAAACAGCAGATCGATGTTGCGCCCAAATGACTTGAGGCATCAGCCCGATGGCGATGATCTTGATTTGGCTGAAGTTAAAGATCATCAGCCACTTGAAGGCGGCACTCATGAATCCGTAGCTGTGAAGGCCAACCCCCAGCATGTTCACACCAAACCATGAGAATGCGGTGACGATGTTTCCGAAAATGGCCAGGTTCATCAATCCTCGTTCCTTGATCATTCCACCCCATCGAGCGTGAAGGATGATGGCATTCCAGATCACGATCAGCAGTGCACCATTTTCTTTGGGGTCCCAGCCCCAGAATCGACCCCATGATTGATCCGCCCAAATGCCACCCAGTACGGTGCCAATGAAGCTAAAGAGCGTTGAGAAGCAAACCACTCCGTAAACCATTTTTGCCAGTGATTTGGCCGTAGCCTCTGGCAGGGATTGAGCGAGGAACCCTCGCATGACGTAAATGATCCCAAGAAATCCGGAAACGAAGGTGGATGCATAGCCCAAGGTGATGATGACCACATGCGTTGCGAGCCAGAAGTTGGTGTCCAGCACAGCACGAAGGACTCCCATGGTATCACCGGTCAGGGATAAGTTGTGGGCAATGATGAGGGAAAGCATGCCTACCAGGCTTGCAATGGCAGATCCAATACCATCCTTATAAACGCGTTCGATGACCAAACCTAGCAGCACCGCGCCCCACCCTACAAATACAGCTGAGCTGTAGAGGTTGGTGACGGGAGGCCTTCCCTCAATATACATGCGGGTGATCAGGCCTGCAGTATGCACGATGGCAGAAAGGCCAATCAGCCAAGCCGCGGTCAAACGAAGGTTTCGGGAGTCTTTCAGCCAACTCAAGCAAGCCAATAAGAAGGCAATCAGATAGAGGACCGTGCTACGGTAGAAGGGCGAAAAACGATTGTATCGAAACTCAACGCCGGTCCTTTTCAGTTCAGGCTGATACCCTGCATCAAGGGAACTCATATAATCACTGAGCGCCCGGTTGAAGTTACCTGAATTGTCCTGATGGAAGGCCGATTGCATTTTGGCAAACGACAGGATGGCAGGTTTGATTTCCTTGGATTGAATGGCGGTGATCAGATTGGTTCCAACCGTGCTCCATTGATCCAAACTGCCAGCCGAACGTTCGGGGGGGACCATCAGAGTCTTTGCTCCGCTGAGCATCTGAAAGCGGTCCATGTATGCGGAGAATTGGTTGAGCATGGCCTCGTCATGCGCCTGCCCCTGGCTTTGTAGCCTCCACGCTTCGATGCCTGGGGTGATGGAAGCTAGGTACGTTTCCAGTTCGGCGACCATGTCGTGGGCGTCCTCGGGGGCGAGAGTATTTTTCAATTCTAGATAGGTATTGAGCCCCACATAAGCCTTGATAACAGCTTTCTCGAAAGGTGTGCGCAGGGCCTCTTCCTGATTAAAGGCACTTCTGGCATGCTGCATGATGGTTGGGTAATGCCCTCGCATTTCTTGAAAAGTGAAATAAAACAACCCGGAGCGCTCCAATCCCTGTCCCTCAAGGTTGAGCTCATCCAGAAGCTCGGGATGATTGATCGCAAAAATGTAGCGTTGATCGGCAATCTCCGGATGCATCATGACCTCCATGATCCACTGTGAAGCGTTTAATTTGCTGGGGCGTTTGGAAAACTGGTACCATTTGCGTTCCGTGAGTTGTCCGTTTCCTGAGCTAGCCAATTGAATCAAGTCACCCCATTGTCCGGCAGCATCTTGGCCATCAGTGGGTACTTTCCGTGTTCCTCGAATTTGAATGAGGGCATTCATGGCGACGGTATCCAAGGGCTGAAGGCGCCCTTCACGCAGCACGGGTATGCGGCCGAAGTCCACGTCGTTCATGTATCCCGATGGTTTCGGCGATCTGAGCCCAGAGAGGATCATCAGCCCAAAGAGCAGGGTCACGATCCATGGAGTTTTCGATTTCATGCGAGTTGGCGTGAGATTGGAACCCAAGATTCTAGATATCGGTGATCAAGGTTCAAATGGATGGTTTCATTTGGCTGCGACGTCGAACGAATCCAACCAGGTGGATAAGAAATTGAATGGTCAATCCGGCGCCGACCATGATGCATGCAAGGTAGGGAGTGACCCACGTTGGATTTTTGACGACCTGAAAAGTGGAAGAAGGCTCCAGGCCCCGGCGCTGCACCATTTCCCCTGCAGTCATCTGGTATTGATAGAAGGTCAAACCTTGATAGCGCAGTGGGTGATTCATGTAGATCAGCAATTCACGGTTCTCCTTGGTGGAGGCGTTTCGCAGCTGCACGCGACTCGCAAAATTTCTGGGTTCGTCGGTGCCAGTGTAATTTTCATGCGTCGCCTTGAGTAAGGTGAGTGAGAAATTTTCGTAATACCTCTTGGCCCGCATGCCAATACTGTAGGTGCTTCCGTTGTGTGTCCAGCTTTGTGGGTCCAGAACCGTGGCGACAAACCATTTGCCGATGGAGGTGTCTCCGTCCATGACCTCGATGACAGCGGCTCGAGTGTCCCGCTCATCCATCGAGGTTGCAGGCGGGATGGGTTTGAGGTAGACGTTCGAAAAACCGGTCGTCGCATCGACCTTCTGATAGTCGGCGTGGTCTTCCTTGAGTTGTCCTTGGCCATCCTCCAGCGAACCTGTCAGAGCGACGTTGGGCCAAAAGGATTCCACCTTCAAGGTGAACGGCAGCTTCCCACTGTCAATAATGGCTCCTTTCTTGCTTTGTAGCAGTCCTTCCGAAACCGCGTAAACCGTGTCTTCCGAGGGGCTGGTCTCGTCGATCAAAACCAGTTCATTGAGGCGGAAATCAGAGGAGAAGGAACGGGTGCCACCCTCCTTGATTTCCATCGCGCTTTCCCTCGACAATAGGTCGGTCGCTAATTGACCGAGCAGTAGCAGTATCAGACCCAAATGGGAGATGCAGATACCGATTTTTTTGCGTGTCCATTTGAATTTGGCCATGAACGCTGCAATCAGATTTACCATCAACAGGATCCCTACCAAGTAGCCCCCGGGCATGACGGGTATCTGCCATGAACTTCCCGCAGGGCCCCAGAATACAAAGAGACTTTTGAAGTAGCGGTCTTGCACCAGATACAGACCCTGATCGACCTGAGCAAGGGTCCCCACAAAAACAATCAACATGGAAAAGCTCAAGCATGTCACGGTGAGCTTGAGAGAGGTGATAGTTTGCCAAATCCACTTCATGATGACTTCAAAAACGGATGGACATTGCGAATGCCTCGAAAGCAGACTTTTCCCTGTTGACGGCTTCTTGGTTTCCCATCGCCTTGAAAAACCATGTTTGGCCATTTCGCGGACAAATGGTTGCTGCAATGCCTTTTTCTTTCCCGGCCAGAAATACCATGGTTGCTGGGCTACCATCGACATTGATGGAAGTGGTTTTCATTGGAAGATCCTCTTCGCTGATGGCATCCAATCCGATTTGTTGACACCAGCGATTGATGTTGGGCAGGAGTCCACCGGCCCCTCCTCCAAGTCTCGAGACTGTAATGTCGACCTTTCCCTCATCACCATCGGCTGCAAAACTTGCCAGAATCATGGACCTTGCACCCGTTGGTATCCAGTGGCCCGGGAGATCCCACTTCGGGAGGTCTTCTGACTCGTTGACCGATGCTACTGCAGGCCGCACAGGAGGCGTCGATGCAGCAGTCTCGACCATCGATATGGATTCTTTGAGGCTGTTGAGGTCGACAGACGCGAGGAAATTCGTAAATGTCTGTTTTTGCCCCTCCAGGAAGGCGTTTTCTCCACTGAGTTTAAAGAACCAAGTACCGTTGGGCGCATGGACAAAGGCCGTGATGATACGCATCCCGGCCATTTCTCCCGGGGCTGCCTCAGGTGCTACCAGATCAAACTGGCGCCCTTGAAGGTCACCTATTTGCACGGGTTGACTCTGAGTCGCGACATCCTTCTCGCTAATCGGGTCTAGTTGAAGTTGTTGTCTCCATAAATTGACAATTTCATGATCGCCTACCTGAAGGTCAGGCATGGGGAGGATGGCCACTTCGGCACTTTGACTGTTTTCACCCTGAATACGAAAGGTCGCCAAGCGCATCGCGCTGGTGTTTTCGACTCGTTCCCATCCATCTGGCAGAGAATAGGGAATCTGCTTGGCAACTTCATAAACCCTTATATCCGCTTCTCTTTGGCAGCCGCTAAATAGCAGTAATCCGAGGCATCCGATCCAACCAGCCAACAGGTTCCGCCTATAAGGTGAAGCCATGCTGGTTTTGGATTGGTAGGTTGCTGTTACGAGTGATTTTGGGGGCATATAAGTCAATTGCTTTCAAGATGCTCAAAGATCTGCCGAAATCAAGAGGTATCTCGCTCAAGGAATTCCATGATGTCTCCATCCTCGCTCATTCGTTCCAATTGGCTCGTAAGAAGAGACCTTCACCTGTAGAGAATTTATCCGCTGAGTGATCGGAGAAGCATGCCGTCAAAGAGGAAGGAAAGCAATGGTGGCTGGACCCAGGTTCGAACTGGGGACACGCGGATTTTCAGTCCGCTGCTCTACCAACTGAGCTATCCAGCCACCGTCTGCCTTGCAGCAAGGGCCGTATTCAACGGTCTGCCCCACTCTTTGACAAGACAAAATCGATCTGCGGGTTTCTTTGAATCTCGTTGTGGCTCGATGGATTTTTTCGAAGATTCGTCGATCATGGATTCCGGACTTCCATTCCCTTGTGGTTGGGATTTAACTATCACCAGCTGATGAGTCCTCGTTTGGCATGTCACACCACTTCCATGCATGGGCCGAAAGCCCTTGTGGCTGCACGCTTTTTTGGGGGAAGCGATGGCTTCCATAGGGGAGCTCATGATGGAAAGTTAGATTTTTGAGACTTCAGCGGTCGGGACACTGCTTGAGCGATGACATCATCTAGAAACTCTGCATGAACAAGATTGGTATTTATCCTGGAAGTTTTGATCCTCTGACCTACGGCCATGTGGATGTGATCCGGAGGGCGACCCACTTGTTCGATTCGGTGATTGTTGCGATTGCAACAAATGAGGCCAAGATGGCCTTGTTCAGCAAAGAAGAACGTGCAGAGCTTGTCAGGGCATCGATTGAGGAGATGGATCGAGTTTCAGTGGATATTTTCGATGGTTTGCTGGTGGATTACGCTGCCGAGCAAAAAGCAAAAGCCATCATACGAGGTCTCAGGGCGATCTCCGACTACGAGTTCGAATTTCAGATGGCCCTCATGAACCGGCATTTGAATCATGAAATTGAAACGATTTTCATGATGCCCAAGGACAAATACACCTTCCTGAGTTCAGGCATGGTCAAGGAAGTGGCAAGCTTGGGGGGGGATATTTCCTCGTTTGTCCCTGAGCCTGTGCTCCATGCCATGAATCACAGATTCCCGGCCACGAATTTCAAAAGCGACTCGTGAGAGGACCCCTGCGTCATGCGATTTACCATACATCTAAGAGATCTCGAAAAAGAATCGTTGCGTTTCGATGGCGAAGTGGAGCCCGATGAAGTGGATTGGAACCTGAACGACGAGCTCATCCAGGCCAAGGGAGGGTTGGGCTACTCTCTGGAAATTGAAAAACACGAGCAAAACCTTCTGATTCAGGGTCAATTGTCTCAATCCTTTGTCTGTGAGTGTGTTCGATGCCTCCAGTCTTTCACCTTGCCGATTCTCCTCGAGGCTTGGTCCGGTTTCGCTGCTTTGGAGGGGGAGGACAGCCTCGAAGTGGTGAACGATTTAATTGACTTAACTGAAATTCTCCGAGAAGATGTTGTGCTTGCTTTGCCTCAGCATCCGCACTGTGGGCCCCAATGCCCAGGTCTTGCGGATTCAGCAAATGCAAAGGCGGCTCCTCGGCATAGCGCAACAGATGAACTTTCCTCTGGTGCAAAATCCGCTTGGGATGCCTTAGATCATTTGAACTTAGACAACGATAATAATTGAATCATGGGTGTACCAAAGAGAAAACCTTCCAGAAGCGCTCAACGCAAACGCAGGGCTTCCAATAGTGTCCTACATTTGCCTCAACTTAGTGTTTGCCCTGAATGCGCTGCTCCTTACGTCCCGCATCGCGTCTGTCCCAGTTGCGGGCAATACAAGGGCAAGCAGGTCGTCAACATCGAATCATACAGTTGATTCAGACCTCCGGTTGGCGAGTTTCTCACTGAATCTTCTACCTTGTTAAGCGATGCGCATCGCTGTCGATGTCATGGGAGGGGACCATGGCTGCGGTGTTATTGTAGATGGAGTACTACAGGCTCTCGAAGAGTTTCAGGCCCTCCAATCGGCCATACTGGTCGGACGTGAGTCCGAAATAGAAGGCGCCCTTACTGTTCGATCTACCTCTTCGGACCGAATAAGCATCTGCCATGCTCAGGAGATTTTGTCCATGCAGGACAAGGCGATGGACGCAGTGCGCCGCAAAAAAGGCTGCTCCATTTCGGTCGGTGTCGACTTACTCAAACATGGAAAAGCCGATGCCTTTTTATCTCCCGGAAACACGGGTGGCGTTGTCACGGCTGCCACGGTCAAGTTGAGGCGCTTGACGGGTTTGGAGCGAGCCGGTATCGCTACCGTGCTGCCCGCCCCCAAGAATGACTTCGTGTTGCTGGATGCTGGCGCGAATGTGGATTCGAAACCCCTACATTTGGCGCATTACGCGGTCATGGGGAATGTTTACGCTAGGGAAGTGCTGCGCATTACCCAGCCAAGAGTAGGCCTTCTGAGCGTTGGGACCGAAGATGTCAAAGGAAATGATCTAACCCTGGAAGCGTTTGAACTGTGCAAAAAGCTCGATTGCAATTTTATCGGCAATGTTGAAGGGCATGACTTGTTTGCCAACCGAGTCGATGTGGTGGTTTGTGATGGTTTTGTAGGCAATGTGGTCTTGAAATCCTGTGAGAATCTGGCTCAGACCATGTTCGGTTGGCTCAAGGAAGAATTGTCGGCAACACCGATACGTCAACTTGGAGCGTTGCTTGCCAAAGGTGCTTTCCGCACAATCAAAGGCCGTATGGACCCTGACGCCTACGGCGGGGCTCCATTGCTTGGTCTCAACAACAATGTGTTCATTGCTCACGGCTCGGCTGGTGCAAAAGCTGTGAAAAATGCCATTGGTATGACATTGAGAGCCTTCGAACATCAGATTAACGAGCATATGAGTGAGGCCATCGCTCGAGCCAATGAATCGCTCAAAATAACATGATTGCCAATCTATACTGATCACCATGACTGAATTGCCCGAAAAAAATGTCCCTTTTGTGAATCCGAGAGCGGCTCATGATTTCAGGGGAAGGACCTGCTCCATTGTTTCGGTGGGTTCCTATGTTCCGGAACGCCGATTGAGCAATGCAGAGCTGGAAAAGCTTGTGGATACGAGCGATGAATGGATTACGACGCGAACAGGTATCAAGGAAAGACGTCTTGCCGCGGACGATCAGTTTACGTCTGACTTGGCCGCTGAAGCAGCCAAAAAAGCTTTGGAAAAGGCGGATATTGATCCTGAAGCCATCGATTTGATCATTGTGGCGACGATCACGCCGGACATGCCTTTTCCGAGTACTGCCTGTTTGGTGCAACAAAAAATAGGGGCGACACACGCCGCAGCGTTCGATTTAGAGGCTGCCTGCTCGGGGTTTATTTATGCGCTGGAAGTGGCACAACAGTTCATCATGTCCCGCACCTATGACACGGTGCTTGTCATTGGCGCAGAAAAGCTTTCTTCCATCGTGGACTGGAAAGATCGTAACACGTGCGTTCTCTTCGGAGATGGGGCTGGAGCTGCTGTCCTACAAAACAGGGCAGAGTCCCACGGTTTGCTGACTGCCTGCATGGGAGCTGATGGAAGAAAAGCCTCGCTATTGTCCATGCCGGGAGGGGGAAGTCGACATCCTGCGACACAGCAGTCACTTGATGATCGTCTTCATTTTTTGAGAATGGACGGCAAGGAGACGTTCAAAAGTGCTGTCACCGCCATGCATCGAGCAGCCAAGAAAGCCATGGAGCGCTGTCAAATTGATATCAGCCAGATCAAATGCGTGATCCCTCACCAAGCGAACCAGAGGATCATGAGTGCTGTCGCAGACCGATTGGGTGCTACCGAGGATCAAATTTTTGTTAATGTTGACAAATTTGGCAACACATCTGCTGCTTCTGTGGCTATTGCTCTGGATCAAGCTGTTGAGCAAGGGCGGATCCAGCGCGGAGATTTGGTGCTTTTGGTTGTTTTTGGGGCGGGATTGACCTGGGGGGCAGCCGTTATTGAGTGGTAAAGCATTCATGGCGAACGTGATATGATTGAATGCTAGAGATTTCTGAGACCAAGCTCAACGGCATGAAATCAAAGTTCGCTCATTGACGGTAGCGCTTTTCATGTTATGTTTTGTTTTGTCGTATGAAAGCAACGAAGTTAGATCAATCGGGTGTCTTCGAGCCTCTCAAGGTGAAAAGTGGTGGAGTTGAGTTCTCCCTGCCTCCAGAGGCAGTCAATGTGCGATCTAATGGAGTTGAATTTCTATCGCCTGAGCCTCTTCCTGTATGGTCTGAGCTCACATTAGAGTTGTCCTCCCCCAGCGATCAGCAGTCCATTCATTGCAATGGCATTGTTGTGAGCTCGAATGGTAGCAAGCACTCGGGTTTTGTGGTATCCATCCTTTTTCTTGGTTTGGACGCCCTGGCTCAGTCTCAAGTCGAAGCCCTTGCCAGAGTTCAACGCCTCAGTCTTTAACTGAGGCTTGTCATTCAATCTGGGGCTTTGCCCTCCAAATTAGCTATCTATGGAACTATTCAAGCGCATTCTGCGCACTGCTGTGGAAGGTGGCGCCTCTGACGTGCACCTCAAGGTGGGAAACCCAATCGTTTTTAGAATCGACGGCAATCTTGTCGACATCGAGTCTCCATTGCCAACCGTGGAATGGGTGGAAACCATATTGCAAAATATCATTCCGGAGCATCTCAAGGAGGTTCTTCAATCCGAAAGAGAGATTGATTTTTCCTACTACCTCGAAGGGGTTGGACGGTTTCGCACGAACTGCTTCCAGCAGAGAGGGACCTTCGCTTTGGCCATGCGGTATGTGAAGACCGATATTCCTGAATTTGAGGAATTAGGTTTGATTCCTGTTCTCAAAACGATCGCCGAAGCTCCTCGTGGTATCGTGCTGGTTTCCGGAACCACTGGATCCGGAAAATCGACAACCTTGGCTGCCATGCTCCAGCACATCAATAAAACCAGCAGGAAGCACATCGTTACTCTCGAAGATCCCATCGAATTTGTTTTTTCTGATGACAAATCGGTCATCGAGCAGCGTGAAATCGGATTGGATTCCAAAAGTTTCGCTGCGGGCCTGAAGCATGTCCTTAGGCAGGATCCCGATGTCATCATGATTGGTGAGATGCGAGATTCCATCAGTTTCTCCGCGGCTATGAGTGCAGCAGATACGGGGCATCTCGTTCTTTCCACTCTTCATACAACCAATGCTGCCCAGTCCGTCACGCGTATTCTGGACTTTTTTAGATCTGAGGAGCGGGATCAAATCCGACGACAATTGGCTGGGACACTCAAAGCGGTGGTCTGTCAGCGAATGGTTGGCCGAGCAGGGGGAGGGGTGATACCTGCCATTGAGGTCATGGTGAACACTCCCACCATGCGCAAACTGATTGAGGAAAACCGACTCGAAAAACTCGGCGTTGGTATTGAGACCGGTGGGGAAGATGGTATGCAAAACTTCAATCAGGCTTTGTTCAAGCTCGTGCAGGATCGCCTGGTCACGGAAGAAGAGGCTCTCTCCAAGGCAAGCAACGCAGATGCGCTCAAGATGAATTTTCAAGGTATTTTCTTGAGCGAAGGAAAGAGGATTTTGAGCTGATGTCTTGGTTATTTAGAAACCAACCAAGGCTGACAGTTGACATGCCCATAACTTTTCGTTAAACCTCTCCTTCAGTAACTTTCATTAAAAACATGTCAAAAGCGGGTCACATAATTGTCATCATCTTGAGTGTCTTAATTATCGCCATTCTCTGGGGAAAGACCAAGCCAAGTATCACTTCCCTGCAAGATGAGCTGGTCTCCGCACAGGATGCCAGAACTCAGGCTGAAACGGCCCAAAGAGCTGCGCAAGCAGCTCAGCGGGATGCCGAAGATTTGGCCGAAACCCGCCTTGCAGAGCTCACCGACGCTAAAGATTCGCTCAAAAATGCTATGACGGCATTGGGGCAGCAGCGGGCTCGAGGTGATGAGTTAGATACACAACTCAGTGAAGTGACCGATCAACTCCTTGATGCGAGGCGCGAGTTGCAAAGTTGGATAGCCCTTGGGGTCGACCAGCAATACGTCTACACGATGAAACAACGGATTGCCGATGCGCACGATGAAATTGCTGCCATCACTGAAGAAAAAAACGTTTTGCTGCGGCAGATGGACCAAATGCGATACGAACTCGGACGTTTTGTTGGTCCTACCCAGAAAGTTGTGATGCGCGACGGTCTCGAAGGCAGTGTGCAGGCCATCGACTCGGACTGGGGTTTTGTGGTTGTGAATGTTGGTGAAAAGGATGGCGCCAGGGAAAACGGTGAGTTACTTGTCAGCCGTGAAGGTAAATTAATTGGCAAGCTTCTCATTTCTTCCGTTGAAGACAACCGTTC
>Ga0181589_10000757_pt1 | contig 23937 bp, 25 predicted proteins | sample 071ome_25_FD_132444 | JGI IMG/M metagenome (GOLD analysis project Ga0181589, IMG submission 132444) | Coastal salt marsh microbial communities from the Groves Creek Marsh, Skidaway Island, Georgia - 071410BT metaG (megahit assembly) | ecosystem: Environmental > Aquatic > Marine > Intertidal...
CGCGGCCCCTACAACCCCACCGGCATTAGCAGCACCCCGAGCCGGAGTAAGATCTTCAGCTGCTATCCCGAGAATGCCAGCCAGGAACGGGATTGTGCCGGACAGATCATCGATGAGTTTGTCACGCTTGCCTACCGGCGCCCGCTGACTGCAGAGGACATGGCACCGCTGCTGGCCTTTTACGAGCAGGGCCACACTATCGGCGGCTTCGAGGAAGGCGTGCGACGCGCATTGACGCGCGCCCTGGCGAGCCCCAATTTCCTCTATCGCATCCACATTGCACCGGAGGAGCTCGAGCCTGGCGACATTTATGCCCTGGATGACCTGGAACTGGCCACACGCCTGTCCTTCTTCCTGTGGAGCAGCATTCCGGACAGGGAACTGCTGGACCTGGCCATGGCCGGCGAGCTGTCAGAGCCTGCTGTATTCGACGCCCAGGTCGAACGCATGATCGCCGATCCGCGCTCCGAGACCCTGGCGTCCAACTTCGCTTACCAGTGGCTGGAACTGTCCAAACTCGATGAAATCAATCCGGACGGCGGCATCTTCCCCTACGCCTTCGGTGCCGGAGACCTGCGTCCTGACTTCAAGCGTGAGCTGGAGCTTTTCATCGACAGCGTGATACGCGACGACCTTGGCGTGCATGCCCTGCTGACAGCGAATTACACTTACCTGAATGAGCGCCTGGCCCTGCATTACGGCATTCGCAACGTCAAAGGCAACCGTTTCCGCCGCGTCGAACTCGTTGACTCCACCCGCTGGGGCCTGATGGGCAAAGGCGGCATCCTGATGTCATCCGCCTATCCCAACCGCACCTCACCGGTACTGCGCGGCGCCTGGATCCTCGAGAACATTATGGGCACACCGCCGCCTGTGCCCCCGCCCGATGTCGAGGACCTGGCAGAGAATGAAGTCGGCAAACCCGCCACCACGGTACGTGAAAGGCTGGAACAGCATCGCCAGAATCCAACCTGCTTTGCCTGCCACGGCGTCATGGACCCACTGGGTTTTGCCCTGGAAAATTTCGATGCCGTTGGTCACTGGCGCGATATCGACCGCTTCTCCCGCGACGCTATCGACGCTTCGGGGGTACTGCCCAGCGGCATGCCGGTCAACGGCCCGGATGATCTTCGAGCAGCACTGACCGCCAACCCGGACATGTTTGCCCGCACCGTCACCACCCGGCTGATGACCTTTGCCCTGGGCCGACCGGTCGAGGCAGATGATATGCCGCTGGTGCGTGAGCTCGTGAGGGAAGCCGCTGACGAGGATTACCGGTTCTCGGCACTGATCAAGGGCATCGCCAACAGTCATGCCTTCCGCTACAGCATCGCACCGGAGCAGGACGAGAACATGGTCGCCGGCAACTGAACCGGCTACTGAACCGACAACCCGACTGCACCCTGAAAGGCCCGGCACAACACCGGGCCTTTTGTTATTCCTGTTTTATACAAAAATGAGGCGGATACAAAAAAGCCGGTGATGTCACCGGCTTTTTTCCACCCTGTCAGGACAAGGAGGGCATCAGATCACGCTGCTGACGATATTGCGAAATTCGTCTTCGGTGATGATGGTTTTCTTCTGGATACCCAACGCCTTCACCTGGGTCAGGATCTCGGCGACGGCCTCGTCACTGTAATCACTGATACCCATCCGTTCCAGGCTGTAGGTCACGGAGCGTTTACCGCTCTTCTTGCCCAGGACGATATCGCCGTGGCGACCAGTCAGGGCCGGATGCGTGCCGAACATGGCCAGCGGCTCTTCCAGCACCAGGTCAACACCGATGCCGGATTCGCGGGTAAAGTTGCGGGAACCGCCCACGGGCTTGTTCGCCGCCAGCGGGATGTTGCTCAGTTTTGACACCAGGTCGAACAGCTCAGGGAATTTCTTCATGTCGTAACCCATCGGAATGCCGTACAGCACTTCCAGGGCCAGCACCAGTTCTTCCATGGCGGCGTTGCCGGTTCTTTCGCCAAGGCCATTCACGCAGGAATGAACCACGGTGGCGCCCGCTTCCACGCCAGCCAGTTCGGTCGCCACACCCATGCCGAAATCGTTATGGGTATGTACTTCCACCGGCAGACCAGTCAGGCCCCTTACCTTGCGGACCAAGTACTTGATCGCTTCCGGCAGTGCACAACCCATGGTATCCACGACACCGACGGAGTCCGGGGCGCAGTTGTCCATGACGGCCTTGAGCAGGTTTTCCAGGTCTTCATCACGGGCACGGGTTGTATCGTAAGGGAAGAACACGGTATGCAGGCCTTGGTCCTTGGCGTATTTGATGATGGGCGCGCTCTTCTTGTAAACGTCTTCCCAGGTCCACTTGAACTGGTATTTCAGCTTCGGGTAGCCGATCGGCACCTCGATGATGACACCGTCGGCGCCGCATTCGATGGCGGAATCGATATCGGATTCCATGGCGCGGGCAAACGTATATATCTTGGATTTCAGGCCAAGCGAACAGATCTGCTTGATGGCCTTGTAATCGTCCGGGGACACGGCAGGCATGCCGGCCTCGATGCGATTAACGCCAACCTCGCTCATCTTTTCGGCGATGGCGATCTTGTCCTCGGGACTGAACACCACGCCCGGCGTCTGCTCACCGTCACGCAGGGTGGCATCGTGGATTTCCACTTTTTCAGGAAGGTCGAAATTTTTGGTGACTTCGTCGATGACGTTGTAGGGACTTACCCACCATTCGCCTTCTTTGAAATATTCAGCTGTCATGTAATTACCTTTCAGTGTGACCTAAAATTAAAGGGGCCCAGCATAAGACCGGGCCGAAAAGGAGTCAATGATACACCAGCCCGTGGGGCTGCGAAAAAGGGATAAAGCCGGCCCTGCGGGCCTGGATAAATGGATAAATGGATAAAGGGCATACTTTCCGCCAGGTTGATGCATTCCGTTCTGGAGCGCCTTTCAAAATACAAAAACCCAGAACTCACGACTCCATATATTGAGATACGCTTTATCCCTTTATCGGTTTATCCCTTTATCGGTTTATCCCTTTATCGGTATTCCTGTCGTATTTCTTTATCCGGTCACTTCAGTATAATCCGGGGCTTCGTTCAAAGGGAGAAATAACAAGATCATGACAAAAATTCGCACAGCCCTCGTTGGCAGCTATGCCCAGCCGGAATGGCTGATTGACCGTGAAGCCCTGCGCAACCGCCTGCCCGCACGCATCCTGTCCGGCGATATGTGGAGAATTGCCCCTGAATTCCTCAAGGAAGCCATGGATGACGCGGTACTCAGCGTCCTCGAGGACCAGGAGCAGGCCGGCGTGGATATCGTTACCGACGGCGAGGTGCGCCGGGAAAGCTATTCCGCTCCCCTTGCCAATGCGCCTGAAGGCATCGACAGGAAGCGGGTTGAAACCCTGGTTGGCCGGGCTGGCAAGCCGAACAAGGTGCCACTGATCAGTGGCCCCCTGAAGCGGGTGTCCCCGGTGCATGTGGACGATGTGAAGTTCATGAAGGCCCATACGAACAGAACGGTCAAGATCACCATCCCGGGCCCTTTCACCCTTTCCCAGCTGGCTGTAAGCGAGTACTACAAGACTCCTGAAGAAATCGCCATGGCTTACGCCGAGGTCGTCAACGAGGAGATCAAGGATTTGTTTGCTGCCGGGGCGGATATCGTCCAGTTCGACGAGCCCTACCTGCAGGCCCGTTATGACGATGCCAAAGCCTATGGCCAGAAGGCCGTCAACAAAGCCCTGGAAGGCGTCAAGGGCACCACCGCACTGCACGTGTGTTTCGGTTATGCCGCCATGGTGACTGACAAGTCCGGCCTGGCTGGCTACTCCTGCCTGCCGCTGGTCAATGACATCACCGTCGACCAGGTCTCTATCGAGGCCGCCCAGCCGACGCTGGATCTGGGCGCCGCACTCGGTGCGCTGTCCAGCAAGATCATCATGGTCGGGGTCCTGAACCTGGGTGATGAAACACCGGAAACCCCGGAGATCGTCGCTGACCGCCTGCGGGCTGCCCTCGAGTTCATACCCCCGGAGCGGATCATTGCCGCACCGGACTGCGGTCTGAAATACCTGCCGCGCGCTTCCGCACGGGCCAAGCTCAAGGCCATGGTCGACGGCACCGCCATCGTCAACGCCGAGCTGAAGTAGGACATCCAGAAACAAAAAACCCGGGCTGGCTCTAATGCCAACCCGGGTTTTTTTATGTCCTTTCAGGTATCAGGACATGATGGAGTGCGCCAGCATGGGTGACCGTCGCAGCTGGAATTCGATGTCCCGGGCGGCGTCACGCAATTCGGGCACGATCTGCTCGATCATTTCCTGCTCAGACAGGCGTGCCGATGCTGTCGAGCACGATACCGAAGCGATCACCTTGTTCTCTTCATTGAACACCGGGACGGCGACCGAAACGACACCGAAATCCAGCTGCCCGTCGGTTGCAGCGTACATATTCTTGCGCACGTCATTGAGTACCTGCTTCAACTCCTTTTTGGTGGTCACTGTTTTCTCGGTGAGCGGCTCCATGTGCACTTCACTGAGATAGGTGTCCAGCTTGGCTTTATCCTCGAAGGCCAGGATCGCCCTGCCGGCGGCTGTCGCATAGGCCGGAAACCGGGTGCCGACGCCAGCCACGATACGGGTGAGCTGCTTGGTGGAAACGTAAACCAGGAACAGCACATCAAGATCGGATAGAACGCCAAGTGCGACGCTGTTATCGGTCTTGTCGCGAACGCGCTGCAGCGACGGCCTGACCACTTCCTCGAGATTCATGGACTCGATATAGGCAGAGCCCAGCTTGAATACCTCGGGACGTAGCAGGAACAGCTTATCCTTCTTGCCTACGTAGCCAAGATGCTGGAGTGTGTTAAGACATCTTCTTACCACGGCGGGATTGAGCTGGGTCTGGGTCGCGATTTCACTCAGGGTCATTTCCGGCTTTTCACGGGTGAACGCCCTGAGCACCGCAAGCCCGCGCGCCAGTGAATTTAGGTATTCGCCGTCACTTCTTGGGTTTTTTTCCACCATGCTGCGCTTTCCCGGCATGCCTTGCACACTGCGATCAGGCAGGCTTTTCGGCACTCACAATCGAATAATAACCGTAGGTATTCAGGCTGCTCACATTGACGAACCCCGCCGACTGCAGGATGTCCTCCAGCTGCGGCAGTGTAAACTGCTGGCCCAGGGTGCCGATCGCCATCAGCAATGAGAAATTGATGGCAGGATACGGTGAATGGCCGCTGTCGTGGAGAAGCATTTCATGGAGCAGGATTTTACCGCCGGGCTCGAGTGCCTCGAAGCTGCTTTTGGCCAGTTCGCGGCAGGTATCGAAGCTCCAGTCGTGGAAAATATTGGAAAAGAAATGGGCATCGTAGCCTGCAGGCCATTTCTCCCGGAACATATCCACCGAAACGGTGTCGACACGATCACTCACGCCTCCCTCGGCAATGTATTCCCGGGCCAGTTCACAAATGGACGGCAGTTCCATGATCGTACAGCGAATGTCGGGCAACGCCTGTGCCAGAGCGATCATGAAGCAGCCGGAACCGCCGCCGACATCCAGTACCCGTGAAATCTTGCCGAAGTCCGCACTATGGGTCATCCCAACAGCTGCGGCCATGGAATGGCTGTGCATGAAGGCGGTGATTTCCCGGGCCATGGCCATGTCGACCTGGCCACTTTCCCAGCTTTCCGCCGGCCTGTCCCTGCCCTCATGCTTTTCCCGCTTGCCGGTGATGGTCTCGATCAGCAGCTTGTGCCTGACCAGCATGCGGCCTTCGCGACGAAACACGCCGCCCCAGAAAAAGGCGCTGTCCTCGAGCATGTATTGCCGTGCCATGGGAGAAAGCTGCCAGGCACCATTGTAGTCATTCAGGAAACCCAGGTGGCACAGCACCGGTAACAGGGCTTTCAATGCCCTTTCCTGGTAACCCAGGCGCCGGGCGAGATCGATTGCAGAAGCCGGTTCACTGTTCAGTGATTCAAAGATACCGAGTTCGAGAGAGGCCGATATGGCCGGTACATTCAGCATTGTCATCCAGGCATTCCAGATGCCGGTATCGTCTACTACGGGGAGTTCCATAAATATTGTCTTCACGTGAAAAAACCAGAGGCAGACTCTACTGCTTCCCGCTCCAGAAATAAACCGTTCCCGGAATTGTGCGTGTTATCATCACGCTGCGCCTGGTGGCGCCGTAACTGCTGTCAAAAACTTGCAAGGGGGGAAGACATGGTAGAGCCGGGATTCGAATTCATTTTTGCCGCTGAAGGCAAGCTGGCCGACCCGATTCAGTTCGGGGACACCTATGAAGGCGCACGGCGCATGATACCCATCCTGGACGGTCATTTCGAAGGGCCGAATATACGCGGGACCTTCATGTCCACAGGCGCGGCGGACTGGCAGCACACCCGCCTTGACGGCGTGACCCAGGCGGAAGCCACCTATGCCATCAAGACCGACGACGGTGTGATCATCCAGGTGGACAACTACGGCCTGCGTTTTGGTCCCGACGCAGTCATGAAACGCCTGACTGCAGGCGAAGACGTGGACCCCTCGGAGTACTATTTCCGCACCAATCCCCGGTTCAAGGCGCCCGTGGGCAAGTACGACTGGCTCAACCGCGGCATCTTCATCGCCACCGGGGCCCGTGCTCCCAACGGCATCAAGCTATGGTTTTATAAAATCATATAATTCAATTAGTTATGATATATAGTTAAAGTTGTTTAAGGACGCGAAATGGCCCTGAATTTGATGGAGCACTACCTCGTACTGACCGATGACATCGATGCGACACGGGCGTTCTATATCGATATTCTCGGCCTGGAGGACGGCTTGCGCCCGCCCCTGGAATTTCCCGGCTACTGGCTGTACCTGAAAGGGACACCGGTGCTGCATATCGCCGAATGGGAAACCTACACGGCCCACTCCAACCGTCTGGGCATTCCGGTGACTACTCGCGCCGAGGGCACCGGTGCCTTCGACCACATCGCCTTCAACGGTACTGGGCCCGCGGACATGATCGCCCGACTCGAGGCCGGCTCCATTCCCTTCGAGCGCAACGATGTCCCCCATGCGAAGCTCGTGCAGTTGTTTCTCAATGACCCCAACGGCATCAAGATCGAACTGAATTTTGCGACCTGATCAGGTCGTGAAGATGATGCGCCCGCCCTGTCTGGCAATTTTCCATCCTTCCCGGGTCCGGCGGAAATCCATGTCGAATTCGCCGATCAGCTGCGAGGCACTGGCTTTCACCCCGAACATGGCCGGCTCGGCATCCGCGGGCGCCATGAACAACGTCGCATAGCATGTGCCCTTCGCATGGCTGGCATCAGTCACATCGATCACGATATTGCTGATCAGGTGGCGGGTGATGCGGTCGTTCGGCCTAGCCTTGAACGCCGCCAGGATGTTGTCGCGGCCGTTAAGGTAATTGTCCGGATCCGTTGGCCTGGCAAAGGCGGCATCCTCGGTGAAGAGTGAGCATAGCGCCTCGTAGTCACGCTTGTCGTTGAAGTTCGAGAACTGGATGACCACCCGTGCGCAGGCCTGTTCGATTAGGAGTCTTTCGTTTTCGGTCATGCTGTATTCCTCCAGTAGCCCGCCGGCAGGATGCTGGCGCCATTAGACAAAGAACAGGAAGAGTATGCCGCCCAGCATGAGCCTGTAAATGACGAACGGCATGAAGCCCAGCCTGTTGATGGTTTGCAGGAAGAAATGGATGCAGGCGTAGGCAACCGCCCCGGCCACCACCATCCCGTAACCGATCTCCAGCCAGTTGGTATGTGGCTGTTCCAGCAGATCCAGAACCAGGAGCAGTGCCGCCCCGGCGATGACCGGAATGGACAACAGGAAGGAAAAGCGGCTGCTGCTGTGACGGTCCATCCGGCAGAACAGGGCCGCAGTCATGGTGATACCGGAACGGGAAGTTCCGGGCACCAGCGCCAGCACCTGGGCAAGACCGATGATGACGGCTGTTTTCAAGTTAATGGAGGCCAGGTCGCGATGGCCATCGGAATGCCTGTCCGCCCACCAGAGCACCAAACCGAAGAAAGTCGTCGTAAAGGCGATGACCACGGTTTCACGCAGGTATTCATCCACGTAGTCCTTCACCAGAAAACCCACGATGATGACCGGTACGGTGGCGATCAGGAGCTGCCAGCCCAGCGCACTGTCCCTGGATTCTCGGCCGGTGAACAGGTGAACCACACATCCCCTGATGATGTTTGTCACATCAGTCCGGAAATAAATAAGCACCGCAGACAATGTCCCGAGATGGACTGCAACATCGAAGGCCAGGCCCTGGTCTTCCCAGCCAAGCAGTGCAGACGGCAGGATCAGGTGTGCCGAACTGGAAATCGGCAGGAATTCGGTCAGACCCTGTATGAAGGCGAGAAAGGTGGCGCGGATGAGATCAAATTCCAAGGTGGCAGACTCCTGTCAGGCGTGGGTGACTTTGTCACGCAAGTAAACCGGTGTCACCTCTTCCGGCAGCTGGACCTTATCCTGTTCCAGGAGGTTCACGGCAAGCTCCGCCATGATCCCAGCCCTGGGATGCAGGTCGGGCCGGTGCCGGGATATTGCGCCACGATAAAGGGCTGGCATTCGCTCCAGGTAATCGAGTCCGCTGCCGGCGGCGGTCACGGGCAGCAGTTTGTCAGGAAACGAGACCGGCAGTGATTCGGGCTTGCAAAGCCCTTCCTGCCCCAGCAGTTCAACCGTATTGTTGGCCAGCCGGTAGAAGCCCCAGTAAACCTCGTCGATACGCGCATCCAGCGTGCTGAATACCAACCCTTCAGCCACTTCAGTACGCATCTGCAGTGCCAGGGAAGCCAGTGATGACACGGGCACAACGGGCAATTCTGCTCCCAAGGCAATGCCCTGGGCGACCCCGGCAGCGATGCGCAGCCCGGTGAACGATCCCGGGCCCTGACCGTAAGCCACGGCGTCGAGATCCTTGAATCCGGCGCCATGACTTTCGAGCAGTGCCGAAATCATGGGCAGCAGTTTCGCGGCATGCTGGCGTGGTATGAGCTCGAAGAGCTCGTCAATCTCGCCATGGCTGTTCAATGCACAGGAACAGGCATGTGTAGACGTATCTATGGCAAGAATGACGGACATGGTCTGTTTTCCAAAAAAAATCCCCCGCAGGCCATGCGGAGGATCGATTATAAGGGATGCACCAGTGAGGTTATAGCCCGGCGAATTCAGCACGGCGGGCGGGCCGCCTTCACTATTTCTTTCTGCGGGGTTTCTTTGAAGCTTTCTTTACAGTTTTCCCTATGGCCTTCTTGCCGGTTTTGTTTTTCTTGGCTTTTCTTGCCGCCTTTTTGGCCGCCCTCCTGGACGCCTGCCTTTCTGCTTCGCGGGCTTCGCGTTTTGCGGTCTTTCTGGCCCTGGCCGCAGCCTCGCGCGCTCGTCTCCTGGCCTTGCTCGCAGCCTTGCGCTCTTCGGCACGGGCCTTGGCCGCCAGTTTCCTGGCAGCTATCTTGGCCTTGGCTTCTGCGTTGCGCTTGGCCAGCGCAGCCTTTTTGGCTTCTTTTCTGAGTTTGGCTGCCAGTTTCTTGGCATCATCCCTTGCCCGTTTCCGGGTCCAGGAGGACTCGAATTTCCGCAGCGCTTTCCTGAGATCCTGCCTGGCTTTTTTGCGGAGCGTATTCTTGTAGGTCGCCACCGCCTTTGCCTGTTCAGCCACCTTGGCCTTGGCAGCATCGAGGGCCTGCGCCTTGACCAGGTCCTGCTTGGCTTTGAGCACAAGCTTCTTGGCAGCGCTCAATCGCGTGGTGGATTTTCGAATGACAGTTTTGGCGGCTGAAGCAGCCTGTTTCGATTTTGCCGCGGCAACCCTCTTCCTGGCGGTACTGAGCGCCTTGGCCTGTTTTGCCAGTTCCCTTAGGGCCTGGTTCAGGGAGGTTTTCGCTTTGGTGGTGGCTGATACCATTCGGCGCCTGACCGGTGTTGAAGCAACGCGCGATGAGACACCCACCACTTTTCGTTTCACGCCGGCAACAGCCATATTCCCCCTCTCCTCAAACGTAAAAATTTAACGTCTGCCTGCAAGCAAAAGCATTTGTTTAAACGTTCGTGGATCAACTTATCACATAAATTTCTGTCCATACAACCGAACAAAAAATATTTTTCAGGCCCGATGAAAATAATGAGAAACGATCTTCCCTGGCTGGATTACAGATCGCATCCTGGCTGCCTGGAAGGAAAATTGCCCGAATGGGAGTAATGCCGTTTTGCGGTACTAGAGACCGAGACTTTGCTTGATATCGGCAACGATTTGGTTGATGGCGCGTGTGCCGTCAATCCTGATGTATTTGACAGCGCCCATGTCTTTTTCCATGTCGCTGTAAAAATCCACCAGGGGTTTGGTCTGCTCATGGTAAATCGACAACCTTTTCCTTACTGTCGCTTCCTTGTCGTCATCACGCTGGACCAGGGCTTCGCCGGTGACATCATCCTTGCCCTCCTCCGCCGGCGGGTTGAACTCGACGTGGTACACACGTCCTGAATCCAGGTGCACCCTGCGTCCGCTGAGGCGCCGGACGATTTCATCATCATGCACATCTATCTCGAGCACCACGTCGATAGGCACACCGGCGTCACGCATGGCTTCCGCCTGCGGAATGGTGCGGGGAAAGCCGTCGAACAGGAATCCGTCCTTACAGTCAGGCTGGGTGATCCTGTCCTTGACCAGCGCAATAATGATGTCGTCGGTCACCAGGCCGCCCGCATCCATGACTGACTTGGCTTTCAGGCCGACTTCCGTCCCGGCCTTCACGGCTGCGCGCAACATATCGCCGGTCGAAATCTGGGGGATGCCGTACGCTTCAGTAAGGAATTTTGCCTGTGTGCCTTTACCGGCACCCGGGGCGCCAAGCAGGATCATTCTCATTATCGCTACTCCTGATTAAAAGAATTCAACGATACACGCTTGCCGGGACTGCGACAAGAAACCCCGGGCGGACTTCCAGCGGGCCTATTCGGCCGCCTTGACCGCTTGCCAGCGGGCTTCCATTTCCTCAAGCGACAACTGCCCCATGGTCTTGCCTTCAGCGGCCACTTGTTGTTCCAGTCGCCGAAACCGCGCCTCGAACTTGGCGTTTGCCCTGCGCAGGCTGGATTCGGGATCGATTCTGAGGTGCCGGGACAGATTCACCAGGCTGAAGAAAAGGTCACCCAATTCCTCTTCTGCGTGCTCCCTGTCATGTTCCGCCATGGCCTCGTCAAGTTCTCCGACCTCTTCGCGGACCTTGTCCAGAACGCCGGCGGCATCCGGCCAGTCGAAACCGGCCGTGGCTGCCCGTTTCTGGATCTTGCGCGCCCGGGTCAGTGCGGGAAAGGTTGCCGGGATATCATCGAGCAGGCTGGCGGGTTGCTGGCGCCTGCCTTCACGTTCGGCCTGTTTGATTGCCTCCCAGTTGCCTTCGACCTGGTCCGGGGTGATATTTTCACGAGTACCGAAGCTCTCCATGGTGGCGGCCGGAAAAACGTGTGGATGCCGGGTCAGCAGCTTGTTTGCTATCTCGTTCACCACGTCGTCAAAATCGAAATGACCAGCCTCCTTGCCAAGTTGCGCGTAAAACACGATCTGGAACAACAGATCGCCCAGTTCGTTGGCAAGATGGGCATAATCTCCACGCTCGATGGTGTCTGCCACCTCGTATACCTCTTCCAGCGTATGCGGCACGATGGTCTGGAAGGTCTGCTCCCGGTCCCACGGGCAGCCATGCTCTGCATCCCTGAGCATGGCCATGATCCTGAGCAGGTCCTCGAGTGTCATGACTTCCTGCCTGTTGCCTGCCGCGAATCGACAAACAGCGCCATGGCTTCGACGTGGGCCGTCTGCGGGAACATGTCCATGGCACCGGCCCGCGCCAGTACATACCCGTTCCCAGCCAGGTATTCAGCGTCCCGGGCCAGGGTGGCAGGATTGCAGGAAACGTAAACGATGCGCGACGGGCGCAGCGCGATGATATCGGGAAGAATTTCCCAGGCACCCGAACGCGGCGGATCCAGCAGCACCTTGGTAAAACCGGCCGCCATCCATTCGGCACCCTGCATGGATTTGGTGAGGTCGGCGCAATGGAAGGCGGTATTGTCGAGACCGTTTATGCGCGCATTTTCCTGCCCGCGCGCGACCATCTCCTCGGCACCCTCGATACCCGTGACATGACTTGCAAGCCTGGCCAGCGGCAGCGTGAAGTTTCCCAGGCCGCAAAACAGGTCCAGGACACGATCAGCTGCCACCGGGTCCAGCAGTGACAGCGCCTGCACGATCATGCGGCGGTTGATGTCCCCGTTGACCTGGGTGAAATCCGTGGGATGAAAGGCCATGGTCAGGCCATGCTCAGGCAACCGGTAGTAAAGCCGGTCCTCACCCGTTGCCGGGCAAATCCTGTGCACCGTGTCCATGCCGCCAGGCTGCAGGTATATGGCTACTTGGTGGTCGTTGCCGAAAGCCAGCAACTTGTCTGTGTCCGCATCGGGCAGCGGGAGCAGGTGCCTGAATACCAGGGCGCATGTGGGACCCTGGCCATCCGGATCGCCGCCAGCAACCTCCACCTGGGGGATATGGCGAAAACTCTGCAGGCTGCCGATCAATGCGGCCAGCGCCGGCAGCAGGCTGGAGAGCCTGGCATCGAGGACTGCACAGCTGTCCATATGGGTGATGAATGTCGAATGTTTCTCACGAAAACCGACCAGCACCTGTTCTTTCTTGTGGACATAGCGAACTGCCAGCCTGGCCTTGCGCCGGTAACCGAGTACCGGACCCTCCAGCGGAGGAATGACGTCGAAGGCGGCACCGGGTACGGCATGGCGCAGTTTCTCCAGGAGCATTTCCTGCTTGAATACCATCTGGGCCCTTGCATCAAAATGCAACAGGCTGCAGCCACCGCAGATTCCTGCATACTTGCACGCAGGCTCGACCCGCTCTGGTGACGCCTTTTCAATCCCGGATAATTTTGCCTCATCAAAGCTGTCGCGGCGGGAGGTGAAAAGCGCCGTTACTGTCTCGCCCGGCAGCGCGCCTTCGACGAAAACCACCTTGCCTTCATGGTGTGCAATACCACGCCCTTCGTGACTCAGTTTCTCAATTTCCAGGACTACAGGCGTGGTCGGGAGGTTCCTGGAGCGGCGACGGCGTCTCATGCGCGGGGGATGCTTATTTGGCTGTGAACAGGCCGGACGACAGGTAGCGGTCGCCACGGTCGCACACGATGGCGACGATCACGGCATTCTCGACCTGCTTCGACAACTCCAGGGCGGCATACACTGCTCCGCCGGAGGAAACGCCGCAGCAGATGCCTTCTTCCCGCGCCAGGGCCCGGGTGGTGCGCTCGGCATCCTCCTGGCTGATGTCGATGATGCGATCTACCCGGTCACATTCAAAGATCTTCGGCAGGTAGGCCTGGGGCCAGCGACGGATGCCCGGAATCTTCGCGCCTTCTATTGGCTGCAAACCGATAATCTCGATGTCGGGATTCTGCGACTTGAGAAACCGCGAAACACCCATGATGGTGCCGGTCGTACCCATGGAGCTGACGAAATGGGTGATCGTGCCCTGGGTGTCGCGCCAGATTTCCGGTCCGGTGTGTTCGACATGAGCGGCAAAGTTGTCCGGGTTGGCAAACTGGTCGAGCACCTTGCCCTTGCCTTCGGCCTGCATCCGCTGCGCCAGATCGCGAGCTCCCTCCATGCCCGCTTCCGCCGATACTTCGATCAGCTGGGCACCGTAGGCTGTCATGGAATCCTTGCGCTCCTGCGTGGAGCTTTCCGGCATGATGAGAATCATCCTGTAGCCCTTGATGGCCGCAACCATGGCCAGGGCGATGCCCGTGTTGCCGCTGGTCGCCTCGATCAGGGTGTCTCCCGGTGTAATATCCCCGCGCGCTTCTGCCTTGCTGATCATGCTCAGCACCGGCCTGTCCTTTACCGATCCGGCCGGGTTGTTACCCTCCAGTTTGACCAGCACGGTATTGCTGGTCACGCCCGGCAATCGCTGCAGGCGCACCAAAGGCGTGTTGCCAACTGTATCTTCTATTGTCGGGAACTGCATACAGGAGTCCTGGCTGATGGTTTTCAGGGCGCGAAAAAGGCGCTAATTCTATCCTGTGGGGCCCGCATTGCCCACACCCGGCGCCTGGCGCATGCCGAACAGGGAACGTGAACGCAGCGGAGCCGTACCCAGGTGGCTGCCCAGGATCCCGCGGATCACCAGTTTTGCCGTCCTGCGTGTGGATTCCTCACTGAAATTGCGTTCATGGATTTGCAGCAGGTCGCGACCACTGAAGATGTTCGCCGCGGGTTTGTCAGCCGAAACGAGCCCAGCGGCGTCCTGCACTTTCACGAAACCGCTTTCTTCCTGGAAGTAATACCAGTGTTCCGCGGACAGGGGCTGGTGGGTTTGCGCTTCTGCGCTGAAATCGACACCGTACCCAAGCGCATCCAGCAGGGTAAGTTCGAAGTTGCGTAATACCGGTTCCGCGGGCTCGCCGCCTCCCAGTTGCAACAGGGCCGTTTCATAATCCTGAAAGAAGCCGTGGTCCGCCTCATGAGTCTGGAACAGTCGTACGATGATCTCGTTCATGTACATGGCGCTGAACAGGCGCTCCCCTTTCAGGCTCACGAGGCCCCGGCGCAATTCGATACTGCGCAGCGTTTTCAGTTCGCTTTTTCCTGACAGTGAAATGGTGACCGGGGTGAATGGCTGCAACAGGCTCTTGGATTTTGAACGGGCACTGCGTCCGCCGCGGGATATCGCACTGAGGCGGCCGAAATCAGGTGTCAGGAAATCCAGGATAAGACTGTTGTCGCGAAATGGCCTGCTGTGCAGGAGATAGGCCGGTTGTAGTTCAATAAGGGTGGACAAGTGGGCATGCCCGATCAGTACAGTTCATCGTAACCCAGGCTTTTCAGGGCCCGTTCGTCATCAGACCAGCCGCTTTTCACTTTTACCCAGAGGTTGAGCATGACCTTGCAGCCCAGCAGGTTCTCGATATCTTTGCGTGCCTCGGTGCCGATCAGTTTCAGGCGGCTGCCGCCGTCCCCGATAATGATCCGCTTCTGACCCGGTTTTTCGACAAGGATCAGCGCGCTGATGTGGGCGACATTGCCGTCCTGGCGAAATTCCTCGATCTCCACCGTCACCTCGTAGGGCAGTTCATCACCGATCTGCCGGGTAATCTTTTCGCGAATGAATTCGGCGGCAAGAAAACGTGCGTTGCGGTCAGTAAGCTGGTCTTCCGGGTAATAGAAATCCCCTTCCGGGAGATACCTGGCGATGGTGGCTTCCAGGTCTTCAATGTTGTGTTCCTTCAAAGCCGACAGCGGAAAGATTTCCCTGAAAGGAAACTGGGTTTTCAGCTCATCGATATAAGGGAGCAGCATGCTCTTGTCCTCGATGAGGTCGACCTTGTTGATGAGGAGGAAAACCGGGGTGTCACCCTGCTTCAACTGCTGCAGGACAAGGTCGTCCTCGGCGTCCCATTTCATGCGATCCACTACGAACAGGATCAGGTCGACGTCTTGGATGACACTCTGCACCGTCCTGTTCATATAGCGGTTGATGGCTTTGTCCTGGCCGCTGTGCAGGCCTGGCGTATCGACAAAAATCATCTGGGTGTTGCCGACGGTCTTGATGCCGAGCAGGCGGTGGCGCGTAGTCTGTGGTTTTCGCGACGTGATGCTGAGCTTTTGCCCCATTACATAATTCAGCAGGGTTGATTTGCCAACGTTGGGCTTGCCGACGATGGCAACGAGACCGCATCGGGACGGGGCAGGATCCGACTTTGCATCTTGCGGTGTGATCATGGCGGGGATAATAACAGGTATTACCGGTAATCGAGCCTACTGCTCCAGGGCCCGCAACACGGCCTCGGCAGCTTCCTGCTCGGCCTCGCGCCGCGTGGAACCAAAACCGGTCACCGGTTCCTGAAGCAGGCTGACACGGCACAGGACCGCGAAAGTCTGCTCATGATCCCTGCCGACCACCTCCATGACCTCATATTCGGGCAGTTCGGCCTTGATGGCCTGCAGGTGCTCCTGCAAACGCGTCTTGGCATCCTTGGTCTGGGTATCCAGGTCGAGGCTGTCGAGCCGGGAGCCGAACCAGCCGAGGACGATTTGACGGCAGGTATCGAGCCCGCCGTCGAGACAGATGGCGGAGATAACAGCTTCCAGGGCGTCAGCAAGGATGGAGTCCCGTTCACGACCGCCGCTTTTGTGCTCGCCGGTACCGAGCTGCAGGGCGGGCCCGATATCGAGCTCACGGGCCATTTCGGCAAGGGTTGTACGCTGAACAAGGTCGGCACGCAGGCGGCTGAGCTGGCCTTCCCTTGCTTCGGGAAAACGCCGGTACAGCTCATCGGCCATGATAAAGCCAAGAATGGAATCGCCGAGGAATTCCAGGCGCTCGTTATTGTCCTGACCCGTGCTGCAATGGCTCAAGGCGAGGCGTAACAACGATTCGTCGTTGAAGGTGTAATCGAGTCTGGGCGTTTCGAGGGGCACTGCTCAGGCGGGGCTTGTGTTCATCCGATCAGTCATCCGACTTCTGGACCCGGTAATCGAATTTTACGACTGCATCGATATTCCAGAACATCTGCACGCGTTTTTCGTATTTCACCTGTATGTAATCGACACCGTTTTCCTCGATCTGGTCGAGACTGTCACTGCCCCAGGATGCTCCGTTGGCAGTCATGGTGCGACTGATACTGGTACGAATATCGCGCAACGACATGGTACGGAGTTCTCCGGACTCTTTCATATTATTTAGCGCATTGGAGATGATCTGGTTGTCGATATACGCGGGAGAAATTTTCAGGCCGGCAAATATGATAATGGCCAGCAAGGTCATGACAACGACCAGTGCATACAGCGTTGCACCACGTTGAGCCGCGGGATTGTGTCTGATCGCTTTCATCGTTTACCTCGCATCCAACCTCACTGTTGTCAGGGGTTTTCTATTATCCGGTTCTGGCCGAAACTTGGAAGACTGAACCCGGGCTCCTTGTGCATCCAGACAGCCACAGCCTTGCCCACGATCTTGTCTTCCGACACCGGGCCCCAAACGCGACTGTCGCTGCTGTTGTCCCGGTTGTCCCCCATCATGAAGTAATGCCCTTCCGGGATTACCCTGCCCTCCGGCCACAGCCAGTTGTCCGGCCTGATATAGGAGGGTGACGGAGAGGTATAAATATCGTGCGTTATACCCCCGATATGTTCCAAAGAGTATACCACCGGCGGCCTTCTGTCGTTGATGAAGTCCACATATTCCTGATCCAGGGGCTCCCCGTTGATATAGATGGTCTTGTTTTCGTAGCGGACATGGTCACCCGGCAGGCCGATAACCCGCTTGATGTAGTAATTGGGGTCATGGGGCGGTATGAACACCATGACATCGCCCCGAACAGGTTCACCCACATCGATGATCTTGGTTCCCGCCACCGGCAGGCGTACTCCGTAGGCATACTTGTTGACGACGATGAAATCACCCACGTTCAGCGTCGGGATCATGGAGCCGGTAGGGATCTGGAAAGGCTCGAACAGGAACGAACGCAGGACCAGCACGGCAAATATGATGGGGAAAAACGACTTGGCGTAATCGACCACTACCGGATCCCGGTAGGCCTGGTAGGCTTTTTCCAGGAGGGCCTGGTTCTGGAAAAGACTGCCCTCGCTTGCCCTGTCCTTTTCATCGCGACCTTCCTGCTCGCCTGTTTCCAGGTAACGTACGAACAGGTCGAAATCCTCGCGGGACACCTTGCTGCCTGCCAGGAGGTCATCGACTTTCTTCAGGCGAGGTTTTTTCAGGGCCAGGCTGTCAAACAGCCAGACAACGCCCGTAACGGCAGAGAAAATCAACAGGATCAGGGAAAAATCGAAACTCATGATGGCGCTTACCGGGCAGGAATGGCAGGGATATCGTTGCGTGTTCGTGGGGCCATTGATGAACCTTTATTTATCAACTTTCAGAATGGCGAGGAATGCTTCCTGCGGCACTTCCACGTTGCCTACCTGCTTCATGCGCTTCTTGCCCGCCTTCTGTTTTTCCAGCAGCTTTTTCTTGCGGGTGATGTCGCCGCCGTAGCACTTGGCTGTCACGTTCTTGCGCAGGGCCTTGACCGTCGTGCGCGCTATGATCTGGCCGCCTATGGCTGCCTGGATAGCCACATCATACATTTGTCTTGGGATCAGTTCCTTCATCTTTTCCGTCAGCACGCGGCCTTTCGCCTGGGCCTGATCCCTGTGTACGATAAGCGCCAGCGCGTCCACTGTATCACCATTGATCAAAACATCCAGTCGGACCAGTTTTGCCGGCTGGAAACGGATAAAGTGGTAATCCAGCGAGGCGTATCCGCGACTGACCGATTTGAGCCGGTCGAAAAAGTCCAGGACTACTTCGTTCATGGGCAGTTCGTACTTGATTGACACCTGCTGGCCGACAAACTGCATGTCCTTCTGCACGCCGCGCTTTTCCACGCACAGGTTAAGTACACTGCCAACATGCTCCTGGGGAACCAGGATATTCGCCTCAACGATCGGCTCGCGCATCTCCTCGATAAGATTGGATGCCGGCAGCCGGGAGGGACTGTCCACCTTTATAACTTCACCCTTCGTGGTCAGCACTTCGTATACGACCGTTGGCGCCGAGGTGATCAGGTCAAGGTCATACTCGCGCTCCAGGCGTTCCTGGACGATTTCCATGTGCAGCATGCCAAGGAATCCACAGCGGAACCCCACACCCAGCGCATCGGAGTTTTCCGGCTCGTAGATCAGCGCGGCATCATTGAGCGTCAGTTTCTCCAGCGCATCACGGAAACTGTCGTAGTCGTCGCTGGAAACCGGGAACAAGCCGGCATAGACCTGGGCCTGCACTTTCTTGAATCCCGGGAGTGACGGCACGTTCGGGGTGGACGCATGGGTGATGGTGTCACCCACCGGCGCGCCCTTGATCTCCTTGATGCTGGCCTCGACAAAGCCCACTTCTCCGGCGCGCAACTCGTTCTTCACTTTGCGCTTGGGCGTGAAGATGCCGACATTGTCGACCACATGAACACGGCCTGTGGACTTGGTGATGATCTTGTCCCCCTTGCGCAACACGCCTTCCCTGACCCTCACCAGAGAGATCACGCCAAGGTAGTTGTCGAACCAGGAGACGATGCTCAGCGCCTGCAGGTTGGCGTCCACGTTTCCCTTCGGCGGCGGGATTGCATGGATGATTTTTTCCAGGATGTCATGGACACCCATGCCGGTCTTGGCGCTGGCCAGGACGGCGCCCTCGGCGCTTATGCCGATGATTTCCTCTATCTCACGCCTTACCTTGTCGGGCTCGGCCTGCGGCAGGTCCATCTTGTTGAGAATGGGCAGGACTTCCAGGCCCTGGTCGATGGCGGTGTAGCAGTTGGCGACCGACTGCGCCTCGACGCCCTGGGCCGCATCGACAACGAGCAGCGCACCTTCACAGGCTGCCAGAGAGCGTGACACTTCGTAGGTAAAGTCGACATGGCCGGGAGTGTCGATGAAATTGAGCTGGTAGGTCTTGCCGTCATCCCCGGTGTAATCCAGGGTGACGCTTTGCGCCTTGATGGTGATGCCGCGCTCCCGTTCGATATCCAGGGAATCCAGGACCTGCTCCTGCATCTCGCGGGCAGTCAGGCCGCCGCACTGCTGGATGAAGCGGTCGGCTATTGTGGATTTGCCATGATCGATATGCGCGATGATGGAAAAGTTGCGTATGTGGTCTAGGTTACTCACCGGGGCAGCAAGCTACTTGTCAGGAAAATGGGCGAACCATGTTCGGGGTGGCTGGAAAAAAGGCGCAAGTCTACAGCAAGATGGGTTATACCGCCATGTCATCCAGTGCCGGGTTATTCGGGGATATTGATGGTCAGGTAGAACTGCGAGCCATCCCTCTCCACCAGGGCCGGCAGGACCCGATTCCGGGGCAGGCCGGCCACCACACTGTTGAAGACATCCACCGAGGGGGTCGCCTGACCGTCAATGCTGAGCAGGATGTCGCCGGAGGCGAATCCGGCTTCCCGGCCCGTTTCGCCGATGACCCGCACGACGAGTACGCCCGGCTCCTCATTGTCGCGCTCGGAGTCGGTGATCATCAGCCCGAGCGGGTTCGGGTCGCCCTGGCTACTGCTGAGTTCCACGCGGTTGCCGGAAGCCAGCTTGCCGACAGTCATCATGATGGTCATGGCCGTACCGTCACGAATGATATCGACCGCCGCCTCGGTGTCGGGCGCTGTCAGGCCGACATGGAACGGCAGGTCGCCGCTGCTGACGATGGTGCTGCCGTTGAAATGTGTGATGATGTCCCCGGCCAGAAAACCGGCGCGTTCAGCCGGGCTGCCTTCGATCACCTGATTGACCAGGGCGCCAGCCGGGTTGGCGAGACCGGCTTCGTCAGCCTGCTCCTGGCTGACCTCGTTGATACCCACACCCATCCAGCCGCGCTCGACGACGCCCTTGTTCTTGAGCTGGCCGACAACGTTCTTGGCCACGTCCACGGGAATCGCGAAGGACAGCCCCATGGAGCCGCCGGTGCTGGTAAAGATCTGGGAATTGATGCCGATCACCTCGCCGCGGAGGTTGAACAGCGGGCCACCGGAGTTGCCCGGGTTGATGGCGACGTCGGTCTGGATGAAGGAAACGTAGTTGCCGCCGCTGCCATTGGGGATATTGCGGCCCATGTAACTGATGATGCCGGCGGCTACTGAAAAGCGCAGCCCCATCGGTGAACCTATGGCCAGCACCCACTCGCCGACTTTCAGACTGGCTGAATCCCCAAGGGTGACCGGTTTCAGCTCGACTCCATCGATTTTCAACAGGGCCAGGTCGGAGCTGACGTCGGAGCCGATGATACTGGCGGCGAATTCACGCCGGTCGTTGAGTGTAATGACGATCTCTTCTGCATCCTCCACCACATGATGGTTGGTGATGATGTAACCATCGGAAGAAATGATGAACCCCGAACCCAGAGAAGGCCGCTCCTGGAACTGGCGCATCTGTTCCTCGGGAAGGTCAGGCACCCGATCGCCGAAGTAATAGCGCAGGATGTCATCGAGGCGCTCGTCGTTGTCCGCATTGAGACTCGCCCGCCGGATGGCGTTGACGTTGACGATGGCGTCGGCATTGTCCTCGACCAGGCGGGTGAAATCCGGCAGTACCTGGGCCTGCACCTGGAGACTGGCCAGCAGGACCAGCATGCTGCTCATTAAGGGAATAATCTGGTTGATCGACTTCATGCAAATACCCGGGTTACGGCTTCAACTGCCTGGTTCATGGTTCATGTTCCGCAAAGCGAGCATCGCGGAGGCGTCCATTGTCCTCACGATCCACCTCACCAGCAACAGGCCAAATCCCAGGGCAGCCATGGCGCTGATGATGACGCGGCCTTCCTCTGCCCCGGCTGTTGCCATGGTGGCGCTGGCCAGGGCGGTGGCTACCAGCATGCACAGGAGCGGTAATACATATTGCAGGAGGGACAGACTCATGAGCCGGCCTTCATCAATGATCAACTCGAGGGTATCTCCGGCCCGGACACCCCCTGCAAGCTGACCATCTGCCATGGGCAGCCAAAGTGAATGATCCACGTCCTGGCTGGAGGCGCCATCAAGAAGCCTGTGGCCGCAACCCGCTTTCAGTGAACACTGATTGCAATGCCGAAGATTCCGGGATTGAACGCGCACATGGACAGGACCGGAATCCAGCACTGTCACTTGTTGAACTGCCATGAAAAACCCTGTGTTTCAGACGCTACAGGGAAGCCATGATAACAGGCGGGGTTTTACCGTGAAAACAAGGATCAGCGGTTGGTATCGGGATTGAAGGTGGCGGGTACTTCCCGGGATTCCAGGGCGTCCTCAAGTTCCTGGGAAACGACCTGCTGCAGGCGATCCATTTCTTCAGGGTTCAGCCCGTTCTGGACGGCAACGCGTGTCGCGGTAGCCGGGTTGAGATCGCCTGTCAGGCCAGGGAGCTGGTCGGTGGTGGTATTGCCCGCAATCTGGGCACCGGCGTCCACACCATTACCCACATCGGCAACCATGACCATATCTGCAGTGAACAGCACCGCGAGTGCAACGGAAGCGGCAATGGCGCCCTGCCCAATGGAACGGAAGATGCTGTTTTCCCTGACCTTGGCGGTTATGGGTTTTGAGGGGGCGGCATCCTGTTCCAGTTCAGCCTGGATGGCAGTGAGCAGATTGCGCGACGGGCGTGTATGAATTTCCTGTTTCAGGCAGGCACTGACAACGTGATAGCGGTGCCACTTGGCCTTGAGCTCCAACAGTTCGGCAATCTCCTCGCCCTTGTCACTTTCACCCAGGGATTCCAGGTCCTTCAGGATTCGACGCAGTTCAAGATCGTCCGCCTCGTTATCCATCAGCGCAGAAAGTGATTCGTGTAATTTGTTTGCCATGTAGCCCTCGTCAGCTGCTGATGCGGCCCGTACCGCTTACTATGTTTTTACTAATGATTTTAGACAGTTAACCGTTATTCAAGCCGTTATTTAAGCCGTTATTTAAGCCGTTATTTAAGCCGTTATTTAAGCCGCTTTCCACCCTGTTCAGGACTTTAAAAAGCGCCGGATACTTACTAGACAACGCCCGTTTTGAAAAATTCCCCGTTTTGACGAAAAAATTTGCCGAATTTTTCCACATTTCACGATCGTCCTATTCTGCTTCAAGAAGGGGCCGGATTTTCTTGTCCAGCGCTTCCCTGGCCCGGAAAATGCGTGATCTCACCGTGCCCACGGGGCAGCCCATGATTTCGGTGATTTCCTCGTAGCTCAGGCCGCTGAATTCACGCAGGGTGAAGGCGGTTCGCAGGTCCTCCGGCAATTCATCGATGGCCTCATAGATGACCCGCTCGAGGTCGGCCTTTTCCTGGCTTGCCTCCGGACTCTCGATGTCCGCCAGCGCCGTGTTGTTTTCCAGGAACTCGGCATCATCCACATCAATATCCGTGGACGGCGGCCGCCTGCCCCGGGCCACCAGGTAGTTTTTCGCGGTATTGATGGCTATCCGGTACAGCCAGGTATAAAACGCGCTGTCACCACGAAACTTGGGCAGGGCCCGGTAGGCCTTGATGAAGGCTTCCTGGGCAACATCCTCCACTTCGGCGGGATCGTTGATGAAACGGCCAATAAGGCCGAGTATCCGGTGCTGGTAACGCAGGACCAGGAGGTCAAAGGCGTGCTTGTCGCCCTTGAATACCTTGTCCACCAGTTGCTGATCGGTATTTTTTACTTCTTCTGAGGCCAAACGCCTGGCTCCACTTTACTCATGACCAATACGAAGCCTTGGCTACTTCAAAATAGACAGGCCTGCAGGTTAAAAGTTCGGTTAATGTTAGTCGGGGCGAACCCGGGCTTTTATATTTTTTTTTATTGTATCCCACAAGGTAGAATAGCGTCAGGATTTACCTGACAAACCCGCCCTATGCCAAACAGTTCCCCCTCCAGTCGTGACGCTGATGTCCTGATCATTGGCGGTGGTGCCGCCGGCCTCAGTCTCGCCCTGAAAGTCGCCGACCGGGCCAGGGTCACCATTTTATCCAAGAGTTCGCTCGAGCACGGATCAACCTATTATGCACAGGGTGGCATTGCCGCAGTCCTTGATGACGAGGACTCCCTGGAATCCCATGTGGAAGACACTCTCGTTGCCGGAGACGGCCTGTGCGACAGGCACGTCGTCGAATACACCGTGTCACGCGGTCGGGAGTGCATCAACTGGCTGGTCAGCCAGGGGGTGAAATTCACCCTGGAAAAGGCCGACACCACCCACTATCACCTCAGCAAGGAAGGTGGCCACAGCCACCGCCGCGTCGTCCATGCCGCGGACGCCACCGGGCGCGCCGTATTCGAAGGACTGGCCGCGAAAGTGATGGACCATCCCAATATAACCTTCCGCATCAATACCGTTGCTGTGGACCTGATTACCAC
>Ga0181589_10000758_pt1 | contig 23925 bp, 30 predicted proteins | sample 071ome_25_FD_132444 | JGI IMG/M metagenome (GOLD analysis project Ga0181589, IMG submission 132444) | Coastal salt marsh microbial communities from the Groves Creek Marsh, Skidaway Island, Georgia - 071410BT metaG (megahit assembly) | ecosystem: Environmental > Aquatic > Marine > Intertidal...
CGCTGGGTCGCTGGTTCGAGTCCGGCCCGGGGAGCCATTTTTCAAAAAGGACGCGGTTTTTCCGCGTCCTTTTTTTGGATCAATTTTCGCTTGTATAATTTTTAACCATCTGCCTAATAACGCATCAAATCAATCAGTTTCGTATCCCCAAAAAATTACTTAGAACCGCAACATTAATGAAACAACTTATTGTTATTAAAGCCCTTGAAGGATCATTTATCAGCTCCTCTTTGACTGGCACGCCGATTGAAATAGTTAGAGGGCAACTCCAAACCGGCGCCTAACAGAGCCAAAACTTTCAAGTCCAACCGCGTTTAAATGAGGAATAGAATGTCCGCCTTCATCGCCCCTAACTCAGAACACCTTTTCATCCGTTCTCACGATGAAATTATTGAGATCGTAAAGAAACGTATGAACTGGTACGGCCTTTCTCACCTTGTCCTTCAGTCCATCGAACTGGTTTCTGAAAGCAAAGTCGCGGCAATCATCGTCGATATGACCACCGGACGCGTTATCCGCAGGGAATTCGCAACCGCGCTTCCTCTCGATACAAACGCATTTGCGGAACAGAACCAACTCGCCGCCTAAACAAGGCCAAACTGATAATGAATAGCTGGGGCGTGATTTTCACGCCCCTTTTGCTATTGAGCCCACCCCGTAACCGGGCCATAACCTAACGACCCGATGCCCGAACCAACGGATCATGTCATGAGCACCGACAAAACCTCCGACGCGATGGAAAATTACACCAAATCGATGATGGCGCTTGGCGAAGCCGGCCAGGATTTGATGAAGACCTGGTTCCAGACCTTCGCCCCGCAGGCGAATCCGTTCATGCAAAACGGGGCAGATAAGGAAACAGACGCAGAGACGGAGGAGCCGGAAACTTCATCACCACTCGACTCACTTTTTACGGCGAAAACCAACCCGGAAAAGGCCATGGCCGCCCAGATGGAACTCTGGACCGGCTATCAACAACTCTGGATGAACACGACCCAGGCATTGTTGAATAACGAAGCGCCGCAACCCACGGACGGGATCTCGGCGGATCGCCGGTTTCGGGACCCGGAATGGTCGGAAAATCCGGTATTCAATTTCCTGAAGGAATCTTATCTGTTGAACGCGCGATGGGTCACCGCAATGACCGGCGCGGTGGAAAAAGTTGATTCAGACACGGCGATGAAAATCGATTTCTATGCACGTCAGCTTGTCGATGCGTGGGCGCCGACAAATTTTGCACTGACGAATCCGGAGGTTCTGCGCCAGATCAAGGAAACGAATGGCGAAAACATTGCCAAGGGTCTGCAGAACCTGACAGAGGATATGGCCCGCGGCGGCGGCATGCCGCACATCCGCCAAACGGATATGGACGCGTTCGAAGTCGGCCGCAATATCGCAATGTCCGAAGGCGCCGTCGTTTACCAGAACGATATTTTCCAGCTCATTCAATACGCACCGAAAACCGAACAGGTTTACAAACGGCCTTTGCTGATCATCCCGCCCTGGATCAACAAGTTTTATATTCTCGACCTTCAGCCTGAAAATTCCTTCGTGGGCTGGCTTACCGAACAAGGATACACGGTTTTCCTTATTTCATGGGTTAACCCCGATGAGTCTCTCCGCGACAAGGGTTTGTCGGATTACCTCAAGGACGGGATTCTCACGGCGCTCGACGCGGTCGAACTCGCCACCGGTGAAAAAGAAGTCACGACCATCGGCTACTGCATCGGCGGCACATTGCTGGCGATGACGCTCGGCTACCTCGCACAACAGGAAAATGACCGGATAAAGGCGGCAACCTTCCTCGCTGCCCAGATTGATTTCACCGAGGCCGGCGAGTTGCGGGTCTTCACCGACAAGGAACAGATAGACCTCCTCGCGACCCAGGTGGAACAACAGGGCTATCTCGACGGTTCCGCTATGGCTTGGATATTCAACATGCTGCGTTCGAATGACCTGATCTGGTCCTTCGTCGTGAATAACTATCTGATGGGACGAGAGCCCCAACCGTTCGATCTCCTGTACTGGAACGCCGATTCAACACGCTTTCCGGCAAAGATGATCGTGGAATATCTCCGCAATATGTATCAGGAGAACCTGTTGGCGCAGCCGGGCGGCATTTCGGTCGACGATACCCCGATCGATTTGCGTAAGGTGAAGACGCCTTCATTCTTCCAGGCAACCCGGGAAGACCATATTGCGCCCTACCCTTCGGTCTTCAAGGCGATGAATATCTTTGGCGGGCCGAAACGCTTCGCCCTCGCCGGCTCCGGTCACATCGCCGGCATCGTCAATCATCCCGGCAGGGAAAAATATCAGTACTGGACCAACGCCAAGCGGAAGAAATACGGGGACGCGGATTCCTGGCTTGCCGAGGCCACGGAAAATCCCGGCTCGTGGTGGCCAATGTGGGATAAGTGGAATGCCCAGAAATCCGGTGCCAAGGTAAAAGCCAGAAACCCCGGCGATGGCAAACTCGTGGTTATCGAGCCGGCGCCCGGTTCATACGTCAAAGTAAAAACCTGACACCCCTAATTCATGGAAAGGAATCATGGCTTCAATCGAAGATCTTGAGATCGGCCAGAGCGCAACTTACGAACGCACCGTTACTGACGCGGACATCGTCAAGTTCGCGGAAATATCAGGCGATGACAATCCGGTACATCTGGACGAAGAATTTGCCGCCAAAACCCTGTTCAAGGGTCGGATCGCTCATGGCATGCTTGCAGCATCATTCATATCCACCACCGTAGGCACCAAACTGCCCGGATACGGGGCAATCTATATTTCTCAGTCACTCCGCTTCAAAGCACCCGTAAGGATCGGGGATGCAGTGGTCACGACGGCGACGGTAAAGGCGATCAACGCCGAACGGAAACGCGTGACAATGGAGACTGTCTGTTCCGTCGGCGGAACAGTGGTTGTTGAGGGCGAAGCGGAATTGATGCTTACCTGACACGGCAGAATTTATGCAACGCAAAAAGGGCGGGGAAAATCCCCGCCCTTTTTAATTCAACCGTCTGTAAAAATCAGGCGGCGTTTTTCACGTAGGCGGCCATGACGTTTTCGACACGATCCTTGATCGGGGCCGTGCTCTTGTTCATGGTCTCCAGCGCCATCTGGTTCAGTTCAATGGCTTCCGAAACCGACCGTTCCATGGATTCGGTCATCGTTTCCATCTGGATCGACGCGAACTCCTGCGGCGTTTTAGTAGTATCCAGCTTTTCCATGCACGACATGTTGAACGCGCTGGCGGCCTTGAAGGATTCAACCATACGCTTGCTGTATGCTTCGAAACCGGCGGTCATGGCATTGGTCATGGCGTTGAACGCGTCCATGTTTTCGCGGCCGAATTCGGTGGCCTGCTCATAAACCTCGGCGGTTTTTTCGGCATTGTTCATGCCAACGGTATTGGCCTGTTCGAACATTTTCGAAACGGCGTCGGTGCCGGCCTTGACGGCATTTTCGAAAACTTCGCGGCTTGCATCCATGGCGGTTTCCGCGGCTTTGGTCGCGGCGTCGGTGCTGTTCTTGGCGGTCTTGGCGGTCATTTCAATTTCTCCGGTGCTGGTCCAATGGCATCGAATTATTTTGCGATGCAAAAGATATATGGCTTGCATTATCCCCACCGTCAAGTAATTTTTGCATTGCAAAATTATTAAGGTGCCGTCATGAACGATACCCCCGAACAACCGGAACCAATCGTCATCCGCAAATACGCGAACCGCCGCCTCTATAATACCGGCTCCGGCGAATTCGTTACCCTCGAAACACTACGCGAAATGGTTCATGAAAATGTCAGTTTCAAAGTTGTCGACGCCAAATCCGGGCAGGATATAACCAGTTCCATTCTGGCCCAGATCATCGCCGAACAGGAAGGCCGCGGCGAAAGCATGCTGCCCGACGACATTCTGCGTCAGATCATAAGTTTTTACGATCAAGGGCTGACAGACAATTATGCGGCGTTCCTGCGTCAGTCGATGGAAGCCTTCAACCAGAATGCCAGCCAGATGGAAGCGCTCGGCAAGGCCGGAATGGCTAATATCGATCTGTTCCAGAAATCCATGGCGGCGATGTTCGGTATGGCACCGCCGGCTTCTTTCTCAAAACCGGACCCCAAGAAGAATGAAACGGAAATCGATGAGCTGAAAGAGGAAATGCGCCGGATGCAGGAAAAGCTTAACCGGCTCTCGCCTGACGACTGAACTTTCAGAAAAGACCGTTCTTTCTCAGGAAATCCGAGGTCAGCCGATCGAATTCCTCCGGTTTTTCCAGAATACAAAGATGCCCGGCGCCTTCGATCACCGCATGTTCTGCATCGGGTATTAGCCCGGAGGTCTCGCGTCCGCCGGTCAGAGAATTATCGAACGCGCCGTTTACGATCAGGGTCGGAATTTCTATCGACGGAACGGCGGCGGCCAGATCGACATCATCAAAGCTGTGAAACAATGTCCCGATTGCCTTTCCGGTCAATTCCGCCGAATCCTCCAGTATCATTGCCGCCAGATATTGTCCTCTTACGGTGTCAGCAAAACCCGGCGCGAACAGCTCTTTCAAATGCCCGGCCCGGTATTCGCGAACATTTTCACCCGCTGCCTCATATCCGACGATCCGGCCATCATAAGAGGTTCCCCGAAAGGCGTTTCCGCCAACCTGGATATTCGCCTGGAAAATGCCCGGATGATCCACGAGAAGCTGAAACGCCATTTTCGAGCCCATGCTGGCCCCGGCGAGGATACCGGAGGTCACATCTTCTTGCGCGCACACCGCTAAAACATCATCAACAAGCGCGCCAAACGGATAAAGCGTTGTCGGTTTATCCGTCCGTCCATAAGCCCGCATATCCGGTGCGATGACCCGGAACCAGCGGGAAAAATGGGCGATCTGATACATCCACATACGGTGATCGCAGGGATTGGCGTGCAGCATGACAAACGGCTTGCCTTCCCCGGCCACCTCGTAATAGACCTTTACATCTCCATTTTGAGCGTATGTCATTTATTGGCCGCTCCCATAACCCTGCGGATACACCTTGTGGCCCTCCGGATATTCGATCCAGGGCTGGGCCCCGTCTGTGTAGATATCCCAGTCAGGGTTGAATTTCGATTTGTCATCCGCGGTCCCGGCCATAATCACCATGTAGTCAGGCGTGACCTCATACCAGGCATATACCGACCCGCCGCAATTCGAACAAAACCCCCGTTTCACGGCCTTGCCGCTAGCCCCGTGAGCAACATATTCCCGTAGGTCAGCACCAGAAAACGACACGCTCTCCTTAGGAAACACCAGCAAAGGCGCGAAGGCGCTGCCGGTTTGCCGCTGACAGTCATCGCAATGGCAACAACCGCTCATCAATGGAGCCTCCTCACACTCATATGAGACGCTACCACACAGGCATTTTCCGGTCAGATTCATTTTCAGGGCCTCCTTTCGACCCACCAATCATAGCGCCTGCGTCGCCGGTGGACAGGGGCAACGCGCTGTTCAATACTCTCTCGTGAATTTTCAGGGAGGAATGAGACACAATGCCGCTGACGACCCAGGACGTACTCGACGCGATCGCGCAAATGCACAAAGACCAGCCAATGTACGGGCACCCGCTTTGGACCGGCATGGTCGAAGGGAAATGGGACTTTGAGCAGACGAAATATCTCTGCAAGCAGCATGGCGGCATTCCCCTTCATAACCATAACTATCACGGCAATCTCTATACGATCTGTCCTGATCCCGAATGGCGGGAGATGATTGCCGAAGTCGCCTATGAGGAAGCCACCGGGCGGCTCTTTTCCGACGGAGTTTCGCACCACAAGCTCTATCTGAATTTCGCCAAGGGGCTGGGGCTCAAACCGGAAGAAATGTATGATCCGCCCTATTGCCCGGGCGTGGTCGCGTTTCAGGCCTATTTCACCAATATCTGCCGCAAGAGCTTTCTGGAAGGCGTCTCGGCGCACATGCTGGCGGGAGAAGCCGCCATTCCGGGCCTCTATATCCAGATCGCGCACAAGCTGCAGGAAAAATTCGGGCTGGATGATGAAGCTGTCGCCTATTGGGTCATCCATGACAGCGCTGATGAGGAACATTCCGATGTTGGCCGCAAGCTGCTCGACCAATACGCGAGCAATGAGAAGGAACGGCTGCTTGTCATCAAGACCGCAAAACAGATGCTGGATGTACAGCATCTGATGTATGACGACATGCTCAAATACACCCTGCAGATTGGTGACAAGAGCAACGCTGCCTAGGGAAATAAAAGGACGCATGGATGGACAGGATCACCACATACCTCTCCCCCGGCGGACAGCAACACTCGCGCGGCGACGGCCCGGCGAACCGGGTTCTGGTCGGCTCACTTGAAGGCGTCGCGACCCTGGAACGCAATGGCGGTTCAGGATGGGAATTGACCGGGCGATCCCTCCGGGACCGTCATGTGGGTCAGCTTGTCTATGAACCCGTCTCAGGCAAGCTCTTCGCCGGCTGTCACGCGGGCGGCGGCCTATGGGTAAGCGATGACGGAGAAGGAAAGGACTGGCGCCAACTGACCAACGGCGTCGACAGGCCGCATATATACGCGCTGGCCGCGCGCAATATCGGGGACAAGGTCACCCTGTTTGCCGGGACCTCTCCGACCGCACTTTATCGCAGCGACGATCTCGGTGAAAGCTGGCAGGTGATGACCTCCATTTACCGGGTTGGACAGACCCAAAAATGGACCTTCCCTCCCCCGCCTCATATCCATCATGTAAAGCAGATCGTTATTCATCCGGCTGAACCGGAGACGTTCTTTGTGCTCGTCGAGCAGGGCGCATTGCTGAAAACGATTGATGACGGCGAGAATTTCGTTGAGCTTGAGGAGTACTCGGACCCCGAAGACATCGCCTACAAGGATTGCCACCGGTTGACGATCAATCCGGACAATCCGGATATCCTCTGGTTCAGCAGCGATGACGGCGGAAAAACATTTCATCACTTGATGAAACGAGGGGACCGTATCGGTTATTGCGATTTCGCCTTTATCGATCCCGACGATGCAAGAACCGTCTATCAGGCCGGATCGACGCTAAATCCCGATGACTGGTTCAAAAACGGCATCTCCAAATCCTGCGTCATGCGCAGCGCTGACAACGGCGAAAGCTGGGAAGAAAGGGTAAACGGATTTCCGAACCCGATGGTCGGATCGATCCAGGCCATGACCCAGCATCTCTGGGACGGCGGAATGATGCTGTTTGCGGGCACGGCAACGGGCGAGGTTTACCTCTCTGAAGATCGTACAGAGTCCTGGCAGCGGATATACGACGACGTTACGCCTGTCGCCAAGGACAATCATCACCTGCCTTTTATGACTCCGGAAGAACGCATGGAACCCCGCGCCCATATGGGGCGCTAGCCATACATTCCTAGCCCTCAATCGACGACGGCAACCGCCTCGATTTCGATCATGAACTCGGGCCAGGCCAGGGCGGAAACCTCGCAAATCACACTGGCCGGTCCGTCGGCCGGGAAATATTGTTCCCGGATATCGGTGATATCGTTAAACGCGCGGATATCGGTCACATAAACCGTAACCTTGACGATATCGTTCATCGAAGCGCCGCCATCCACGAGAATCGCCTTGATATTTTCGAGTACCTGAACCGCCTGAGCGCGCAGATCGCCTTCGCCTACCAACTTCCCTTCCCTGTCGAGCGCGACCTGTCCCGATATCCAGAGAAGCGGCCCCGCCTCCGACCTTACCGCATTGGAATAGTATTTTTTCAGCGGCACCGCGACGCTTTCAGGGTTGATGGCTGTCTTCCGGTTTCCAGACATTTGTTCACTCCCAATCAGTAAAGAACGACGGCGTTATATAGGCTTAAGGATGCGTCAAGATGACAGGGTTTCCAACAGTAAGACGCAAGGTTATAAACGTGGCTTCCGAAACGCCCCAAGATATATACGAGGCCAAAAAACATGGCGGCAAAAGGGTCAAACCCAAAAAAGACGATAAGGCGCAGCAGCCGAAAGCTGAACCTTCAGGAATCCGAGCTTTACGTTCAGCAGATCGGCGATGGGCCGCCCCTGCTCTGGCTGCATAGCGAGGATTATTACGAGCTGTCGCTTCCGCTCATCGAAACGCTGGCGCAGAAATACCGGGTAATTGTTCCCTGGATGCCGGGTTTCACGAAATCGACCCTGCCGGATTCGATCCGGACCATCGACGATATGTCCTATCTCTATCTCGATCTGATGGAAAAGCTGAAAATCGAAAAGGCTCGCGTCGTCGGGTTCTCCGTCGGCGGCTGGCTGGCCAATGAAATCGCCAGCAAGGATTCTGCCCGGATCGACAGAATGGCGCTGGTCTGCCCTGTCGGGGTGAAAATCGGCGGCGCCTATGATCGCGATATCGAAGATATCTATTTCCACACCTTTGACCGGGTGCGTGCGATGAAATTCGGCAACCCGAAGAACGACCCGCGCATTCAGACCGAGTTGAACGATGACGAGGCCATGATGCTGGCCCGCGCCAAAGAAGCAACCGCCAAGCTGTGCTGGGATCCGTATTTCCATAATCTCACGCTCAAATACCGGCTGAACCGGGTTACCCCGAAGACCCTGTTTATCTGGGGGGCGCGTGACGGAATTGTAAAAACGAAATATGGCCGCGCCTATGCCAAGCTTCTGCCGAAGTCGGATTTCGTATCAATCCCAGGGGCCGGCCATTTTCCCCATGTGGAAAAGCCGGAGGCCTTCGACCCAGTTCTGACCAAGTTCCTGCGCTGAGGAGTTTTTAAAGATGGAATTTTATCACTTCACCGAATTCCCTTGGCCGTATTTGCCGCCGGATGATGAATACACCTCAATGCGGGTCAATCTGCCGAGCGCGGTCTATGACCCCATAAAGGGCGCCGATCTCTACAACTCTTATCTCGACCAGCACAAACTGGCGGATGAGCTCGGCATCAATTGCATGATCAATGAACATCACCAGACGGCGACGTGCCTGAATTCCGCGGCACCGCTTTCGGTCGCAATAGCCGCGCGAGAAACCAAGAATGCGCGTATTTGTATTCTGGGGAATCCGGCCGCCAATCTGCGTGACCCGATCCGCTGCGCCGAAGAAATGGCGATGATCGATAATATCTCCTATGGACGGCTGGAATGCGGTTTTGTCCGCGGCGTGCCGTACGAGTTATTCGGCTCCAATTGCAACCCGACGGAGACCAGCGAACGGCTGTGGGAATCAATTCATCTCATGCAGAAGGCCTGGACCACCCATGACGGCCCGTTCAACTACGAAGGCCGCTGGGTCCATAAACGCCAGGTCAATGTCTGGCCGCGCCCGTTTCAGGCGCCGCACGCGCCGATCTGGATGACCGGCGGCAGCGATGTAAACCACGCCACCCGTTCGGTCGAAAACGGTTTCACCTTCACCATGTTCCTCACCCCCGCCGAGGGCATGCGCAAGATGTTTGACGGCGTTCGGAATAATCTGAAAAAGAAGGGACTGCCGAAGCCGGCCGATGATTTGTTCGCCTTTATGCCGTTGGTGGCGGTCGGCGAAACCGAAGAAGAAGCCCTGGAATACGTCAAGGAAGTCTATTGGTACGTCACCCATAACAAGGCCGAGCCGCAATTCCGCGCCCCGCCCGGTTATGTGGAGACAGAACTTTACGCCAATTTCCTCTCCGGCAAATTCACCGGCGGACGGACGGATGCGATCCGGACCAAGGGGATGGATTATTTCCGCGAAAACGGCGTCGCCGTCTACGGAACACCGGATCAGGTCGTGAAGCAGCTCAAGAGCCTCTACAAAAAGGTCGGTGGCTTCGGTCACCTGATCGCCATGCTGCATTCCGGCGACATGCCTTATGAGCATACGGCGAAGAGCATGACCCTCTTTGCCAAGGAAGTGGTCCCCCATATCAAGGATCTCGGCACCGTCAGCTCCAGCCTCGGCCCGCTCAAGGATCGTGGGCGTCCGGTTCAGGCTTCCAAATTCAAGGGACGCACCGATGCTCTCGCCGCCGCGCGCGAAGTCTGGATGAAAAAGCAAGCCAAAGGGGCGAAAGCCGCCTGATCGCGGGGAGAAACAACATGGCGACAACCGAAATCCGTAGCCGTTACATCAATGTGGACGGCATCCGCACCCATTACCTTGAAGGGGGCGAAGGCCCCACGGTCGTTTTCATGCATTCGGGCGAATTCGGCGGCTGTGCCGAATTGTCTTGGGAATTCAATCTGCCGGCTTTCGCCAGACATTTCCGTGTCATCGCACCCGACTGGCTCGGGTTTGGTCGGACGGACAAGGTGTTCGATTTTGCCTCCGGAAGAGACCGGGTTTTCGGCCATATGCAGCGCTTTTTCGAAATCATGGATATCGATGAGGCGGATTTTGTCGGAAATTCGATGGGCGGCAGCAACCTGATCAGGATTGCAGCGGCGCCCCCGCCGATATTTCCGATTCGTTCCCTGATTGCGTCTTCCGGCGGCGGTTTCGCGCCTGCTTCCGATGACAGGGCCAAGCTGCTCGCCTATGACGGCACACCCAAATCGATGCGGAACCTGCTCGATGGGCTTTTCTACAATAAAAAGAAATGGGTCGATAACCCGGCCTATATCCGGAAACGTCAGAAATTCGCGACCATGCCCGGGGCCTGGGAATGCGCCGCCGCGGTACGGTTCAAGCGGCCCAACATCAAGACCGGCGGCGGTCAATTCGGCGGGGCGGACAACACGCCTTATGAAAATATTTCCGTACCGACCCTTCTAATCGCCGGAAAGCAGGACGGGTTACGCCTGCCGGGCTATGCCAAGGAACTCGGCAAGCGCATTAAGGGCAGCAAAGTTAGCGTCTATGACAAGGCAGCCCATTGTCCGCACATTGAACATGCCGCGCGGTTCAACAAGGAAGCAATCACCTTCCTCAAACAGGTCCACAAAAAACTCGGCGTCAAAAAGCGCTAAGGGATCCGATGCCGCACGATCACGACCATCAAGGCCATGAGGCGGCAACCGACGAAAGCGGCACCGCAAATCCGGTCCTGATAGAGATCATACGGGGCGATCTGATCGAAAGCCGGCACCGGGGTTCCGTTGCGTTGGTCGATGCCCATGGCAAGGTGGCCTTCTCCGCCGGCGACATCATGGGAGAGGTTTTTCCCCGATCCGCGATAAAACCGATCCAGGCTTTAATGCTGCTCGAAACCGGCGCGGCAAAACGGTTCGGGCTCGGGCTCGCGCAAATCGCGCTTGCCTGCGCCAGTCACAGCGGATCGGAGATTCACACCGATATCGTTGGCGCCTGGCTCGAGAAGATCGGCTGCACGGAAGACGATCTAGTATGCGGCCCGTCCCTGCCCTGGAGCGATCATGAGAAGGAAGCGCTGTTCGCCCAACGTGGCGGGCCAAGCCGTCTTCAGGATAACTGTTCCGGGAAACACGCCGCGCTTCTCACCGTCGCAAAACATCTCGGCTATCCCACACTCGGCTATAACCGTCTCGATCATCCGGTTCAGCAACGGCTGCTCGGTCTAGTGGAGCAAATGACCGGGCTGGATTTGTTCGATGCACCCAAGGGAATTGACGGGTGCGGTATTCCCGTTTTCGGTATCCCACTCGCCAATATCGCGCTCGCGATGGCGCGCTTGGTGGATCCGCACGACCAACCCGACGAACGCCAGGCGGCCTGCAAACGCATCGTCCGGGCGATGTTTGACGAACCCTATCTGATCGGCGGCAAGGACCGCTTCGATACCCGCATCCTTGACGCCTGCCGGGGCGCCGCCCTGATAAAAACCGGAGCCGAAGGAGTCTATACTGGATGTTTCCCCGAACTCGGGCTCGGCGTTGCCCTGAAGATTGATGACGGATCGCGCCGCGCAGCCGAAGCCGCCATGATGCAGATCATGCGCCGGTTCGAGGTGCTGAGCGAACGCGCAAAGGGACGGCTTCTCAACATATTGGAGCCGCCGCTTTTTTCACGCTCCGGCGAGGTCGTGGGCGTCATCCGCGGCGCCGGACCGCTCGCTCTTTCCTGATTCAGGTCTTGTATTCGGGATAATGCTTCTCGACGAGCGCCATGCTCGCCTGCCAGTCCCGGCTGTCCGAATTATATTGCCCGATACGCCCGAATTTCGTTGCGCGGGCCTCCGCGGCGTCATGCTCAATTTCGACCAGTTCTCCGCCACCCGACAGAGCACCCACCTGAGCCCGGCAGGCCAGTTCGAAGAAATGATGATAGATATAGGCCTCGGCCAGTGATGAACCGCAAACCAGCGCCCCGTGGTTTTGGAGCATCATCACCCAATGATCGCCAAGCGTCTTGGCCAGCATACCGGCCCCGTCATATGTGGTGTCGTCATATTCGTTGGCGTAATATGCAATCCGGTTATAGAAGCGCGCCGCCTGCTGGGTGAGCGGCATCAGACCCTTCTTTTGCGCGGAAACCGCCAGATTGGAGGGCGAATGGGTGTGGACTGCCGCCATGATTTCCGGCCGGGTCCGAAGCACCGCGGCGTGGAGATTATAGGCCGCCGGGCTCGCCTTGTATTCCGACTCCATGACCTGGTTGCCCTCGGTATCGTATTTGACGAGGTTGGATGCCGTTACCTGCTCCATAAACAGATTATCGGCCTTTACCAGAAAATGATCCGGCTCGCCCGGAACCCGCACCGATATATGGTTATAGGTCATATCGACAAAGACAAAACGCGCGACCAGCCAATGAGCCGCGGCAAGCTCACACCGCGCCTCCCATTCCGCCTCGCTTACGCGCGACTGCACATTTCCCGTTTCAAGCTCGGCCAATCTGCTCGCGTTCATCGCCCTGTCTCCCTTTGATCGCTTGTCTTCGGAAACTTTCTCACGGAAAATACAACCCGCAAACCTGTAAAAACCGAGGACAGGACGAATGGCGACCATCACGCTGGAACAGGCGGACACAATCATCGAAAAGGCGATCGAAAAACGGCACGAGCTGGGGCTCGCGCCACTGACCGTCGCGGTGCTCGACCCCGGTGGACATCTGGTGGCCTTCAAGCGGGAGGATAATTCCTCCCTCCTCCGCCCGCAGATCGCCCAGGGAAAGGCCTGGGGGACCCTCGGGATGGGGATTTCATCACGCAAGGTCGTGGACCGCTTCGCCGCCAATACGCCCTTTTTCACGTCTCTTTCGATGCTTTGTGAAGGCCAGATGCTGGCAAGCCCCGGTGGTCTGCTTATCCGGGACGATCACGGCGATATTGCCGGCGCGGTCGGGATCAGCGGCGATAGCGGTGAAAATGATGAGAAATGCGCGATCGCGGGGATTGAGGCGGCCGGCCTCACCTACGATCCCTGAGCCCGCGCCGACCTCTTGCCTGCCGGAATATCACGACATGCCCACCGATAACGTTGTTTCACTTGATCTATCGGTTTTCACCCGGGGCGATATCGAAGCGATCAAGTCTCTCGGAGAAAAGCAGAAACTGCTTTTCCGCTGGTTCCGTTGCGAGCGCAAAACGGAACCCGGCCGGGATCAATATATGATCTATTCGGGCACCCGCAGCCGGACGCCCTATGCCGCCTACCGGATCGAACGGCGCAAGGACGGGACATATCATCTGATGGAACAGCGGACGGATACCGAAATTGCCGCAGGCCGGATTATCGGCGATGTCATTACCAAAATTCCCGATGATTTTTTCTATTCAGTATAGATAGTTAAGAGTTCTAATTAAGAATTTAGGAGAGGGTTATACTATGTCGCTTGCGTCCTTCAATTTGTGCCAGTGGATCGAAGACAATCGGCATCTGCTGCGCCCGCCGGTCCTCAACCAGACCATCTTCGCCAATGACGACTTCATCGTGATGATTGTCGGCGGTCCCAATGCCCGGACCGATTATCATGTCGATCCCTATGAGGAATTCTTTTACCAGCTGAAAGGCGACATGTTTCTGAAAACCGTGCAGGACGGCGCATTGGTCGATGTGCCGATCGCCGAGGGCAATGTTCTGTTATTGCCGCCCAACGTGCCCCATTCGCCGCAGCGTCCGGACCCGGAAAGCATTGGTATGGTCGTCGAACGTATCCGCCCCGAAGGCGTTATAGACGCGTTCGAGTGGTATTGCGATGAATGCGGCAACAAAATCTGGCGCAAAGAAGTCTTCGTCCAGAACATTGTCGACGACCTGCCGCCGGTTTTCGAGGAATATTACGGCGAGATCGCGGACGGAAATTGCGATAAATGCGGCGCCAAGAACCCGCAGAAAATATCAGTTTGATGGATCAGGACGGAACCGCCGTTATCCATCTCGTTTACTGGTACTGGCTGATATTCGGCGGCGTGCTGGTGGCGCTGGAAAAAATCTTCCCCGGCAAATCCTCTCTCTGGGTAGGTATAGCTGCCTTTGCCACCGGGTTCGGCGCAATTCTTTTTCCCAAGATGTCACTATTTTTACAGCTTGTTCTATTCGCCGCAGTATCAGTCTCTAGCATTATCGGCGGTAAGGCGGCCATAAAAGCACAAGCCAACCGAAATGAAACCGAAAACTAATCCCTGATCACCACGCGCTCTGATGACGCATGAACGCCATACGTTTTTAGCGGTTCATTCCCGATAACGCGGAAACGGTGGAGCACGCCCGGCGGAAACGCCATGGTATCGCCCGGCGCGATGGCAAATTCCTCATTGCCGTTCTCACCGTTGATCCAGCCCATCCCCTCGCCTTCCAGCACGGTGACATATTCCCAATAAGGGTGATGATGATCCCCGGTCGAAAAGCCGGGTGGCGAAGTCTGGATACCGAGACGCACCGGTGTCGAACCCCGGTCACCGCCCACCATCGTCTGATAGACCGCGCCGTCGTGAAACGGTTCCTTGTCAACGTTATTCAGCCGGATGAGAGGCATCGATTAGCTAACCTCCAAGCCCTGGATGATTTCCCGCCGCACCGTGCGCGGTCTTGCGCAGCGTATCCATCGCCCGGTCGAGCCCATCCAATGTCATCGGATACATCTTGCCTTCCAGAAGACGCCAGATCACCTGGGTCGACACAATTTGCGGCCAGCGCTCGACCGGTTCCGGGTTAAGCCATATCAGGTCCGGGAAATGTTCGCGCATCCGGTTCATCCAGACCATACCGGATTCCTCGTTCCAATGCTCCACCGAACCGCCGGGCTCGGTTACCTCATAGGGGCTCATTGTCGCGTCACCGACAAAGATCACCTTGTAGTCGGGACCGTACCTGTTCAGCACATCCCAGGTCGGTATGGCCTCGTTATAGCCCCGGCGGTTGTCGCGCCAGACACGCTCATAAAGAAAATTGTGGAAATAGTAATATTCCAGATATTTGAACTCGCTGCGCGCGGCGGAAAACAGTTCTTCACTGACCTTCAGATGCGGGTCCATCGTCCCGCCGACATCGACAAATAGAAGAACCTTTACCTTGTTCCGGCGTTCAGGGCGCATCCTGATATCCAGAAGCCCGGCATTCTTCGCCGTTTCCGAAATCGTGCTGTCCAGATCGAACTCATCCTGCGCGCCTTCACGAACGAATTTCCGCAACCGCCGCAGCGCCATTTTGACATTACGCGTACCGACCTCGACATTGCCGGAGAGATTTCGGAATTGACGTTTTTTCCAGACTTTGGTTGCGCTGCCACCGCCGCCTTCGCCGCCGATACGCACCCCGGCGGGGTTCATCCCGTTATTGCCAAAGGGTGATGTGCCGCCCTGCCCAATCCATTTATTACCACCTGAATGTGCGCTGTCCTGCTCCTCAAGCCGCTCACGCAGCTTTTCCATCAACTCGTCGAAGTCGAGCTTTTCAAGCTGCTCGAGTTCTTCCGGGTCGAAAAGCTGTTTCGCGAGTCCGCTCAGCCAACGCTCCGGGATTTCCGCCTGAAACAGCTCAGCGCTGTTTTTCATAAGCCCGTGAAAATAGGAACCGAAGATCTGATCGAACCGATCGAAATATTTTTCGTCCTTCACCAGGGCGGCCCGGGCGAGAAAATAGAAATCGTCCACGGACGCGCCCGCGACACCCTTCTCCATCGCCTCCAGCAGCATCAGATATTCCCGGATGGTCACCGGGACCTTCGCCGCTCTCAACTCATTGAAGAATTCGATAAACATTTGTCGCGCCAGGCCCGATTTTACCGCCGGGACAGAAAGGCCAGTCTTTCAAACATATGAACGTCCTGTTCATTTTTCAGAAGCGCGCCGTATAACTGCGGGATCGCCTTCGTTGCATCGTCCCGGATAGCCTCCGGCGAAATATCCTCGACCAGAAGCAGCTTGATCCAGTCCAGCAATTCGGAAGTAGAGGGCTTTTTCTTGATGCCGTTGACCTCCCGCAGATCGTAAAAGGTCTCAAGCGCCGATTTAAGCAACTTCTTTTTGATATCGGGAAAATGTACCCGGACGATTTCCTCCATCGTTTCCGCCTCGGGAAAGCGGATGTAGTGGAAGAAACACCGGCGCAGAAACGCGTCCGGTAGCTCTTTTTCGTTATTCGAAGTGATGATGATCACCGGCCGCGTCGTCGCGGTCACGGTTTCCTGCAATTCATGAACATAAAATTCCATACGGTCGAGTTCCTGCAAGAGATCGTTCGGAAACTCGATATCGGCCTTGTCGATTTCGTCAATCAGAACGACCGCACGGCGGTCTTGTTCGAACGCCCGCCAGAGCGGCCCCTGTTCGATATAATTCCGGATATTTTCAACGCCCTCCTCACCAAGTTGGGAATCGCGCAGCCGAGATACGGCATCATATTCATAGAGACCATGCCGCGCTTTTGTCGTCGATTTGATGTGCCATTCGAAAATAGGCATCTCCAGAGAACGCGCCACCTCCTGCGCCAAGAGGGTTTTGCCGGTGCCTGGTTCACCTTTGATCAGCAGCGGCCGCTCAAGAGAAATTGCGGCGTTGACCGCCATGTTGAGGTCTTCAGTGGTGACGTAACTGTCTGTACCGGAAAATTTCATTTTTTATCAAACTCTTGTCAGAGGGGCGGAGATTCGGTCAAGAATTAGAGGGAAACCTAGTGGACCGGCGGTTTGCGATCAAGCAACAGCGTTGCCGGGCACGCGGTTCGAGGGGCAGGTACGGGAGCCGACAATGGCTATTTCAATCGCGCTACATCTGACTTTTTCCGTGATATGGGTCGGTGGAATGTTCTTCGCCGTCTATGTCATGCGACTGGCTGCCGGACCGATGGAGGCTCATGACCGGATCGCGCTCTGGGATCGCGGGTTCAGAAAATTTTTTCCCTGGGTGTGGGCCTCGGTCGTCGTCCTGCCGGCAACAGGGTATTTTATGATTTTCCAGGCCTATGGCGGTATCGGCGATCTTCCTCTGCCATACCACATTATGCATGCGCTCGGCTGGCTGATGATTCTGATTTTTCTTCATCTCTGGTTTGCCCCATATGCGCGCTTCAAACGCGCGGTCGCCGAAGGCGATACGCCGGAGGCCGGGAAGAACCTCAATACGATCCGCCAGATTGTTACGGTCAACCTCTATTTCGGGATGATAAACAGCCTTATCGGGGCATCCGGCCATTATTGGGGTTGAGGCAGGAGCCGATGCAGCGCGGCGCGAAGTTCCTCGATTGTCGGATTCATCTTTTTCGCCTTGTAACGGTGAATAAAATGAAAGGTCTGTTTTCCTGATTTATCGAAAATGAAGACAGTGGGAATGCGCTGCACATCGTCGAATTTCCTGGCGATCTCATCATTTCCCCTGATGACCGAAAATTCAGGCTGGTATTTCGAGAGGAACCGGTGCAACCGGGCGCCGTTATCCTTAAACCCGGTGAAATCCTCCAGATAGTTCACCGAAACAATTTTCAGGCCTCGCGCGGCATAGTCCCTGTAGAGCTTGTTCAGATGCCGGAACTCTTTGTGACAGGGCGGACACCAGCTTGCGAAGAAATTGACGAGGACGACCTGGCCACCCAACGTTTCCGCACCAATTGGTTCACCGGCCAAATGCGGCAAAGTTGAAAGCTCCGCACGCAGCGCGTCGTCCAACGAGGCAGCACGCGCGCCATTGACCGCCGTCAGGACGCAAATTCCGGCGAATAGGGTTCTCAGAAGAAGGTTCATCGTTATTAGCTGGGGCGCTTCCCAGAATTAAGCAAATCTCTACACTGATTTGTGATTGAACCCATGAAGGAAACAGGGAAATGGCACTTTTGATCAAGTCTGAAGAACTCGCGGGGTTGATCCCGATCGAAGATGCGATTGAGGCAGTCCGCCAGGGATTTCGGGATCATGGCAAAGCGCCGCATTATTCCTCGCCCCGTATCCGCATGCAGCATGAGGACCGCCGCGTCACACTTCATCCCGGCGGGTGTGTTTCCCTGGAAACCGCGGGTGTTTTTATCCATGTGGAGCGTTTCACCTTTCATGATAACGCCCAGCAATACACGAATGCGGGAAAACGGGTCTATGTCGCCTATGACAGCGAAACCGCCGACCTGCAATCGGTGATCGTCGGATCCTTGCCCTTTTTTGATTTCGACGATACGGAGGAACAATTCGCCACCGAAACCCCGATCACCAGCGCGGTCGGCACCGATTTGCTTGCGCGGCCCGATTGCCGCGTGTTGACCATGCTCGGTACCGGTCGTCAGGCCCGGCGGCATCTCATCGCCATGGAAGCAATCCGGCCAATTGAGGAGGTTCGGGTTTATTCAAGATCAGAGGAAAACCGTCAGATTTTCCTGCAACGCATGGCGCCCCTGACCGACGCGAGGATTGTTTTGTGCGACAGCGGAGAAGAAGCGGTTCGTGGATCGGACCTGATCTGCTGCGCGACCGGCAGTAATGTTCCCGCCTTGTTGGGTGCCTGGCTGGAACCCGGCCAGCATGTGACCTCGATCGTCAATTCCAACAAAGGGGTGAAGGAACAGGCGGGGCTCGCCAACCGGCGGCGCGAAATTGATGATGAGGTGGTTGCCCGGTCCGATGTCATCGCGGTCAACCTGATCGAACAATCGATCATTGACGAACATGGCGACCTGTTCGAGCCGGAGGAAAAAGGCATCATCGCCTGGGACGATCTTGTCGAAATCGGCCAGCTGCTGGATGGCAAGGGCGACGGGCGAACCGCAGCAGAGCAGATTACCCTCTATAAGCAAAATTCGGATCAGGGGGTGGGCTATATGGCGCTTGCAAAGCTGGCGCACGATATCGCAGTCAAAAACGGTATCGGGATTGAAATTTAGTCGATTTTCAGCCGGTTAACCTGCATCAAGGTAATTGCGCCAGCGTCTCCTTATCCTCAGTCCTTGGAGGAGTCCAAGAGGAGACGAGAGACATGGCCCTGACCAAGGAAGAAATGTCCGCGCGCTATGCGACGGAGGAAATGAAAAAAGCCGGCGAAAAACTGCCGGAATTTATTGTGTCCTGCGACGGGCATGTGGATGAACCCCCCGATATTTTCGACGATCTGCCGGCCGATATACGCGAAAAGATCAACCGTCCGAAAATCATGCTCGAATCGCGCCCAAAGGGCGGCGTCGATCCCGCGGTTCGCCTTGAGGATATGAAGCTCGACGGTGTGGTGGCGGAAGTTCTCTACCCAACCTTTGTCCTCGGACTTTTCGGTCAGGAACAGCGCGAACAGGAAGCCGCCTTCCCGGTTTATAACGACTGGATCGCCGATTTCTGCAAACAGGCACCCGGCAAGCTTTGGGGTGTTCCCTGTATCCCGACCTACGATATCGATTTCGCGATCAAGGAAATGCAGCGTTGCAACGATATGGGGCTATTGGGCGGGCTTGTCTGGCAGGTCCCGCACCCCGATCTGCCGCTGACATCCGATCATTATGAACGGCTCTATGCCGCTGCCGCCGAGATCGGTCAGCCCCTGCATTATCACATCCTGACCGGGTTCTGCTATTTCCGTTTCAAACGGGAAGGCATGGAAAAGGTTCGTGGATCAGTCAACACCAAGACCGCCGATCTGATGACCAATATGTTCGATCTGATCTGGTCGGGCGTGTTCGAACGCCACCCGAAACTAAAGGTCGTTATAGCGGAAGGCGAATTGGGCTGGGCTCCATTCGCGCTTCAGCAATATGACTATTATTACCGGCGCAATACCAAACCGGGACATCCCAATGAAGACTTCAAGATCAGCCGCCTGCCGAGCGAGATATTCGAAGATCATATCTACTTGACCTTCATGGACGATTTCGTCGGCGGTCAGGCGTTGCAATATTGGGGTGACAAGAACTGCATGTGGTCGAGCGATTATCCGCACCCGAATATGACCTGGCCGAATTCCCGAGCTTTTCTGGCACGCCAGATCGGCAATCTGGACCCGGAAAAACAGAAACGGGTTCTGGCTCAGAATTGCATCGATCTATACGGGCTAGACGTTAAAGCCTGAGCATAAATAAAGGCGGTGGAACAATTGGTTTCACTGCCCTTTTTTTCTGCCTCGTTCAGGAAAATTCAGACCGCGGCCTGAACCATGATTTCAACCAGGGTTCCTGGCGTAAGCGCGGTCCCCACCGCGGCGCGCGCCGGTGGGTGGGCGGGATCCATCCACTCCATCCAGGCTTCGTTCATCTCATCCTTCAAATCCATATCGGCGAGATAAACGACGGCGGAAAGAATTTTGGTCTTGTCCGAACCGACTTCAGCCAGAACACCATCGATCTTGGCAAGAACCTGCGCCGTCTGCCCTTTCATGGGTAGCGTTTTGTCATCTGCAACGGTGCCGGAAAGATAGGCGACCCCATTATGGATAACCGCCCGGCTGTTCCATGCGCCCGGTTTCACATACTCAACCATACTGCTCTCCCTAACCGTCCAAAAAGCCGTTGAGTTCTTGTGCCACGGCATCCGGATTTTCCAAATGCACCGCATGGCCGCAATTTTCGATCAACGCCAATCCACCACCCGGAAACCCGTCGGAATATGTCTCCGCATGGTCCACCGGCACGAAAGCGTTCTTCGCACCGGTTACAATCCTGGCCCGACCCGAATAGCGATAAAGCCTGTCCTTCAGTTTCGGATGATAGAAATAGGGCGGCGTAAATCCGATACGCGCGGAAAACCGGAAAACCTGATACCGCATCAGGCCTTCCTTTATCCCGCTCGTCTCGTCCGCGACAACCTTGTTTGCCAATTCAGATGATCCATCCGCAAACAACATATTCCGCGCGTCAATCGCGGTCCCGTCCAAAGGCTGGATCGCCATAAACAGATCTCCGGTCAACGCGCCGGATACGGCCAGACCGCTCGGGCTAATCAGACCCAGCTTCTTGACCTTTTCCGGATGGCGAACGGCGATCTCGGCCGCCAGCCATCCACCGATGCAGTTACCGACAATTGCGAAACGGTCGAGCTCCAACGCATCGATAACCTCAAGCGTATGGTAAACCAGATCCTCAATCGCCTCCAGGCTTTGGTCTTCCGCCGTGCCCGCGCAACCGGGATGGGCCGGTGCGATCACACGGTTGTTTTGTGCCAGACTTTCCAGCAGATCGGTCGGTTGCTCCAGCAATCCATGGGTATCGGCAATTCCATGCAGATAAAGCAGCGGAGCGCCTTCTCCCGCCTCGAAAAGCTGCACCTTGCGGCCCCGGACATCGATATCCCTCATCACCATCAGACCGCTCCCTCGCTCTCGAGATCGCGAAGCACCGGATACTCCTTATCAAACAGCACGCCCGAATCGCGCCTTAGGGCAGGCGCGACCTCTTCGGCAAAAAGTTTCATGGATTTGCGTGCCAACGCATCATCCATATTGCCGAAATGGAACTGGATCAGGAGATTGCCGACCTGAGCTTCCTCGATAAACCCCCAGAGCTTTTCCCGCACTGTTTCCGGACTGCCGACGATGATGGAATTACGTTCCTCCAGCTCATCCCAACTCTCGGCATCACCGAGCATTTTACCGCTGGAACGCGGCGCATGCAGAAACGCTTCCCATGACCGAAGCGATTGCGACGGCACACCGGGTCCGAAGGTCATCGATTTTCCCTTCTGGCGCAGATGGCCCTTCAGGCAATTTCGCAGGAAATACCAGATCGGCTTCTCGGCCTCCGCCTTTGCCTGTTCATCCGTTTCGGAAACATATACCGACAGCAGGACTCCCATATTGAACGGGGTATAGGTCTGGTTATGTTTTTCCATCACCTGCGCATATTCACGGGCGGCCGCCTTCGTTCCACCGCCGTGGGAACGCGAGGACAGGAAATAGCAATAGCCCCGCTTTGCGACCTCTTCCATGGATTCGATACTGCGCGACCCTGGAACCCAAACCTGTGGGTGCGGCAACTGTAAAGGTTTGGGCCAAAGGTTCACATAGCGCAGCGGATAGCACGGGCCTTCATGGTCGAACGGGCCGTCATCTGTCCAGGACCTCACCACCAGATCGATCGCTTCCCACAACCGCCGGCGTCCGTGCGGCGAGGCCACGTTGTAATTAAATGACTCAGGACCACCACCCACGGCAAAACCGGCGATCAGCCGGCCGTCGCTCATATTGTCCAGCATGGCGAATTCCTCTGCCACGCGAAGCGGATTGAGATAGAGCGGCGGCAGATCGGCGAGGACAACAATTTTTGCGTTTTTCGTTCTTTGCGTCAGGGCCGAGGCGATCAGATTGGGCGAGGCCATCAACCCGTAGATATTCTGATGATGCTCGTTCAGGACCAGCCCGTCGAAACCCAACTCATCGCCATATACGAGCTGGTCGATATAGGTCTGATAAAGTCCCCTGCTCTTTTCGCCATCCCACAAGCTATTGGGGACCGTTACCCAACCGGATGTATGATTTTCATCGAAATCATCCGGCAAATGCGGATAGGCCATGAAGTGCCAGCAAAACAACCGAACCGGGTGCATATCCCTCTCTCCCTGTCACATATCATTTTTATATTGTTTGGATTAACGGTATCACGGGATATCAACCGCACAAGACCAAGGGAACCATGAAAAAAGGGCCAGACGAAGGGGTTCGTATAATCCACGAGACCGAAAAATATCGCGGTCACTTATCGCTTGATGAGATAGAGCTGGAACACAGGCTCTTCGCAGGCGGATGGGGCACGCCGATCAAACGCGAAGTCGTCCGGCGGGCGAACGCCGTCGCGGTTTTCCCCTATGACCCGGTTCTGGATTCGGTGGTTACGATTCGTCAGTTCCGCATCGGTGCCTGGGACAATAACGACGATCCCTGGCTCCGCGAATCCGTTGCCGGTCTGATTGAAGACGGAGAGGTGGCGGAAGACGTCGCCAGACGGGAAACACTCGAAGAGGCGGGCTGTGAGCCCCGCGCGCTGATCAAAATCTGCGAATTTTATTCGAGCCCGGGGATGTTGTCCGAATTTGTCGATATTTATTGCGGGATCGTCGACGCATCCCATGGCGGTGGTTATCACGGTCTGAAAGATGAGGGAGAGGATATCGAAGCAGCGGTCGTCTCGTGGAGGGATTTCGAAACGGAACTGATTTCGGGCGGTTTTCGCGACTGCAAATTACAACTTGCCGGGTACTGGTTTCTGGCAAATCGTGACAAAATCCGCAATGAATACGGTTCCTGAAACGCAACGCTGAAAGAACCTCATGGAATCCCCGCTTGTTTCGACCGACTGGCTTGCCGAAAACCTGAACGACCCGAATATCCGCATCGCGGATGCGTCCTGGTATTTGCCGGCGCAGAATCGAGACGGTGCCGCCGAATATGCCGAAGCTCATATACCCGGGGCGATCTTTTGGGATATCGACGCGGTTGCCGACACCGAAAGCGGCCTGCCCCACACCATGCCGGATGCGGTTTCCTTTGAAAGGCACATGGAAGAGCTCGGCATCGGCAGTGACCATTTCATTGTTCTGTATGACGGAATGGGATTGTTTTCCGCCGCCCGGTCCTGGTGGATGCTGCGCGCTTTCGGTCATGAAAATTGCGCCATCTTGGATGGCGGCTTCATCAAATGGCGCGC
>Ga0181589_10000774_pt1 | contig 23742 bp, 21 predicted proteins | sample 071ome_25_FD_132444 | JGI IMG/M metagenome (GOLD analysis project Ga0181589, IMG submission 132444) | Coastal salt marsh microbial communities from the Groves Creek Marsh, Skidaway Island, Georgia - 071410BT metaG (megahit assembly) | ecosystem: Environmental > Aquatic > Marine > Intertidal...
AGGATTTACTCACTGCTTCGCTCTTAAATCTTTCAAGAACTTCTTCTTGCCGATAATTATCAAATTTAACGGACTCTGAAACTTCTAATGGGCTTCCATTTCGTGAAAATTGGACGGCATAGCCAATTATTTCGGGGTAACTGCCACCAAACTCATCTCTCTCAGCTATCCCCGCCGGGAAAAGAAAATTGGCAGTGTATCGGTTTCCTTGCTCTAGAATTATACACTTTAAGGCAGATGAGTAGTATTGGAAATTGGCAGGATCCGCTTTGTCTGTCTTGGTAAATTTTCTAGCAAATTCGTTGCGGAAACAAAGATACAATTTGACTTCCAAATCTTCTATAAATTTGGGGTTGAAAAGTTCTTCTCGCGAGCTCGGCTTTCTCCCGTCTAAGGCAGCGAGGTCCGGGTGTGAAACCACCTCAAAGGGCACAGATATTTTTAACCAGGCATCGGAATCTCGTTTTATTGTTACTTTCCCCGCGAGGGAAACGAAGCGGTCTACATCAGCGTCTTGGGCAAAGGACAAGTTAATTGATAAGGTTACGAAGAGAACTGCAGGAAGAAGGTTGTTCAGGATGTTCATTGGAATTATATTAGGCATTTTAGTCTTCTACACTAGCACCTCCTAAACAAGCCTTTTTTATATGAATTTCAAGATATCTTGTTTGCTGTTCATCAAAAATCAGCGGGATCAAATCTTAATGCTGCAAAGACGAAAATCTCCGAATCGTGGTTTTTGGAGTCCGCCAGGTGGAAAGCTAAAAATGGAGGATGGTGAGTCTCCGTTCGAGTGTGCCCGAAGAGAGGCTAAGGAGGAAACCGGCCTGAACTTAGGTTTTCAGGATTTGCATTTGTTTGGATATGTTTCAGAAAAAAATTATGAGGGAATGGGCCACTGGTTAATGTTTCTTTTTGAAAGTCAAATTCTTCTGGATAGGAAGCCCCCCCCTTTTGATGAGGGCTCATATGAGTTCTTTTCTCGGACCGAAATCGATTCGTTAAACATTCCACCTTCAGACGCAAAGTTGATCTGGCCGTTTTACGACCGCAGAGATGTTGGCTTTTGGGGAATCAATGCAGATTGTGCAACTGGTGAACCAAAATTAATGGTTGAAGCGTGCCCTGAAGTATAGACAATATTATATTTTTTATTATTTTTTTCTAATGGAAGGCCTACATCACGATACTGATTTCGCGGAACCCCAGTCAAATACCGCATCCCCTCCGCCCAAGCGAAATATCAGTAGTGAAAAAGCGAATGATTTTTCCAAATCTCCCGCCAACCAAACTTTAACACCTGAGGATAAAATTCTATACTATTCCCAGATGGTTAGGATTCGTAGATTTGAAGAACGTTCTTTGCGTGCTTATCAGCAGGGACACATAGGTGGTTTCCTTCATCTATACATTGGGCAGGAAGCAGTTGCGGTCGGTTCTGTCTCTGTAATGAACGCGGATGATCATATCATCACTGCCTACCGTGATCATGGTCATGCCATGGCGGTAGGTATGGATATGGATGAATGTATGGCAGAATTATTTGGGAAAAAGACCGGATGCTCTAAAGGAAAAGGTGGCTCAATGCATTTTTTTGCACCCGATAAAAACTTCTGGGGTGGGCACGGTATTGTGGGTGGCCAAACTCCATTGGGTCTTGGGATTGCGTACGCTCTTAAATTCCAAAAGAAAACGGGTGCCTGTTTGTGCTTCATGGGGGATGGGGCAACGAACCAAGGCCCGTTTTACGAATCCCTAAATTTAGCTTCTCTTTGGAATTTACCCGTCGTTTACATAATAGAAAACAACGGATATTCTATGGGCACTTCCGAGTCTAGGCACTCCGCAGGCGAACCTTTGGCAAGGAGAGGGCAATCTTTTGATATTAATTGGTCTGTGCATGAAGGGCATGACATATACGAGGTGAGACAGGCAGTCAGCGAAGCACTTAAGCTTGCACATGAAGCCCACCGCCCTTCCGTCCTAGAAATTGTCACCTACCGATACAGGGGGCATTCCGTGGCCGATCCTGATCAAACATATCGGAGCAAAGAAGAAATTGAGGAGTATAAGAAAAACAAAGACCCAATTAACCTCTTCCGCGAAAAGCTGTTAGCCGAAGGCACGCTCACTGAGGATAAAGCAAAGGAGATTGATCAGGCAGCCAAGGATGAATCTGATGCTTCAGCTGAGTTTGCATTAGCCAGTCCATTCCCAGACCCCTCTGAACTAATGGATGATGTTTATTGGGAAAGCGATAATCCGGCGGAGAAAACTTCTTCCGGTTGTTTATTTTTTGAGTCTATTTAATTTACATGGCACTAATTACTTACAGGGAAGCATTGAACCAGGCACTATCCGAGGAAATCGAACGGGACGATCGAGTGGTGCTGATGGGTGAAGAAGTGGCTCAATTCAAGGGCTCTTACAAGGTGTCCGAGGGAATGCTGGAGAAATTTGGAGACCAACGAATCATTGATACGCCTATCAGTGAAGCGGCGTTTTCAGGCCTCGCTGTTGGAGCGGCCATGATGGGCATGAGGCCTGTTGTAGAATTTATGTTTTGGAGCTTTTGCTATGTTGCATTTGACCAAATTTTTAACAATGCGGCAAATGTTCGCTATATGTCAGGCGGGCTGATCAATGTACCCATCGTCTTTCGGGGACCTGCGAATGGCGGGACAAATGTTGGAGCGACTCACTCGCATACTCCAGAAAATTTTGCCGCCAACACCCCGGGCCTCAAAGTCATTTGCCCTGCCACTGCTGCCGATGCCAAGGGGATGATGAAATCAGCCATACGGGACAACGATCCGGTTTGTGTGATGGAGAACACGATTCTCTACAATCTCAAAGGAGAGGTTCCAGAAGATGAGAATTTCTTAGTTCCGCTAGGGAAAGCTCGTGTCGCCCTCGAAGGCAAAGATATTTCAATTATTTCCCATGGTCGATCCGTTCACACATCCCTACAAGTTGCGGAAACATTACAAGAGAAACATAATATCTCCGCAGAGATATTAGATCTTCGTTCGATCAGACCGCTTGATATTGATGCTATTCTGCAAACAGTTAAGAAAACAAACCGTGTGCTTTTGGTTGAAGAAAATAAGCCCTTTTGTGGCGTAGACGCTCAGATAGCTTATATCATCCAAGAGCAGGCTTTCGATTATTTGGACGCCCCCATCAAGCGGGTCTCATGTATAGATACCCCGCAGGCTTACAGTAAGGCCCTCGAAAATGTTCAGATTCCCAATCATGACCGTGTGCTGGAAAAAGCCCTCGAGGTGCTCTCATAACCGCACTTTCATATGGCTACTATAATCGAGATGCCCAAACTCAGCGATACCATGACCGTGGGAACGGTGGTCAAGTGGCACAAGCAAGAAGGAGATACGGCTTCGAACGGTGATATTCTCGCTGAGATTGAAACCGATAAGGCCACAATGGAGCTCGAGAACTTTGATGATGGCACCTTATTGAAGATACTGGTTGCTGAGGGCGAAGAGGCGGACATTGGTGCACCACTCGCTATAATCGGTGAACCCGACGAAGAGTTGCCTGAAGTCAAGAAGCCTCAAGAGTCCAAAGCGGAGGCCCCACCCGCACCGCCTGATACCCCAACTGCACCCCTTATCGAATCATCGGAAGCCCCTCCTCCAATAAAGATGGCAGCGAGTGATGGCAGGGTTCGGATTTCCCCATTGGCAAAAAAAATGGCCGACGAACAAAATTTGGACATCCACCTTATTCCGGGGTCTGGCCCTTTAGGTAGGATTACCAAGGAGGATGTAGAGAGCTTCTCCAATGGTGGTGCAGTTGCACCTTCAGTCGCTCCTGTTGTTCAGGCTGTTTCAAGTTCGGTTGATCCGGTTGGTCGTAAACTTGAGGCTAAGCGAATACCTGTCTCAAATATTCGCTCAATCATTGCCAGGAGGCTCCTTGAGTCTAAAACTACTATTCCACATTTCTATCTACAAAGAGAGGTTAATGCACAACCCCTTCGCCTAGCCAGAGAGGCGATTAATCAAAAGCTTGCTTCACGTTCTGATTCTCCCGATTTTGCCGTTCGGGTAAGTTTGAATGATTTAATTCTCAAGGCCTGCTCGGAGGCCATCCTTGATGTGCCAGAAATCAACTCATCTTGGGCTGAAAGTGAAATCATATTTCATGAAAATGTCGATTTGGCATTTGGTGTAGCCGTGCCCGATGGTCTGGTTACCCCGGTTATTCGCTGTTCGCAAGTTCTTAACTTATTGGAACTATCCCAGGCCGCAAAAACCCTGATCACAAAGGCGAGAAACAAAAAGTTATCTCCTGATGAAATGTCGGGCTCCACATTTACAGTTACCAACCTGGGAATGTTTGGAGTCGATTTCTTTAGTGGCATAATCAACCCCCCCAATGCAGCAATTCTCTCTGTAGGTGCCTCGGTTAAGAAACCTGTGGTTGCTCCTAATGGCACAATTCAGGCCGGAGAAACTATGGTTCTTGGACTAAGTTGTGACCATCGTCTCATAGATGGGGCATTGGGTGCACAATTTCTGGATGCACTATGTAAAAATCTAGAAAACCCTTCAATAATGTTAGTTTAGGTCACAGTTTGCAGTTACTTACTGTTTGCACCTCTTGTTCTTTATATAGGATTCTTGCTATTACTTGCTCGCTTATGTGCATCATCAACCAGCCAATTACCGATTTCCTCTAATTGGGCACCCACCTGAGTCTTAGACTCATTCAAATCAGCGGGGCTTGGGTCGCCACAACCAAACAAATAGTACTTTATTTTTGGCTCAGTGCCGCTCGGTCTAATCGCCACATTGAACCCGTTATCGAGTGAGAGTAGAATGAAATTCTGCTCAACCAATATTTCTTCATCTTCATCCAGAAAGCCTTTTTCTAAAAAGTCCTTGCTGGAGCTCACCACAAAATCACCTATCGAACGAAGGGGGTTACTTCGATATGATTGGGTGAGTGCCTCGATGGTCGCACTCCCCTCTGCCCCCTCAAAATAAATATTTTTTGTGGTTTCCTGATGATAACCATATTTTGTGTATAACTCGTCTAAATACAGCAAGGGGTTCTTCTTGATCGCGCCCAAGAAGGCTAATACCTCGGCCAGTGCTAACGAGGAAGCGTTCCCATCCTTATCGCGGACTAGGTCGAGGGGCAGAAAGCCATAACTTTCCTCAGCAGACAAAACCACACAGGTTGAATAACGAGACAATATCTCCATTCTGGAAAAAAGTTCAGTTTCATCCAAATCCAGTGCAATCCCTTCGCTCTCTTTTATTTTTAGAAGGGCATGTTCCTCATATTTTCGGATTTTTTCTGCCATCCACTTGAAACCAGTTGGCGTGTTAATACACCGTGCACCGTGGGCTTGAGCTATTTTTGCAACCATTGGGCTTGTAACAAAAGTCTTAAGAAGGGCAAAGGCAGAGGCGTTCTCCTCTTTGATAATTTGCTTTTTTCTTAACGCCGTGAGTCGATATTCCGCCATCAGGCAGGCAATTTGGTTACCCGAAATACAGGTGAACTTTCCGTCTTCCCCGCGCAGAGCAACCCCAATTCGATCACAATCCGGATCGCTGCCAATCACCGCATCACTCTTAGTTTTCTTGGCAACACGGATGCCCATTTCAAGGGCTTCGGGATTCTCTGGGTTTGGTGATTGAACGGTAGGAAAGTTGGGGTCTTGGTTATTTTGTTCGTCCACAAGAGCAACTTCAACTCCATGATCCCAAAGGGCAGGTACTGCCGAAATGGCTCCTGTGCCATGGATGGGAGTAAAAACTACTTTGGGAGGATTATCTTTAATGATTTCGGGGTCCAGTACCGCATCCTCAAGTGCGGCCTGATAGGACATGTCATCTAAATTCGGCAGGATTTCAAAAGCCTCAGGTAGCCCCCCCTCTTCCAGCCATGGTATTATTTCTTCCAGCGGAATGTTGTTATAGTTGCGAACGACTTCTTTGTCATGAGGGGGAACCAACTGCCCTCCATCGTTAAAATATGCCTTAAAGCCATTGTCGTGAGAGGGGTTGTGGCTCGCGGTAATTACCACTCCTGCGTGCGCATATCGATTCCTCACCGTGTAGCTCAATTGTGGCGTTGAACGCGGGCCGTCGAAGAGCATCGCAAATCCACCAAGGTCAGACCATGCACTGGCGACTAGCTTTGCAAATTTGTCTGAAAAATGCCGAACATCATGTGCAATGACTATTCTCGGGCACTCGAGAATGCCTTGGCCTGAAATCCATGTTTGGGTGTACTTGTAGAGTGCTTTGGTGGCTCTCAATACTGTTATTTCATTAAGCGTGTTGCTACCTACAGCAGCAAATTTTGGTGTTTGGCCATCGCCGGCTCCTCCATTTTCGGTATCGGTGAGTATTTTTCCAATGGTTCGACCGCGCATCCCGCCCGTTCCAAAGGAAAGTTGTTTGTGGAATCGGTCATTCAACTCCGCCCACTCCGCTTTTTCAACAAGTTCAGTCAGAGAGTTTACAATCCAGTCCGGAGGGGTCCCCAAGTCCAAAAATTCTCTGATGTTATCGAGCGTGCTCGACAACAACATTGAATCATTATGTGCTTCCTGAAGTTTTTCTAAGATCATTTTTAAGGTAAAGATTAGGTTTTATCGATTTATTGAAGACCATCTAACCCGAAGACTATATCGTTTTTCAAAGGAGTCGGGAACTTCATTTTAGTGCTTTTACGAATAAACTCTTGGCTAGTTGGTGCCCAGGCCGGTGAGATTTCTATTCGATCGGTTTCACGGGGTATGTTGGCAAGATCAACCCAGCGGCATGACCTAGCTAATTGTAGTGCATGAGAGCTTATTATGGAGTCCGCCCCAGCCTTGTTTTTGATCGGCCCAAACTCTTCGTCGCGGGCAACTTTATAGATGATGGAGTTTTTTGCTCGAGGTAATGCGTCAAAGATAAAAGACTCTAATTTAACCCCGTTTGGCTCAACGGGATTCAAAAGATGGCCCTTTGCGTTTAAACACGGAACTGCTTTATGGGCTCGGTGGTATGGGAGATTATTCTTATTTTCGGAAACTAAAATTTCTACGAAAGAGCGGTTTATTAAGTGAATTGCAATGCTACCAAGTGCATGAAGTAGTTCCCCGCTCTCTTCCTGACACTGAGCAATCTCTGGCGGTATATCACTATACTCGAACACCCTTATTTTCCCGCTATCTCGGAGGAAGGTTCCAACCTTTTCGTCCCATGATACCTTCGATACTGCCTTGGAGGACATGTCGGCCACGCTATTTTCATGCAGGCCAAGAAAAGTCGGGTCCAAGCAATAAACCAACGGGTTATCAATCTGAAAATAACTAAGATAATCGATGTCTTCTGATTTCATCAATTGAAGAAGTCCCGCTTTTTTAAGGGCCTGCAAACAACCGCCATGCCCATCAGGGCTCATAGCAATTTTATTTTTGGCTTCTAATAAGAATTTTCCATCCATTCCAAAAACAGGTAGCATACCCTGCTTGAAAAAGTGGATTTTCTCCTGAGGGTAGCCGAAATGATGGTTTTTCTCAAAGAAGCACTCGGTTTCCTCGTGGTTTGCCTCGCTTGTCATTACGAACCAATTAAAATATCTGCTATACTTTTTAGAATAATAGTGAAGGGATTCGGTAAACCACTGAAAAAGGGATTTTTCTGAGAGCGGGGTACACCTGTAAGTTCCCTTAGGGCCAGCATGTCCCAATCGGGTGCCCTGACCACCAGCCACGGTAAGTGCCGCTACCCGACCCTCTGCTAAGATTCGCTCTCCTTGTTTAGAAATTTGACTTAATTTATCGTTTTCGAGGTTTGTCCCGTCAGTGGCAGTGGCTTGAGCAAGGTCGGGTTTTTTCGAGCTACCAAGGACAGATTGCCTCCAGGCCCGTAGAGACACCTCAAGGTCGATATTATTCAGTTGAACAAGGAAGTCTTTTTGTTCTTCGACTGATAGGTCAGGCCAATGATCAAATACATGTCCCTGCCCGAAAGCATGGTATTTTTCCTGAAGCTCTTTTTTGCATTGCATTTTTGTTTAGTCGTTAGGAAACCGATAGAGCCACTCTTCCTTCGACCCATATCCTAGTTCTTTTCGGGCAACTTCATCTTGAAAGTCAGGATTTCTCCTAAGTTGATCTAGAAATTCTTGGTGGTCAGCTGTCTCTTCGCGAAGATTTTGCAGCTCTTTCACCAAAACCTTCTCACGAGACCTCCAGTGAGTATATTCTTGGTGTGCTTTGTTTAATTGGATGAGCAGGTAGATGGTTCCTATGATTAAAATAGCAAAGGAAATGGCGATGGGGACTCGTTTTTTAGAAACCACTAGTTACTCCCGTAGATATCATGAAGTCTTAATAACCCCAGAAAATTCATTGTTTGGTCCTCAACTACCGGTAAAAGGGAAACAGGGGTGGCCCGACCTGTTTCCATAAAATGGAGAGCATCACCCAGTGTGGCATTGGGTGAGATGGTTGTTGGATTGTTGGTCATGATAGATTCAGCTGTGAGGCTTAAGAGGTTTTCGTTTTCTTGCAAACCCCTCCGTAAGTCACCATCTGTAACAATTCCAATCAGTTTATTTCCAACAAGAACACAAGCTGCACCCAAAGATCGATGGGTCATTTTAATAACCACATCTTTCATCAAAGTATTTTTTTCCACACATGCCACTTTATTGGGTGCATGAAGAACATCTGAAACCCTAAGAATCAAGTTTCTTCCCAACTGCCCCGCAGGATGAGTCTGGGCATACTCGTTTTCGCTGAAATTGCGCCTTTTCATCAAGGTGGATGATAGTGCATCTCCTAATGAAGAAGCTACTGCAAAACTCGCGGTAGGAACTATTCCCAGTGGATCTGCTTCTTTATCTACACTCGCATCAATCACAACATCCGCCTTTTCTCCCAGAGGACTTTCTACATTTCCCAGTAAGCCAACTATCTTGGCACCTCTTGAACGAAATATTGGCTCTAATGCTATTAATTCAGGTGTTGTTCCGCTATTTGAAAGATAAATCACTGGATCTCCATGTTGATGAATTCCCAGATCTCCATGTACAGCCTCAGAGGGGTGAAGAAAGCAAGCAGGAGAACCAGTACTGCAAAGAGTGGCAGAAAGTTTTTTTCCGACATGACCAGATTTTCCGATACCGCAAACGACTATTTTGCTTTTGGCATTCAATAAAATTTCAACCGCTTTTGTAAACGAACTGTCAGTTAATCGACCTGCTGCTTTGTTTATCGAAAGAGCCTCCTTGTTCATTACTTCGCGGGCGAGCTCTACATCTTTGAGCGGACTTGCGGTGTTCATCAAACGATTACATACTTGTTTAAACTACATGAAAAGTAAATTTATCATTTAGCAATTTTAGTTACTTGCTTTTTTTTCCTAAAATTCTTTCATGATTATGTGTTACAAGTCACTTTTTCTGATCAGAGCCTTCAGGCTCTTAACTCTTTACCACAGGTAGAACAATTGGATTTGGTTGAAAAGTTGAGCTCTCTGACCAATTCTATCTTAAGCGAAAGAAATACTGAGGTCGGAAAATTTTTTCGCAAAAATAAATGTTTCTACAGAATTAGGGTCGGTGACTTGAGAGTTTATTTTGAACAAGTAACCAATGCTTTGCATTGTCACTTTATCCTACCAAGGAACTCACTTAATGACTTTCTTTTTCGATGTAAATTACCTGCCTCTGAAGAAACTGTTTTGGAAAACCACCAAAGCTTTTGGGACTACCTTGAATCACTCTCTAAACGATAGATTGGGGAAATGTTGGGAAAAACTTTGGCATTTGCAGTATTTTATTATTGTACCATTTCGCGACCGGAAAGTTGTTTGAGGTTTATTCATAGAAATTATTCTGGTAAGTTTCTGGTTATTATAAGTTAAGGAAAGTATTAAGATTTTTTTTTACATAATAAGAATAGAATTTAAATCTTTCTTTTATAACTCTAATAATTAATCGTTGTGAATTCCTTCCATTTTTTGCAAAACGATCATCAATGAAGTTAAAAATTAATCGAGATCATTTCAGTTCCGCTCTTCAGCTCGTTTCTAGCGTGGTTGGTGCTAGAAAGACTATGCCCATTCTCCAAAATGTGCTCCTAGAAGCAAGAGAGGGTTCCGTTTTGTTAACCACAACAAACCTAGATCTTGGTATCCGGTGTTCAGTTAAGGCAGCGGTCGAAAGTGAAGGTAGCGTAACCTTACCTGTAAAAGATTTAGCCAGAATTATAAGGGAGTTAGCCGATATTGAGGTTAGCTTGGAAACTACTGATGGTACAAAAGCCACGATCAGAACACAGGGTTCTGTTTTTAACGTGATTGGGATGGATAGTAAAGAGTTCCCTCCCCTCCCAGAATTACTAGAGAGCAAAGAGTTTTCCATATCCCGGGAAGACATTTCCTCAATGCTTAAAAGTGTTTCCTATGCACAATCAATTAATGAGGAAAGATATATGTTGAAAGGAGTTTTCTTCCAATTATGCAGTGAAAGTCTTTCCCTTGTAGCAACAGATGGACGAAGGTTAGCCGTTACTTCACAAAACTCCTCTTTTAAAGACAAGATGGAGGGAGAGTTTATACTCCCATCAATGACAGTAAACGAAATCGAGAAACTACCAAAAATAGGTGATCAAATAAAAGTCTCTTTTACCGATCGGCAAGCCGCTTTCCATATGATTGTGGATGAAGGTAAGGATGAAAGCCTAGGTTATGTTGACTCTATATATTTAGTTTCAAAGGTTGTAGAGGGGAAATACCCTAATTTTAAACAAGTGATTCCAAAAGACGATTTTAACCAAGCCACCATCGAAAGAGACCTCATGCAGGAGTGTGTTCATCGAGCAGCACTTGTGTCCGAAGATAAAGTAACTCTTCGAATCAGGGAAGGTGAAATGGAAATCACAGGGCAGAGTATATTAGGAGACGCTTGTGAGTCTATGAGCATAGATTATGCAGGGCCTGATTCTATCGTTTCATTTAACCCTAGGTTTCTTTTAGATCCCCTCAAGTCGCTCACTCAAGATAAGGTGTGCTTTGAATTTCGGGACGACATGAGCCCGGGTGTTTTTAAAGTAACCTCAGACAATGATGTGAAAGTAGACTTTCTTTGCGTCGTAATGCCAATTAGAACAGATTAGTTTGCTTGGGATAAGAGAAAGTTTCACCCTCAAAGTTTTTCATCTCAATCAGATCCTTACCCTCATTTTTAATGTAGTTAGGATTAATCGGAATTTTTCCACCCCCCCCTGGTGCGTCTATGACAAACTGGGGTATAGAATAGCCGGTTGTAAAACCTCGCAACTGCTCTATTATCTCAATACCCCTCTTAACATCAGTTCTTAAATGAGAACTGCCTGAAACTAAATCACATTGGTACAAATAGTATGGGCGGACCTTCATCATCATTAAGCGATGTATGAGACTGCGCATGGTTTCAAAGTCATCATTAATTCCTTTCAGCAAAACAGATTGATTTCCTAAAGGAATCCCACGCCTAACAAGTTTAGAACATGCATCTTTTAATTCTAGAGAACACTCTCTGGGGTGGTTCACATGAATACTCATCCAAAGATTGTGATGACCCCCCAAAGAATGTAAAAGAGAATCCGTTATGCGTTGTGGCATGAAAACTGGTATTCTCGACCCAATTCGAACGAACTCCACATGCTCTATTTGGGCTAGAGAACTTAGTAGGGCCTCCAGTTTTTCATCAGACAATAACAGTGGATCACCCCCACTTATTAAGACATCTCTAATGCCTTTGTTATTCTTAATATAATCCAGACACTCTTTGAAGTTTGGCCTAAATCCATAACCGCTCGCGTTAGAAACAAGACGACTTCTTGTGCAGTACCTACAGTAAGACGCACAACGATCTGTAACTAGAAAAAGAATGCGATCAGGGTAACGGTGAACAATACCAGGAACAGGCATTGTTCCTTCTTCCCCAACGGGGTCAGAAGACTCGGTTGGGCTTATTATTGACTCCTGATAGGAGGGTATAACTTGTTTTCGAATAGGACAGTTCGGGTCATCCGTATTAATAAGATTAAAAAAATGAGGTGTCACCGAAACCAATAATTTCCCAGCAGCAATTTCAAACCCCTTAATTTCCTCATCACTAAGAGAAAGAAATTTTTCAATATGCTCTCTTTTAGTAAGGCGGTTTTTCATCTGCCATCGCCAATCCATCCAATCAGATTCAGGTGTTTTTATCCAGTGGCCTTGACCAGAAGGCCATTTCGATAATTTGTCTTCAGGATACATACACTGTGTTGTTTAGGAAAAATAAAAGCATAAAAAATTTACCAAAGAATAGCAGAAAGCAATAAACGCTAGCCTCATAGTAAAAGAAAAGTTCAGATAAAATGTCACTACAAAAAAACAAACAAAAAGAAAATGCATAAGGTTGGGAATATCGGGAAACCGGATATTACCGAATAATTGGTCATTAAGTGTTCCAAAATATGAAGAAACTAGAATAATATATGAACCAAAACCTTCTAGTAAAAAAAGACTAATATCATTAGTTATAAAAATACAGAAAACCGAAAGAGCAAAAAAAATAAAGACAATCGGATAAATAAGTACATTGGATATTATTGATAGCCCAGAAAAATACCCAAAGTAATCAATCACAATGAGAGAAGAACCAACCGAGCATGCAAGGCATAAAATCAGAGCGGTTGTTCCATAAAGAAGGGGGGAAGAATGTAATTCCTTCTTTGGGAATCCGCGAAAGGTCCACAAAATTATTGTAACGATAGTAAAAGACAACTGAAAGCCTAGCGAAAAGATTTCTCGAGGAGAAATCGCCAAAATAATAATTGCTGAAAGACACAATGAACTAAACGAAAAGTTTTTTCTGTTTAGGCATAAAGAACAAAAAAAAGTAGCCAACATTAACCATGCCCGAACGGCCGAATTTGGTTCGCCGACCAAAATCACATAAAAACCGCAGGCAAGGAGGGCAACTGCACCGCGCATTTTTAAGCTGAGCGAAAGGCATTTACCAACTAAGTCGAATAGTAAAAACAGACACCCGACATGCAGGCCGCTAACTGCGAACAAGTGCATTGTACCTGCGTGTTGAAATAGAATTCTATCATCCAAAGGAATAGCATCACGTTCACCGCAAACTATGCCTCTGGCAAGATCGCCGGATTCGCTTAACGGAAGAGAGTCATGAATAAATAAAGTAATTTCTTCTACAGTAGAAATTTCATTTTTTAAAAATCGCCAATCAGTGAGAACCAGTTGATCTGGTTTTATTTGATTGACTAAAACCCTCCCCGCAACCCAGATATTTTCTTTTTTCGCCCCATGAACTACGATTGTACGGTTAACTAAGTTATCTTCTTTAGGTATAGACTTAATGATCTTATACTCACCATTATTATTAGCTATAGAATCTAAATAAAAAAAATACTCTTTGTTTTTCAGAATAGGTGAACTAATATCACCAAAACTATCAACCAAAAGTCTTACAAAAAAATATAGTAAAATAAATGTATTTATAAAAAGTTTTTTTTTAAAATATAAGTATATTTCTGCCCTATTATACTTTAAATAAAAAACAAAAGATAAATATAAAATAAAACAAAAAAATCCGCAAAGTTTAAAAAAATCATCCAAAAGAATCATTAAGGCCACCAGAATAACCAATAATCCAACCCAGTTATTCTTGGCCCAATCTTTAAATGCAGGACTGATTGGTCTTGTGGTTTGTTCCATTATGACGATATTTTATCCTATGTAATGTTGTACGAAAGGACTTATATGAGATCAGGGCCTTACCGACTGAAAACATGTACGGACATTGTTCTAATAACACTGATAACGTCCTTTCTTATTCAGGCAATTTTCGAATTGTTCTCTCTGGGATACGGATATAATCGTCTTTTTGCTCTTAACTGGGTTCATTTTGCCAGCGGGTATTATTGGCAAGCCTTAACCTACGGTTTATTACATGATGGACCCCTCCATCTCATATTTAACCTTCTTGGTGTCCATTTTGTAGGGAGAGCACTCGAGGAAATAATTGGAATTGAGAGATTTTTAAAACTTATCTTGGCGGGTCTTCTTTCAGGTGCAGTTTCTTGGATGGTGTTAAGCGAAAATAATAACGGCTTAATTGGATTCTCGGCGGCGGTTCTTTCCATTGTCACATTCTATTGTCTCAAAAGGCCCCACACCAAGGTAAATTTATTGTTATTTTTTATCATTCCTATCTCAATCCGTCCACAAATCATACTGATCGGGCTGTTGGTGATCGAACTATATGGCTTTGTATTTTCAGAACTCAATACGGATGGCGGTATCGCCCATAGTGCTCATCTAGGGGGTATGTTTGCCGCTATGATAGCCCATTTAATTTGGAGTGATTCATCAAGATTTAATATCCAATTTCCAAAATTTACATTTTCCAGGGAGAGGCGATACCCTAAAGCACCCTCGAAGCCAAAGGATACCCCCAAAAGCAACTTCAAATACAAAGTGAACTTTACGGAAACTAAAAACCTACAGCAACAGGTGGATGAAATTTTAGATAAAATAAATGAACGAGGCTTTGGTGCTCTTGATGAAAAAGAAAAAAGTATTTTGGAAAAAGCGAAAGGAATCCTTAAAAAGTAATAAACAGCTCTATCTACAGATGAACAAGACCACCCAAAGCATAGTAAAAGTATTCCGGATAGTGGGCTTACTTACATTTTTTATTTTTGGAACATTACAGAGTGCCTCTAAAAATACTAACGACATACCTCACCTTGTGCCCCATGAACACATGATCCATGAAACAAGATGGCTTATCAAAGCTCTGGAGAAAGCCCACTTTAATAAAATATCAGTATTAGACGTCAACGCATCTGAATTTTTACTTAATTATCTCGGCAACCTAGATAGACAAAAGCTTTTCTTTACTCAGAGAGAAATCGATAATTATTTGAACAGGTATACACCTACCCTATCAACCTATCTCTCTCAGGGAAACCTATATCCAGCTTTCGAAATCTATTCCGAATATCTTTCCAAGGCTATGCCTCGACTAAGAAAAGTAAGTGAGTTGATAGACAAGGAAATAGATTTAGAAACTGATCAGTCCTATTATTCAGACAGACAGGATGCGAACTGGAGCGAAACACCTGACGACCTGGATTCAATTTGGCAAAAAATAATTAAGCACGACTTTATTTTTGAATTACTCTCATCAGATGACCTAAATATATCTGATGATTATGACCCAATATCCATTTTAGAGAACGCAGAATCCGCGAAAGAGAGTATCAAAAAAAAGTATGATAGATGGATCAAAAATATGTCAGACTTTGAATCTACTGATGTGCAAGAGTTATACTTAACAACACTAACACAAATGTTTGATCCCCATACCACCTTCATGAATATTAAGGAGAGAGAAAAATTTGATCAAAGTATGCACAACGAATTTGTTGGAATCGGTGCTGTTCTAACTGATGAAGATGGATATTGCACTATCAAGGAATTGTTACCCGGGGGTCCAGCAGAAGCATCCCGCCAGTTGCAACCTGAGGATATCATTCTGAAGGTGGCACAGGGAGAAAACGAATTTGTTGATGTGGTAAACATGAAACTTTCGAAAATAGTAGAGTTGATTAAAGGACCTAAAGACACTCTTGTTCGGCTCGAGATAATGCCTATCCAAGACAAGGCAGGTTTAAAAAAAGTCAGTATAATTCGTGAGAAGATTAAACTCACTGCTAATTTAGCTACAGCAGAAATTCACAAAATTCCATCGAAAGATAAAGAAAGAAAGCTAGGCGTAATCAAATTGCCGTCCTTTTATGGGTCTTCAGACGATGGACCTAAGGCAACCGATGATGTTGAGGAACTTATAATCAAATTAAACAATGAATCTGCTGAGGGCCTAATTTTAGATCTCAGAAGAAATGGCGGAGGCTACCTAAGTGAGGCAGTTAATTTGGCTGGTCTTTTCATATCGAGGGGACCAGTAGTTCAAGTCAAAAGCACTGATGGAAAAATAAGGAAAAAATTTGATTTTAATCCGAAGCTAAGTTGGGATAAGCCACTTATTGTTCTAACCTCACGCTACAGTGCCTCAGCCTCAGAAATTGTTGCTGGAGCATTACAAAATTTAAACCGCGCAATTGTTGTTGGAGATAAAGCAACCCATGGCAAGGGAACCGTGCAGTCCCTCCTGCCCCTGAATCTTCCACTCTCACAATCTCATCCATCTGGGAAAAAAAGTGCAGCAAAAATTACCATACAGAAGTACTATCTTCCCTCTGGGGACAGTACGCAGATTAAAGGTGTAATTAGCGACATTTCTATGCCATCGGTCAATGAGTTTTTACCTATTGGTGAGACGGATCTTGATAATGCATTGCCATGGGATAAAATAGATCGTGTAAATTTTAACAGGCCTAGTGATGAATTTTACACGAACCAAAATCAAATTAAGCAGTTAAAAAATTTGAGTATGGATCGGCAGAATTCAAACCCAGAGTTTAAATATTTATCTGACAATATTGAAATTTTTAACGCTAGGAATAAACGAAAGTCTGTCAGCCTTAACTTATTTAAGCGACACTCTGAGAAACAGAAGGACAAGGATGTTTCTGATCAACAAGAAGATAAATACCGATTGCTTTCTGACCTTGTTACTTACAGGAAAAATGTCACTCTCGACATTGTTGAGAGTCAAAATCTTAAATCAAAGGCAATTAGGGGAGAATCTAAGAGTGATATTTCTGATTTTGAAAAACCAGATGACATCGATGTTCGACTTCATGAGTCTCTCCGTATACTTTCTGATTGGCTCGAACTGCTTGAGAGTAAGTCAATCTCTCAACATGTGATCAGGAATTGATTAACATCGTGTTGCCAGTACATACCGGTTCCGGTTCTGCAAATCTCTTATAATCGAGACATCAAATAAGTTTCCGAGTTCAGCTTTTACTTGCTCTGGATGTTCGATCCCTACTTCTAAGGCAAGTGTACCTCCTTGCTTTAGTCCCTGTTTGGCAATTTCCGTAATTTTTTTTATGTCACTAAATCCGCCTTCTTCTGAGATTAATGCTTCAATGGGTTCGTATTTAGATACTTCTGGTTGCGCTTCCTTCCACTCCTTTTCTGATAGGTATGGTGGGTTGGAGATAATTAGATCATAAGGAGTGCCTTCTAGCGTATCCACTTTCCAGTCAAATCGAATACACTCCACATTTCCTTTTAGTTGACATCGATCTCTATTAAGCTTGAACAACTCAAGGGCATCGGGTGATTTTTCAAAACCATATCCCTTAAGTTTAGGAAAACGTTTGGCGAGAGAGAGTATAATCGCACCGGTTCCAGTACCCAAGTCGGCGACTTTTCCATCAAAATCATCACCCAGTCGATCACTAATAATATCAACCAAATATTCGGTTTCAGGTCTTGGAATTAATGCACGCTTATCCACGAGCAATTGAATGCCTCCAAAATCCATAATTTGCATAATATACTGCAAAGGTATTCTTTGGCCTCTTTTTATAACCATATCCCGAATTAAAAGGGTTTTGGGCGGTGTAAGAATCTCTTCAAACCTTAAGAAAAGATCTAATCTCGAGCAACCCAATGCATGAGCAGTAATCCATTCTGCATCTAATTTAGGGAAGTCCACCCCCTTTTTCTTTAGATATATTTCAGAACGCTGAATTACCTCTATAATTGTCAGGCTTTTTTCAGTCACCGTTACCTTTATGTAAATTTTCTAACCTCGCTTGCTGATCGTGTTCCATCAATGCTTCAAGCAAATGGTCAAGATCACCCATCATAGTAGAGTTTAAACTATGTGAAGTGTAATTAATTCTATGATCTGTAAGTCTACTTTGGGGAAAATTGTAGGTTCGTATTCTTTCACTTCTATCTCCCGAGCCAACTTGACTTTTTCGATCGTCTGCATATTTCTTTTTTTCTTCGGCTTGCTTGAGCTTATACAGCCGTGATCGTAATACCGTCATGGCTTTATTTTTGTTTTTTAACTGAGACCTTTCATCAGCACAATACACAGAAAGACCACTTGGCTTGTGGAATAACTGAACTGCGGAATCAGTGGTGTTGACCCCCTGACCTCCCGGTCCACTCGCTCTACATACATTTATTTCAAGATCGTTCGGATCAATAGAAATTTCAATTTCCTTCGCCTCAGGGAGAACAGCTACGGTTGCTGTTGAAGTGTGGATTCTTCCTCCCGCTTCTGTAACTGGTATGCGCTGTACTCGATGAACACCACTTTCAAACTTCATTGATGTCCAAACTTCATCACCCTTAAATAAAAAAATTACTTCTTTAAAACCACCTGTTTCAGATGGGTTTTGGCTTAGAAGCTCAAAAGACCAATCTTGAGATTCGCCATATTTGGTGTACATGCGAAATAGATCAGCTGCAAAGAGTGAAGCCTCATCACCCCCAGCCCCAGCCCGAATTTCGACGATTGTGTTTCTGCCTGAGTCAGGATCACTGGGAAGCATCGCCAAAAGTAAATTTTGCTCAAAGGAGGGCCACAATGCCTCAAGGTGAGCGATTTCTTCTCGAGCGGCTTCAGACATCTCGGGGTCTTGAAGCATATCGTTAGCCTGCTCAAGCTCCAGCAAGCAGTTTTGGGCGAGTTGATGCAATTTTAAAATCTCGCCAACTCGATTGTGCTCTCTTGAAGTTAATCTGGCTCGGTCTGAATCTTTGAATATATCTGGGTCAGCAAGCTCCTTTTCAAGTTCGGTGTATTGAGACCGAAAAGGTTCGATATTTGGTAATTGGCGCATGACTCTTCAACTATATTATGAAATCGAATTAAATCTACAAAATTGAATCATTCCGCCATGCATACCCAAGCACATAGCCAAGATGTTGTGGCTTGCGTTTGGGATTTTGATAAAACCCTAATTCCAGGGTATATGCAGACTCCGCTTTTTTCGGCTTATGGCATCAACGAAAGTACATTTTGGAAAGAAGTTAATTCTCTTCCCCACCTCTACGCTAAACGAGGACTGAGGGTCTCCAGGGATACTATTTATCTTAACCACCTTCTAAGTCATGTTAAATCAGGGTCCATGAGGGGTTTAACCAACCAAAAACTGAAGGATTTTGGAAAAGATCTAAAGTTTTTTCCCGGTCTTCCCGATTTTTTCACTCAACTCTCAAAAATTCCTCAAGAAAGTGAATTCAGTTCACACAATTTTAAGATTGAGCATTATATAATTAGTACGGGCCTCGCACAAATGATAAGGGGAAGTGCTATATTTCCTTTTGTTGAAGATGTTTTTGCATGTGAATTCATTGAGTCAGTCTTAGATCCCAACTTTACCCGCCAATCTGACCTCGAGCTTACCTTAGAACCCGAGATATCCCAAGTCGGTATGTCTGTCGACAATACCATTAAAACTCGATTCATCTTTGAAATAAATAAAGGCTGCAATAAGAACCCATCTATTGATGTTAACGCCGCAATGCCTCACACGGATCGCAGAATACCTATTGATCAAATTATTTATATCGCGGATGGGCCAAGTGATGTCCCTGTTTTCGCTGTTGTCAAACAAATGGGAGGCAAAACTTACGCGGTATATGATCCTAAAAACGAAAACGAATTTGCACAAACCTGCGAATTAGTCGAAAGCTCTAGAGTTCACAACAACGGCCCTGCCGATTATAGGGAAAACTCTTCGACGGCGATTTGGATCAAACAGAAAACGAAGGATATTCTTCGTCAAATGATTAAAAAGAGAATAGTCCAATTAGAACAGCGATCCCACCCTGCCCCCCAGCATTTAACCGATAACCCGATGCCCAAAAAAACTAAATTGGCCAAACAAGATACCTTTTGGGAGTGAAAAAATGGCAACATAATTCCCTTCTGGGCCTGGAATACCTACCGGCAGAAGACATTAAACAAATACTTGATCTAGCCAAGAGCTTCAAAGAAGGTGACGCTGATCTTCTACCAACCGACAGTCTTCTAAGGGGCAAGAGGGTGATCAACTTATTCATGGAGCCAAGCACACGGACTCGTATTGCCTTCGAGATCGCCACAAAATCATTGGGTGCGGATGTAATCTCAATAATGGGAGAAGCAAGCAGCTTGACCAAGGGCGAGACATTGCATGACACCGCGATGAATGTACAGGCTCTTGGTGCTCATGGTATCATCTTAAGGCATTCCTCACCTGGTTCTCCCTTGCTTTTGTCCGAAATGGTCCAAGTACCTATAATCAATGCTGGTGATGGATCTCACGAGCATCCGAGCCAAGCACTTTTAGATATATTTACTCTTCGAGAAAAACTAGGTTCTATTGAGGGAAAGAAAATAACAATTTTAGGAGATATACTATTTTCCCGAGTGGCTAGATCTAACTTATGGGGGCTAATGAAGCTAGGGGCTAAAGTTACTCTAGCGGGACCATCAACATTATTACCAGATGAGGTTGCAAGCCTTGGGGTTAAAGTGAGCCACAATCTGCACAACGCAATAGAATCAGCTGACGCGATTATGTTACTAAGAATCCAACATGAAAGGCAGCAAGCATCACATTTTCCCTCCTTGAGCGAATATTCAAAAATGTTTGGATTGAATAAACCACTGGATAAATTGCTTAAAAGAGAAGCAATTATACTTCACCCGGGACCTATAAATAGGGGCGTAGAAATTGATTCTGAATTAGCAGATTCCTCAAAATCAGTCATACTTCAACAAGTAAGAAACGGCATTTTCGTCAGGATGGCGATTTTATACCTACTAATTGGTCGCAAACCATAAGATCAAAAAGCTATGAAAGATTTGATTAACTGCGACTTAATCGGTGCTCGAATTGTTAACCCTGCTACTAAAACAAATAAATGTATAGATTTATATATAAGAAATGGAAAAATTACTTACTCACCTCAGACATCCAAGAATTGCGAAAAGATAAATTTAAGTGGTAAAATCATAACGCCAAGCTTTGTTGACCTTCGGTTGCACCAAAAGGATTTTGCAGGAAATAATTCGGAAAACTTTTCCGTCACCACGGAAAGGGCAGCAAGGGGTGGATTTTCGATGTTGTTGCTGATGCCTAACACAACACCTGTAGCAGATAGCCCAGCAGCGGTAAGGTTAATTCTTGAAAGAGCCCGCAGGGATGCAAAAGTAAAAGTGATTTTAGCGGGAACTTTAACTCAAAACGCTGAGGGGAAAGCACTTTCCCCTATGGGCTCATTGATGGAGGCGGGTATAAGTGCGGTTACCGATTGCCCAAAATCACCGGGTAATAACAAAATATTTATCAATGCGGTAAAGTATGCGAAGATGTTTAATTTGCCGATAATAGAATATCCGAGGACATCTGACCTTTCAGAAGGAAGTATGTCCCATGAAAGTCTTTTGAGCTTTAAGTTGGGACTTCAGGGAGAACCTAGAATAAGCGAAGAACTTGCCGTTCACCGTGCAATTGCTGTGTCAAAGTCTCTGGGTGTGAGTATTCATTTAAGTTCTATCTCAACATATTCTTCAGTAAATTTGATCAGAGAAGCAAAGAAGCAAAATGTGAGTATCACGGCCGATACAACTGCACACCATTTACTTTTGACCGAGGAAAGTATTAAATCCTATGATACGAACGCAAAAACAGAGCCTTATTTGCGTGAGGAATCTGACCGTCAAGCGTTGATTGATGGTGTGGTAGACGGCACTCTTGACGCAATTACTTCAGGTCATGATTCTTGGCCGAACCACTTAAAAAAAGTAGAGTTTGATAAAGCTCCACCTGGTACCTTGGGTGTTGAAACCGCTTTTTCTGCCGCATACAAAGCTTTATTTGCTAGCATAAAAGATCCAATAAGGTTAATATCCGAGAAGTTGGCAATTAACCCCCGAAAGATTTTGCACAAAGACCAGAATCATTTTGTTGAGGGTGAATTGGCTAGCTTTAATATAGTCGATTTAAATAGTAATTGGGAGTATAGCAAAAAAACAATGTACAACGGAGACGCACAAAACACTCCACTGTTAAACAGATCGTTTCAAGCTAAAATTATTGCACAGTTTTACAACGGAAGAATAATTTATTCATCTTTGCTCTAACGAGATTCCCATATCAATGTTTTGTTTATTGAATAAAGGTGGACACTTTAAAATTATAATATTTTCTATTGTATCAATAATCCTTTTCTTTACACACAAACAGGCAACTTTATTCCTTTCTATTTTTGCATTGTATGGATTTTATCATTATAGACTACACACTGAGTTGAAATTACAGTCTTGTCGTTTTTTCTTGATTAGCGTTATTTGTTTTGCACCTTTACTAATATTAGTTCTTTCATTAAGCCAATTTTTTCTAAGTGAATTCCCGCAACAGGTAATTGTTAATGAATTTAAAAACTCTTCATCGTGGGATAGAATTCTTTTTTTAATTGGTATAGGCATATTTTCTCCCTTAATTGAAGAATTAACATTCCGAGTTATAATTTTTAAAGCACTTAAAAATTATGTAGGTATTTTTCCTTCACTCTTTTCCTCCTCGTTTTTTTTCGCATTAATACATAAAAATATATTGGCTTTCCCTACACTTTTTTTGATTGGGTTTTTTTTGGGTTATCTTTATCAAAAGTACAACACTATCGCTTTTCCTGTAATTGCACATTCATTTTTTAATCTTTTCATGGGCATATTAATCATAACTTGATTTTGTCATGCAAAAACTAAGGTCAAAGTCTATTAATGAAACAATAGAATTTGCTCATTTTTTCGCAAGTAAACTTTGTGGTTCAATGAATGTTGTTTACATAACGGGTGATGTTGGTTGCGGCAAAACACTTATATGTAGAGAGATTTGCAAGTACTTCAATCTTATTGACCTTAATAGTGCCTCGTTCCAAAACATCTCTTTTTTTTCTAATAATTCTCTCAATGTAGTTCACTGTGACTTTTATTTGAATAAGATTGATGAATTAGCTTTCGAGGAGAATATTCTGCCCCTCCTTGTGCCGAATTGGCTCATGTTGGTTGAATGGTCTAATCCAGTATCCTTTTTAGGGGATATAAATCATCACAGTATTCACATCGAGGTTAGCAATAATAATTATCGAGATATTAGTTGGTGTTGAACTCAAGAATTTTTTAGAAACTTGCAAATTTCCCTAAAACTTATTTTTATTGTAAGTCTTGCTCAGGTGGCGGAATTGGTAGACGCGCTAGACTAAGGATCTAGTGCCGCAAGGCGTGGGGGTTCGAGTCCCCCCTTGAGCACCACTATCCTTTAGTTTTATCGAAGGTCTTATGTTTGATTCTTCGACCCATTTGGTACTCATCTTTAAATGTTTTGTTACCAAATTGATCAAATCCTTCAAATAGTCCGTGTTTCAAATTTTTTGACCAATGCTCAAGAAGTTTAACCCTAAAATCACCGCCACTTAGCCTATATTTCTCAACCATCCATTTATTCGAACTGTGTGATCCAAAATTTTGGCCGAACTTTTTAGTAGCGAGATATCTAACCTTACTCCATAAGGTTAGAAATTTCCCACCTTCAGGAGAATTCTCTGGTTCGTAGTTTTCTGGATCTAATGGGTCTGGAAACCAATAAATATGGGTACCATGCTTCTCCCCTTTTAGATATTCCTTAGAGTACTTGGGAATCCCATATTCATTAAAACGAATTACTTTTCCGTGAACCAAACCATCCAAATAAGGCACTTCTTCAATGATTTGACT
>Ga0181589_10000793_pt1 | contig 23515 bp, 19 predicted proteins | sample 071ome_25_FD_132444 | JGI IMG/M metagenome (GOLD analysis project Ga0181589, IMG submission 132444) | Coastal salt marsh microbial communities from the Groves Creek Marsh, Skidaway Island, Georgia - 071410BT metaG (megahit assembly) | ecosystem: Environmental > Aquatic > Marine > Intertidal...
CACACCCACCTTTGCCTCCTCTTGCGGAACTTGCTTCCCGCCGAGGAATGCCCAGGCCTGTTGTGTCATGACTCTTCTCCTATATAGCGACAACGCCCGCGGTAAACACGATCCGAAAGATCGCAGAAGCGCGGGCGTGTCAGTTCAAATTCAAGTAACTGCACTTGGTTCTGGTCGAACCAGCCGGGCAATTATACGAATCACCGGGCTTCCAACAACACATTCAGAGCTTTGATGCTCACCAGAATTAGCGGAAGACCTATGTCGCACATGCCACGACGGCTCTAGCCAACGGCAGTTCCCTCGTTTCCGAAGGAACCAAACCGTGCTGAAAACTAGTGTTTCGAGATTACGTTGTCTTCGATGTAGTCAAAATTGATGTCCTCACCGAGACCTGGAAGTGTTGGCATTGGAATATTGCCGTCTTCGTCCATCGGGTCAACGATGCTGTTGAGGTACTCAGGAACAGCGTCGTGGTCAATGAACGGATGCAGCAGACCTCGCTCGTACCATCGAGCGTTGTGCATCGCTCCAAGCACTGCGAGGTTTCCAGCACCACCACCGTGAATTTCACAGTCCATGTTGAACGACTCAGCGAGATGGGCGACCTTCATGCTCGGTCCGATTCCACCGACATCCATCACACCGGTTCGTGCAATGTCACATGCTTTCGAGGCAATCCATTCAGCACGGGTGTGGAACTTGCCGTAGGCGTACTCAGGACCCAGAACTGGGATATCGAGGTTCTCCGCCAGCCAGCGGTACGACTCGGTTGAGTGCTCGTCCATTGGCTCCTCGTACCAGTAGTACCCGAGATCCTGGATCCCTTTACCAAGCTCGTAAGCTTCAGTTCGTGAGTACCAGTGGTTGGCATCAAGCATCAGCGGAAAGTCTTCGCCCACCGCCTCGCGCACGGCTGCGCAAGCCTTGATATCCATCTTCACGCTCGGAGCCCAGGAAACAGGTGGCATCCATGTATGGAGCTTGATCGCCTTGTAACCTCGCTTGACCATCCACTCAGCAAAATTTCCGTAGTCTTCAGGAGTCGCGAGACCACCTTCCATTTCGTCACCACACATGGTGGATCCGTAGGCAGGGACACTGTCCCGATACCCACCGAGAAGCTTCCAAACCGGAGTGTTCAGCACCCGACCGGCGAGGTCCCACAAAGCCATTTCTGCTGTGGCGAGGGTCTTGTCGGTCAGATTCGCTCCACTACCTCGTTGCCATCGAGCAAGCCCTTGCCACAGTTTCTCGCGGTCCATCGGGTCCTCACCCAGAAACACCTTCTTGACGAAGTTTTCCATGATGTATGGACGTAGTGATTCGCCAGAGCCGAAGCTGTAACCGGAGTGACCATCGTCAGTTGTGATGGTCAACATCGAGTCGCTTGAATCTCGAACTGGACCTGGATGGGTATGCCCGTCGGTGTCCCTCATTTTGTTCGTAGTGGTTTTGAACGTGGTTACCGTTATTTGTTCGATCTTCATACTGGCGTGATTTCCTATGGGAATCTGGTTTTGTGTTCAGACGCCCGGCATTCTAGACGGGCGGACAGCAGATGTCAGAAAAACTCCGGCAGCGGATCTCAGTTCTCTTACCTTTCACCAAATTCGATTTTTTGTGCCATACTCCCTCTGCATTTCCCTGCCCCAAACCAGCATGGACCGAATGACCGTACCTTATGCAGCAGCCCCTTGAACCCATTCCAAGCGAACAGTCCGGACCGGCTGAATCCCGTCTTTTTCAAGTTGTATTTCTCGTCGCGGTTGTCTCGACCGCGGTGGTTCTGACTCTGTGGCTAAGTCGCGAAAACGAGCCGGCCGGTGTCGAGATATTCATTCCCACCCCAGCACCCGTTGTTTTTCAAGTCACCGGAGCAGTGAACGCACCTGGTGTCTACTCGCTTGATGGAGAACCGCGAGTTGCCGACGTAGTAGAGGTAGCTGGTGGACTGACCGATGAGGCCGATGAGGGCCGCATCAACCTTGCGTTGGTAGTTCGGGATGGTGCCCGAATTGATATTCCAAAGGTCGGTGATTCAACTACTGCGACAGGATCCGGCAATCTGCCGGGTGTGACGCAAGGTGTTGTTAACCCGGAACCCGTTACCACTGGTACTTCCGGATTACTGGACTTGAATTCGGCTACAAAAGACGAGCTAGTTTCACTTCCCGGAATCGGTGAAGTTCGGGCTCAGTCCATCATCGATTGGCGGTCGACAAATCTGATCACTGCCGTCGATGACCTTCTCGCCATCAGTGGGATCGGACCTGCCACAGTCGATTCAATACGCGACCTCGTCATCCAGCCGTGACGCTTGTCTACCTGTCGATCGCGTTTCTCGCCGGAACCGGACTCGCACTCGCTACATCGACTTCGGTACGTATCATCGAACTCGCCCTTCTCGTCGCGTTGATCCTCGTGACAACAATCCTGGGTCGTAAAGCGAAAAGCATCCGCATGCTTGGCGGAATCGCTATTTTGTTCATCCTTGGAGTGTGGATGGCAAGCGAGAGCACCCCAATTGCGGTGGAACAGGACTGGTCTCAAATTCCACGACATGAGGAACGCGTCACTCTCACTGGAGTCTTATCTGACGATCCGGCTCCTGCGAACGAAGCCACTCGATTGCGTCTTATGGTTGACGACACATTCAACATCGACGTTTACACAGAAACCCTCATGGACCAGTCCGGGGAGCGCCGTTCAGACGAATTCGTCTACGGCGACAGCTATCTCGTCTCCGGACGGTTCCACCTCGTCACGTCCAGGACCGATATTGCGGGCACAATCTCCACTCAGAACGTCGAGCTAGTTGAACCCAGGGCGGTCGACAATTTTCGTTCAGCAATTGCCCAATTCCGCTCTATCTTCTCCACTCATCTGAACGACTCCATCAACGGAGATTCCGGAGCACTCGCCTCGGCAATGCTGATTGGCGATCGCTCAAAACTCTCACAAAACACCATTCAGAATTTCCGGTCAGCTGGACTTTCACACGTGCTTGCGATTTCAGGACTTCATCTCGTTCTAGTCGGTGGTTCCGCGATGGTTCTGGCAGTTCAGTTATTAGGACGAAGAAGACAGTTTTACCTGATCGTCCCGTTCACGACGGCCTGGTCATATGCGCTCATAGCAGGGATGTCTCCCTCGGTCACTCGTGCAGCAATCATGTTCTCGGTTTACCTGCTCGCGAGACTACTTGGTAGACAGCGTCGAATTCTTCCGGCTTTGTCACTGGCTGCCGTAAGCATGGTTGTCCTGGAACCGGGCGTTCTGAAGACAATCTCGTTCCAGCTGAGTTTTGCTGCCGTGCTCGGGATAGCGGTCATGGCTCCCAAGGTTTCGATCCAGCTCAGGAGCAACCTCGAATCATTCAGAGTTGGTCCAGCAATCGTGAGGAAATTCGGTTGGCTGATTCTCGACTCATCAATCATTTCCGTTTCGGCGATCCTGTTCACCACGCCTCTCGTGTTGTTGCACTTCGGAACGTCCTCCGCCTGGGGCGTGTTCAGCACACTCGCTGTGTCCCCGGTGCTACCGCTATTCATTTGGTCATCCGTCGCAACACTCTCGGTTGATCTCATCGGCACTCCGGTCACGTCAATCGTTGCCCTAACTCCGCTCGTTTCTGGTGGTTACATCGCATTCGTCGCTGAAGTATTCGCCGGGTTCCCCGGAGGCAATATTGATGCGACCAGCGTAGGTATATCGTTCGTTCTGTTCTGGTACTCCATCCTTTTCGTTGGGTTGAATTTCAAATCAATCTCATTGCTGATCGAACGTATTTCCTCAACGAAATCGATTGCCATGATTAGTTCGCAAACAAGCCTGAGAAATCCACTGCTCGGCGTCGCTGCCCTGTTAATCCTCGTTCTTGCCGGTTTCGCCATCACCAACCCGAAATCCGAACATCTCACTGTTGTTTTCTTCGAGACAGATCGCGGCGACATGATCTTGATCGAAGCACCCGGTGGTCAACGCATGCTTGTCGACGGCGGGGACAACGCTGACCGCGCTGTCCAAATAATCAAAGATCATCTACCACTCAATGACCGCCGCATAGACGTTGTTTTATCGACTCATCCAGACGCCGACCACGTGGGTGGCTTAGAACGAATCATCGAGCAATTCGATGTTTCTCAAATCATCGACTCTGGTGCAAACCACGATTCGCAGGTATTTCGATCCTGGAAGTCAGAAATTGCGCGTCAATCAGATGTTGTAGAAGCGGTATCAGGCACGGTGGTTCGTCTAGACAACGAAACCGCGGTCACGATTCTTCAAACTAAGTGCGTGATCGTTCAATGCTCAGCGTTCAACGATGAATCTGTTGTCGCTCGCCTTGATCACCAAGAAGTGTCGTTTCTGCTCACCGGTGACATCACGACCGCTGGTGAAAGTGATCTCTCGCTAACAGGACAAAACATCAGTACCACGGTTCTAAAAGTGCCGCACCACGGCAGTAAAACATCGACATCGGACACTTTCTTAACCGAAGTGGATCCGGCGTTGGCAGTCGTGACTACGGGTATCAAGAACCAGTTCGGTCACCCACACGACGAGGTGATGGAACGACTTCACCAACACTTAGATGAAGAAGCAATTTTCGTCACCCGTGACAACGGAACCGTAACCGTTACAACCGACGGCTCACGAGTCTGGGTTAAGTCTGACCGTTAGCTGGGTAGCCTAACTCCACGCTTCAGTTACCGGATCAGGAATTCCGTCCCAGCGGTTCGGTCCTTGTGCTCGCATTACAGCAATTCGCTTCACGACTTCAGGGTTGCCAAGACCGTGCAACGGCTTGCCGGTAAGAATCGCCACTGCGTTTTCACCCCAGCGTCGAGCACCTTCGATTCCGCTAATGTCGGAACCACCAGCGGTGTGAGGAGTAATGATCAGGTTGTCGAGTTTCAACAATGGACTTTCAGCGTCCAGTGGCTCAACCTCGGTCACGTCAATTCCAGCTGCTCGAATCACGCCGGTCGCAAGCGCTTCTTGAAGTCCAGCTTCGTCAACGAGCGGACCACGTGCACAGTTGATGAACACTGCATGCGGCTTCATCTTCCTGAACGAGTCGATATTGAAAATGTGGTTCGTCTCCTCCGTCGCCGGAGAGTGAACAGTCAGGTAGTCCGATTCAGCGAGCAAGGTCTCGAAGTCGACCAATTCGACCCCAAACAAATCAGCGGTGGTTTGAGGAACGTAAGGATCGTGAGCAATTATTCGAGCAGGTCCGAATCCACGGGCACGAGAAGCAAACGCTTTACCAATATTTCCGAACCCAAAAATTCCGACCGTGTTGCCAGCGATGCGTCGAAGCTGAGGTCGAATTTCATCCAGTTCTTTCGGTCGATCCGACCATGCACCCGATTTCACCGAAGCGTTTTGCTCAAGAACTTTTCGTGTGATCGACAGCAACATTGCCATTGCGTGGTCAGCAACTTCGCTGGTGTTGATCCCCGGCGTGTTCGTGGCACAAATCCCAAGCTCTGTAGCCGCATCGAGATCGATCGAGTCGACTCCCACACCAGAACGCCCAACCATTTTCAGGTTAGGTAGCGCTTCCATTATTTTCCTGGTGGTGTGAGGAACCGTTCCTACGAGCAAAACATCAGCGTCTTTGGCTGCGGTGATTACCTCGTTCTCAGTTCGGGCAGGTTTGTACTCGACTTCGAATCCTGCGTTCTTGATCACGTCTGTGGTGATACTGCTGGGCTCGCGGTTGTACTGGGTGATTACGACTTTGTAGGTCATGAAAATTCGCTAAATATTTCTGGTGGATTGGATCGACTGGCGAAGCTTACTCGAATTTCATTCATGAACAACCGCGAAACACTTGCGAAGCACTCGCCATCAGGCAACAATTCGCCGCGTGTGACTAAGTCGCTCCAAAACCATCATCCTGAAATCTCGAAAAATGTTCCCACCCGACTCCCTTCCAAAAGTTGAACCCGGCCGTCTGAAGCTCAACATCAAGGTTCCAATGCGTGACGGCATCAACCTGTCGGCCGACATTTGGATGCCGAACTCCGATCACGGTGACGGACCATGGCCAGTCCTGCTTCTGCGGACCATCTACGACAACCAGGAAGCTCGCTACATCGAATGGGCGCGCCAATTCAACGCTCACGGCTATGCAGTTGTCATGCAAGACTGCCGAGGTCGAGGCGACTCTGACGGCGAGTGGGATCCTTACGTTTGCGAATTGACCGATGGGTACGACACCCACGAGTGGATCGGACAGCAGGACTGGTGCGACGGAAATATCGGCACGTTCGGGCTGTCCTACCCGGGATTCACCCAAACTCTCCCAGCTTCACTGCGTTCTAAGTACCTTAAGGCAGTGGCACCAATTGCTTCCCAGCAGGACAACTACGGACACCACCGCGTCGACGGTGTGATCCATCACATGGTCGCTTTCGCGTTCCTCAACATGCTCGGACGCTCGATGCAGTACGAGTCGTTAATGCATTTCGACACCGACGAGTTCTTTTTCGAGCTGCCGATCGACACCGCAATGGAGAAGGTTTCCGATACTCATCCTTATTACGCCGGAGTAGTCGCTCACGAGCAATACGACGAGTGGTGGTCGAGCTACAGCTTGCGCGACAAGTACCAGGAAATGGACGTTCCTTCGTACTTCATTACTGGCTGGTTCGATTCGCTTTCACACGAAAATTTCAAGCTGTTCAACGGCTGGAGCAAGAACGCCCGAACCGAAGATGCCCGTAAAAAGACCAAGCTGTTAGTTGGTCCTTGGAGCCACCAGATCGCCCCTTGGGGTCGGAAGCCAATGGGACCCAACGGCGAGTACGCCGACCGAACTTTCGGCAAGGATTCTCTTTCCGACGTAATCGAAATGCACACTCGCTGGTACGACCAACAGCTAAAAGGCATCGATACCGGCATTGACGATGAGCCGCCAATCAAGCTGTTCGTGATGGGTGCAAACGAGTGGCGCCACGAGAACGAGTGGCCACTCGCTCGAACTCAGTGGACCAAGTATTTCTTGAACAGCGGCGGTGACGCAGCTGGTGCGGGCGGATCACTCTCAACAGATGAACCTTCCGGCGAATCAACGTCCGACAAGTTCACTTACAATCCGGCTAATCCCGTTAAATCGCTCGGATCTCAATACCAGACATTCCACTACTGCGGACCCAGAGACCGTTCCGAACTTCAAGCTCGCGACGATGTGTTGGTCTTCACAACCGACGTTCTCGAAGAAGATGTCGAGGTGACGGGGCCTATTAGTGCCCACATTTGGGCTTCCTCTGATGCGGTCGATACCGATTTCACTGCTGCCCTGACCGATGTCGAACCTGACGGAAAAGCTATTTCGCTTTGTGAAGGAATCGTTCGGGCACGATTCAGGAACGGCACCGACAACCCTGAAATGATGACTCCGGGAGAAATTTACGAATTCGACATCGACATGTGGGACACCTCGAACCTCTTCAAAAAGGGACACCGAATCCGAGTCGAAATTTCCAGCTCGAACTTCCCGCGCTACAACCGCAACCTCAACACTGGAAACCCAATCGCCTCCGATACCGAAATCCGAATAGCCAACCAAACCCTCTACCACGACGCAGACCACCCCTCTCACCTGCTATTGCCGGTGATCCCGAAAAGCTAGTCGGTTCTCCCTCCCGGACTGGGGGAGTTGGAGGGGGAGACTGCGACGACAAGCTGAGTGACTATGTCACGATCGCGGCTCACGAATGTCCGCCCGGAGCCTAACTACCAGACTCCAAAGGAGTCACACCAATGCCTGAACGTCCACGAAAAGAAATGATCCAGGACCTTCATCCGACTGCCTCTGCAAGTCAGAAGGTAGATCGTGCCCGTCTCCGTGGAGCCCAATTCACCGATCCCGTAAACATGGATGCGGTAAATCCAGACCGAGTCAAATGGGGCTGGATTGCTGCGGCAATAATTATCGTTGCTGGCATTGGTGTTGCTATTTACGATTCGATCGCCGGAGCCCCGATCGGTGAGTGACGCGGACCAACCGAGCGAATAAACTCGCTCGGTCATGACCGAACAACCCACTTCTTCCCAACCTCGATACGGCGTTCACGCTCTCCGCGACGTGATGATCCCAATGCGGGACGGCATCAACCTCGCCACAGATATTTACCTCCCGTGCCACGGTGATGGACGACTCGTAGACGCGTCCGAGCAAGTCCCTGCACTGCTGGTGCGAACGTCGTACGACAAGACCGCTCCCGAATGGGACGACGTAATTCCGTTCTACGTCCGCCGTGGGTACGCATTTATCGTTCAGGATTTACGTTCACGCTTTCGATCAGAAGGCGACGGTCACTACTACCACACGGTGAACCCGTGGGAAGGTGACGACGGCTACGACACGGTCGAGTGGCTCGCAGAACAGGAATGGTGCACCGGCAAGATCGGTACGCTAGGTTCATCCCACCGCGCAATTGTCCAAACCCAGCTTGCGCTCCGACGTCCACCGCATCTCGCTGCAATGTGGGTCGAGGCGGGGCCTACAAATATTTACGCCCACGAAGCCCGTGAAGGTGGAGCAATGTCGCTCCAAATGTTCGGGGCTGCTCATCTCCACGCTCTCGACTCCCACGAGATTGGTGACGACAAGGAAAAAGCCAAAGCAATTCTCGACGCTATGCGAGACATGGGTGACTGGTTAGAAAGATTCCCTCTCAAACCCGGAGAGACCGCACTAAGTGTTGCTCCCGATCTTGAAAAAACAGTTTTCGACTACTACTACCGTGGTGACTACGACGAGTGGTGGGATCAGGAAGCGGCGAACCAGGAGCCGTACTTCGATCAGCACGCCGACGTGCCGGTCACGATGTCCTGCGGCTGGTACGACAACTTCGTCGGTGCAACCGCCAACTACTACACGAAAATGGCAGACCAGAACGAGTCGGCGACCCGGCTGGTTCTTGGAGCCTGGTGACACGGTGGAACACGCGCCACTGGTCAGTGGCATGGAGACACGGATACCGGAGCCGACAGCGTTTGGGGCGCGGAGATTTACAACCCCGAGCGGCTGAAATTCTTTGACCGCCATTTGAAGGGACTCAATCCGCCTGACGACGATCCTCCAGTTCGCATTTACGTGATGGGAACCGGCGACGGAAAGAAGACCGAAGAAGGTCATCTGAACCACGGCGGTTTCTGGCGAGCCGAGCAGGAATGGCCGATCGCCCGAACTCAGTACCAGACCATGTACCTGCACGAAGACGGATCAATGGATCCCTTCGCTTCGGCAGAAGAATCTGGCGAAATCACATTCACTTACGATCCAGAAAACCCCGTTCCAACCGTCGGTGGCCAGTTGGTCGGCATGTTCAAGGTTTTGAGTCCGGAAGACGGTGGACCTTCGCGTGACGAAGTCCCTGATTATCTCGACCAGTGGACGCTCGCCAGAAACAACCTGAGCGAAGTGATTGCCGCAGGTGGATTCCACCAGAAAGAGGGTCCCGAATGGGTTGGCGCTAAGGAACCGTACCCGCTCCTCAAAGACCGTGACGACGTGCTGACTTTCGAGACATCTGAACTCGAACAGGACACGGAGCTTACCGGTGAAGTGGTCGTAAAACTATGGGTTTCATCGACCGCAGTCGACACTGACATTACTGTGAAACTCGTCGACGTTTACCCGGAAAGCATCGACTACCCCGAGGGCTACCACCTCAACCTGACCGACACGATTCGTCGTATGCGCTACAGGGATTCGTACACCGATCCTGAATTAATGACACCCGGTGAACCTGTCGAAGTGACCATCACAATGTGGCCAACCTCGAACGTCTTCAAAAAGGGACACAGAATCCGACTCGACGTTTCAAGCTCAAACTTCCCGCGCTTCGACATCAATCCCAATACCGGTGAACCCGTCGGACGCCACACCCACATGGTCAAAGCCGACAACACCATCCACACAAACGCCAACCACGACTCAAGAGTGATCCTGCCAATCATTCCCGCGGAGTAAATGTTTCTTCCTCACGAACTGGGAGGGAGTCAGAGGGTGAGAGACTGCGTTGCCGTTCTCTCCCCGCGGGACGGGGAGAGTCAGAGAGGGGGATAGTGCGACGTCTAAGCTGAGTGACTCTGTCACGATCGCGATTCACGAATTTCCACCCGGAGCGACCGGTGGATGCGAACGCTCGCTGTCATCCCGAGCGTAAGCCGAGGGATCAACGACCATTAGCATCCAACTTGTTATCGAAGCGACATCCTCACTTTGATCTGCGCTCGCAAATATCCATCCTATCTGCATGTCGTACCACGTCTACAGACTTGCAAGTGACCGAAAAGCACTCTACGTCGGCGTTACCGGCAATCTTGAAAACCGCCTATCTCAACACCTATCACTCTCCGGTTCAGAATTCGCAGCCAGGTACTCGATACACAAACTCGTCTACTTCGAAGAGTTCAAATACGTGGATCAGGCACTGGAACGAGAAAAGCAAATCAAGAAATGACGACGGGACAAGAAAATCAAATTAATCGAAATATCGAACCGCTATTGGTCGAATCTTGCGCCTGCCATGACCGATTACACCGCTCAACACTGATTCCTCCGCTTCGGTCGGAATGACAAGAACACACCTAGTTCCCTTTCCGGGCTGGAAAGGGGTTGGGGATAGGAGAATTGCGACTGCACGACCAAGGACGCGTGTCCGCCCGGAGCTAACGCCCCCAACTTAACTCCCAGTAGACCGGTAATGCCTCACGCCGAACTTCCAGACCTGCAAGCACGCTATGAAAAAAGCGAATCCAATTAGCGGAGACAAGTACTGGAATAACGTCGAGGTACCCATAGCGTCTGTTCGCCCAATAATTGCGACCACCGGGAAGTAACTCGCGGAAGCAAGCGGCACGACGTAAATGAAAATGTTGCGGAACCACTCCCTGTAAACAACAACCGGATACTGCGTGGCCTCAACCCCGCCGTAAGTAACCGTATTCATGATCTCCAGTGACTCCGTCGACCAGAACGACAGGGTCGCCTGCAAAACGATTAGGCCAGCGAACAACGCCGCTCCGCCAAATACGGCGAAGAACAACAAGCCAACTTTTGCCACCGACCAGTCGACGTTTAGCGTGCTTGCAGCCCAGATCAAAACCGCAAAACCCTGTGCGAACCGACCTATCCGCCGCAAGGTCAACTCTTGTCCCATCAGCTGAAGCACCGTTGACCGAGGTCGCACCAGCAGTCGGTCGAAGTCGCCCGCCTTGACCATGTTCCCGAACATGTCGAAACCACGCATCACGGCGTCGGTTATCGAGAACGCAATACTCACAATTCCGTACATCAAGGCAACTTCAGCAAGCGACCACCCGCGCAATGAACCGAATCGCTCGAACAGGATCCAAATCCCTAAAAATTCGATTCCGGTCACCAGGAAGTGCGAGAACGTCAGCATCACGAACGACAGCCGGTACTGCATTTGGCTACGCACCGAAATCTCGATGAACCGGTAGTAGACGTAGAGAGTGTTGAAAATGCTCATCCGCCTTGCACCACGATTCGCTTTACACCCCGCGCAACCATCCACCTGCCGAGCAGTACGAAGAACAACGTCCATCCAAATATATGGAGGAAAACCAACGGCAGTTCTGATACCGGCAAGTTACCGGTGTAAAGACGGAATTGGACATCACCCAGGCTGCTGAACGGCAAGATTCTCAGGAGCGCCTGCAGTGCATCCGGGAAGAACGGCAAAGGCACGATGATTCCAGAAAACATCGCCACGACCGCGGGAGCCAACCCCGTTATGCCATCTCCCGAAACGGTCCACATCATCGAGATACTCAAGACCGACGTGATTGCAGCACTAAGCATCACCATGCCGATCATCGAACCAACGAATGCCAGACCAGCAACGAAGTTTTCAGGTGCTTGAAGTCCGAAAAACACACCAGCGACAACGAACATTGGTATAGCTCGCAGCATCGCCGGAGCGGTGCGCAACGCGATGGAGCGGCTGTACCAATTGAAGTACAAGTCGAGCGGACGCAGTAGTTCGTAAGTGACCCCACCCGATCGAATTTCCTGTCCGAGTTCGCGATCCGGGTTCCACGGCAGGATCACTAGGAAAGCCTGACCAAGCCAGATATAAGTGATCACGTCTTCTTGAGCCATTGGCTGCGTGAGCGTGCTCGACAGAAAGAATGCTTCAAAAATCATGATCCGAATCAGTCCCCAGAACAACTGTGTGCCGAATCCTGCGAACGCTGCAGACCGATATTGAAGAAGCGCCCTGAACCGAGCGCTGATTAGTGCTCGATATCCCCTCAAAGCGCGTTCTCCTCGTACATTTGGGCGATGATTTCCTCGATTGGAGGATCTTCAACGAGCAGGTCACGGACTTCGTTCTCCGCAGAGATTTTCGATATCACTTCGGAAGCTGAAATCACTTCCGGATCAAATCCGAGTTTCACTCGCTGCCCACCGTTCTGAAGCACGGTGATCGAGTTTTCAAGTCCCGTGGTGACGAACTCGGAATTCGAAATTTCGACCGTGATGTGACGGTCTTTAGAAATCCGTTTTCGAAGATCACTCAACGATCCATCAGTGAGAATCTGTCCATTTCCGATGACCATCACCCGCTTACAGAGCGCCTCGATGTCATCCATATCGTGAGTGGTGAGAATTATCGTCAGGTTTCGCTCGGCGTTGATCTCTCGAACAAACTCTCGGAATTCCAGTTTTGAAACGGAGTCCAGACCAACTGTCGGCTCGTCTAAAAACAAGATCGATGGACTGTGGAGCAATGCCGCAACAAGGTCGCACCGCATTCGCTGACCAAGGCTCAGCAATCTGACCGGTGTGTTCACGAGTGATCCAACATTCAGACGATCAATGAGTTCGTCCCTGGTAGTCGAATACGAATCACGATCAACCGCGTAGATGTCGCGCAACAGATCAAACGACTCGATCACGGGTAGGTCCCACCACAGCTGAGTTCGCTGACCAAACACAACCCCGATCCTCCGCACATGCTCGGTCCGATTCGACCATGGCGTTAGGCCATCTATATCGCATTTGCCGCTGTCAGGCGTAAGAATCCCGGAGATCAGCTTGATAGTCGTGGACTTACCAGCTCCGTTGGGTCCGATGTATCCGACCAGTTCACCTTCATTGATGGTGAACGAAATGTCGTCGACTGCGCGGATCGCCCTGTAGTTCCGCTTCGCAACGCCGACCAACGCACCGAGTAAGCCGGGGCGTCGCTCTGGCACGCGGTATGTTTTGGTCAGGTTTTCGACTATTACTTTGGGTGCAGCCATGAAGCTCCCTGCATCGCAAAAATACGGTCAATATTTTTTCAGCACGCGCGACGAACCGCCCGAACGAACGGGAGGTCGGTCAAAATCTATTCGATTCCCAGCAATCCGTTTTCCATATGCAAAACGAACGGCAGGGCGAGGAATCATACACCCTCGGCTTGTAAACCCAATAACCAAAATCGATTACAGGGTTACAAGCCTGAAGTCCGACTATTCCTCTTCGCCTGACTGCTTCGATGCAATCACTTTGCGGGCGTCCTGAGGAGGCACTGGCTCGTAGTGATCCATCACCGCAGTAAAGTCGCCTCTTGCTTGCGTTAGCGAACGAAGATCAGCTGCATAGCGCTGCATGGTAGAAGCAGGAGCTTCTGCCCGGATTTCTGTAAGTCCTTTGCCCTTCGGCTCCATTCCAGAAATTCGAGCACGCCTCGTGTTGAGGTCACCCATAACGTCTCCAGCAGAGTCATCCGGAGCAAGAATTCGAAGTTTGAGGACGGGTTCAAGGAGCGTTGGTTGTGCATCTCGAACCGCTTGCCTGAATCCCATGCTTCCAGCGATTTCAAACGCCATACCTGAAGAGTCGACTGAGTGTGATGACCCATCGGTCAGGGTCACGGCTACGTCTACTACCGGATATCCGGCGACAACCCCTCCCGTAGCGGCGTTACGAATTCCCTTTTCGACAGCAGGAATGTAGTCCTTCGGAACGTTTCCTCCGACTACCTTGGAGCCAAACGTAATTCCTTCACCCGACTGAGCAGGTGAGATTTCGAGAACAACGTGTCCGTACTGACCGCGTCCACCGGACTGCTTCTTGTGCTTGTAGGAAACCTGGGTCGAGCCACCGACGGTCTCCCGGTAAGGAATGCTTGGAAGGTGACTATCGAGGTGAACGTCGAACTTCCTTGCGATTCGCTCAAGTGCCAGATCGACGTGAATGTCACCCATGCCGTGTAGCACCATTTCAGCGGTGTCGACATTTCGCTCCAGCTGGAGCGTTGGGTCTTCTTCCGTCATTCTCGTTAGAGAGTCAGCCATCTTGTCCAGGTCAGACTGATCACGCGGCGTAACTGCGAGCGCAAATACTGGCTGCGGCAAATCAACACCGACGAGCTTTACTTCATTCGACTTGTCACCGAGCGTGTCGAAGGTCTTAGTGTGAGCAAGTCTGGAAATTACCCCAATGTCGCCTTTAATGACCTTATCGACAGAGTTGGTCTCTTTGCCTTCTGGTGAGTAAAGCTGTCCAACTCGTTCGTTTTCACCCTGGTTCACATTCCAGAGCTGTGTGTTCGACAATGCGTCCTCACCGTAGACACGGAAGTATGAAAGATTGCCAACAAACGGGTCGGCAGATGTCTTGAAAACAAGATTCGCCTGTACGCCGGCTGGAATATCTGGCTGCTCAACATCTTCCGGGGATGGAAGAATATCGACGATGCCATCGAGCAACTCGCTCGACCCAATGTTTTCGGTCGCAGCTGTCGCAAATATTGGAACGATGCTGCGATCGGCAACTCCGGCTTTGAGCCCCCTGTTGATTTCATCCTGGGACAACGACTCGCCGTCCAGGTACTTCATCATCAACTCGTCATCTGCCTCGGCTATTGCTTCAATGGTTGATTCGCTAAGCTCACCTGCTGAAACGCTGCTAAATGACCCGGCATCACCGTCTACGCTCTGCAAAGGAACGCACTGACGCCCCCATGCTTCCGCTAGTTCGGCACATGTTTGCTCAAAAGAAGTGTTATCGCGGTCAAGCTTGTTGACCACGATCGCGGTTGGAATCCCGAGATCTTCGGTGTAGTTCCAGACCTGCTGCGCACCAACTTCGATTCCCGATGCTGCGGAAATAACAATGATGACCGAGTCGGCTACCCGAACTGCCGACCGCATATCACCACGGAAATCGGGGTAACCAGGAGTATCCAGGAGGTTGATCTTGTGATCTTTCCAGCTCGCCGGCAAGACGGATAACTGGATACTCGCCCCGCGCCTCTGTTCCTCTGGTTCGTAGTCAGACAGGCTGGTCTGGTCGTCGACTTTACCCTGTCGTGTTGATCCGCCAGATGTATAAAAAAGGGCGTCAACCAGCGAAGTCTTTCCTGCGCCGTTGTGTGCAGCGAAAGCTACGTTACGAATCCTGCCAGTTTGAAGGTCGGCCATGCCGCGTACCTCCTCAATCCGAGGCACGCATCGTCGATTTCAGCCCCGGTGTAGTGGGTCGATCTCGCTTTGGCGGGGATATTAGCATCGGAAATCGGGAATGGGTAATTCCCGATCTGAGAGACGCATGAGCGGAGTATGTTCTGCGTATGAGAAGAACTCGTTAAAGCAGACAGGGTCGGTCACAGCTACACATGAGACTGCCGTGACCGACCCCGTCTAGACGGATGAGGAGACCGTTCGGCCTTAGGAGGCCTAAACATAAGACCCATCACCGACCCCGTCCGCTGCTATCACCAGGCTCGGTTGCCGGGCAACTGAACAGCCTTCATTCCGTCTACCCACTATGAAAACAGCCCGGTGTGAGACCCAAATAAATGATTTGTAGGAGTTGTGTAGGAATTGTTGGAATATGCCTGAATCAGTCGGTAGTAGTCCGTTTCTACCCGGTAATTTCAGTTCACTGTCAAAATTGAAATTGCGCTAAGAGGCGGTTTGGAGTTACGCTGATCGAGATATGACATTCCGCGCGCGCTTCATAGAGTGCCCCTGTTGCTGTACTACTTCGACCTTGAAGGGTTGGCAGACCTAGCGCGCCATCAGCGATCTATGAACTTGCCACCCTCGCTACTTGCGAGGGTTTTTTGTGACCAGATTTAGAACCACCAAGAATGACCTCAATATCTACAGATAAACCTGCGTTCTTCTCGTTCCCGCACCCGATCAATGCTTCGGTGGCACGAGCGGTAGCTGCGGGTGTAGTTGTTATGGCAGCTGCGACGATCCTGCTGGACCAGCCGTGGATCACTCTCGTCATTGCCTACGGATTTATTGCTCGAGTAGCGGCCGGACCACGACTAAGCCCTCTGGCTCTGCTGGTAACGAAAGTAATCGTTCCACGGTTCGGGCTTCCGTATCGACCAGTTGCAGGACCGCCAAAGCGGTTCGCTGCCGCGATTGGTGTGGCGTTCAGCGTCACCGCTGCAATTCTGAGTCTCGGTTTCGGCCTGAACGGAATTGCTTACATTGTTTTGGGCGGATTGATCTTTGCTGCAACTTTGGAAAGCGTGTTCGGTCTTTGCCTCGGTTGTAAGCTCTTTGGTTTCCTCATCAACTGGGGAATCATTCCGGAAGAAGTATGTGAAGACTGCGCTAACTTCGAAGCTCGTGCTCGACGAATGGCAGCTAGGGGCCTCCGTCCTGACGGTACCCCTCTCGTCGACTAGCACTCACGGTTAACAAGAAAAGCCCGGAGCGATTGCTCCGGGCTTTTTACTTTCTAAAATTATTTGGTTATTCGGCTTCGCCGCGTGCTTTGTACTCTTCGTACAACTTCCAGGTGTTGTCGTTGAACGGGTAGTACTTGCCCGGTGAGCCAGGATTTCGCTTAAGTTCGGTTTTGATCACGTTCTCAACAGCTTCACGCTCGGCCGCGATCTCTAGTACTCGATCTGTCATCGCAGCCGGTACAACAACAACTCCATCGTCATCACCGATGATGGCGTCGCCTGGTCGTACCACGATTCCACCGCAAGTGATCACTTCGTTTACACCCCACGGCTGCATGACAGCTGGACCCTGTTTTGCAGTCGAGGAATGGGCGAAAACAGGGAAGCCATAATCCTTAAGCTCGGTGGTGTCTCGAACTGACCCGTCAGTAACAAGACCACCAACTTCACGTTGGGCGAGTCTGAAGAACTTGATGTCACCACCAATCGATTCCCATGGTCCTACAGAAGAAGCAACTAGCACTTCGTTTGGTCCACAAAGCTCAAATGCCACGTACTCGGGAGACTCTTCAGCTTTCGGTTTGTCAGCGAGAACGTCTGGTCGGTGTGGCACGAAACGAAGTGTCACGGCTCGACCAACCATTTTCTGACCTGGAAATATTGGACGAGCACCATGAATCATGGCTTGTGGCCAGTTCTCAACCCACAATCCGTCAATCAGGGTTTGAGTTGGAAGTTCGCCTAGTTTTGCTAGCGTTTCATCGGAAATTGCTGGTGTTGATGACAAGGGAATTCTCCGGTCGTGTTGTCCTGAATAGGAAGGTTAGTTCGAGCCCTGCTTGAACTTGTCGAGGACGGTTACGAGAGCTGCGCTTGAAGGAACAGGGATGTCGATTTCGCGCGCCATGGTCACAACTGCGCCGAGAATGTCATCGAGTTCGAGTGGCTTTCCTACCGTCAGGTCGTATTGCAAAGAAGCCTGGAATTCTTCCGCTTCGGCAATTGCTGCTTCCATCTTTGACTCAACGCAGCGAGGTGGGAACTTGATCCCCTTCGCCTGACCCACCGCGACAATCTCTTCCATTGTCGTCCTGATGGTGTGTTCACCATGTGGGCTAGCAATAATTTCAGGGAGCGACGCACGGGAAGCTGCCATGAGTGTCCCGATCGCACCGACCATCACCATCTTGTTCCATAGGGTGTCGACGATGCTGTCGCTAACTTCAACCTGCATGCCTTCGCGGTCAAACAAGTTCTTGATCGAGTCGGTTCGCTCGGTTGTCGATCCGTCGTTCTCGCCAAACTCGATTCGTGCCGTAGATCCGCTCTGGTGAATGTGGCCTGGACGGGCGATCGAGGTTTCAATATAGGTAGCACCTTGCAGAACTTTCGATTCGTCGAAGTAATCGGCAATGATCGAGCCGCTGGTGACACCGTTCTGGATAGTCAGAATGGATGTGTTATCTCCGACGATCGGTTTAAGAGACGGAAGTGCTTCCGCGTTTGAGTACAGCTTCGTACAGTGCAGAATCAGATCGACTTCGCCAATCGTCGATGGGTCTGCCGTGACCGGAACTTTGACATTGAAGTTGCCCCAGTGCGAGTCGACTTGCAGTCCGTTGGTTTTGATCGCATCACCGTGCGCACCTCTGGCAATTAGGGTTACATCCTCTCCCTGGTTTGCCAGTACTCCACCGAAATAGCCTCCAACGGCTCCGGCGCCCATAACCGCGATGCGCATAAGTTCAACCTATCTACTTTTCTGTGACTAGCGACCGCTGATTCTCGCGGTCTCTAAATAATCCGGCGATAACAATATCGAAATATCGTAGTTATGTGCCTTAATTTTTTCGCTTTGCTAAGAAATTCTCAGCGTGCGGTGCCCGACTTTGTGAAGAGATTCACGGTTTCGCTGGTAGAATTGCGGGTCGAATTTATCCAAGGAAATTTTTTTTGTCAGCATCGTCCCTCCAGCGATCCGGTGATCGCACGACTTCCGAACAGCGACCTGTCTCTATCGACTCTGGTTTCGTCACCGACGCCGAGGGTTCAGCCCTCATCAAAACCGGCAATACCCACGTCATATGTGCTGCAACCGTCGAAGACCGCGTTCCGCCGTGGATGCGTGGCAAAGGCACAGGCTGGGTAACCGCTGAATACTCGATGCTCCCCCGATCAACTAAAGAACGGGTCCGACGCGAACGAAGCAAGATTGGCGGACGAACCCAGGAAATTCAGCGACTGATAGGTCGAGCCCTACGTTCGGTTACGGATTTATCAGCACTTGGCGAAAACTCGATTCTGATCGACTGCGACGTCCTCCGCGCTGATGGTGGCACTCGCACCGCATCTATCACTGGCGGCTACGTCGCCCTACACCAGGCACTTCAAGGTCTCGTCGACTCCGGCGCGATTGAAACTGTGCCGCTTAACGATCAAATTGCTGCGATTAGCGTTGGTGTTGTTGACGGTGAGCCTGTACTCGACCTCGATTACAACGAAGATTCGGCAGCGAACGTCGATATGAACGTCGTAATGACAGGTAGTGGTGAATTTGTGGAAATCCAGGGGACTGGAGAAGAAGCAACTTTCTCACGGAGTCAACTCGACTCAATGCTTGAACTTGCCGAGTCTGGAATACAAAAATTACTTGCAGAGCAACGAAAAGTTCTGGGTATCTAACAGTTATTAACTGAACTGCACGGAAAACTAAATGGCGAAAATCTCTTCAGTTAAAGGTCACGAAATCCTCGACTCACGAGGCAACCCAACCGTTTCTGCGACGGTAGTGCTGGATGACGGCACCGAAGCAAGTGCAGCAGTGCCATCCGGTGCAAGCACAGGTAGCCGAGAGGCAGTTGAGTTGCGCGATGGTGACCAGTCGCGTTTCGGTGGCAAAGGCGTGCTCAAAGCTGTTTCAGCTGTGAACGGAGACCTTGGCGCAGCAGTCATCGGACTCGAATCTGCCGATCAGCGCAAAATCGACGAAGTGATGATCGATCTCGACGGCACACCTAATAAAGGTCGTGTCGGAGCGAACGCTGTTCTCGCCATTTCGTTGGCAGCTCTGAGAGCGGGTGCAATTAGTTCCGGCAAAGACCTTTACTCGCACATTGCCGAGCTTGCGGGCAACGACAACCCGGTTGAGTTGCCGGTTCCAATGTTCAATGTCCTCAACGGTGGTGCCCACGCCCAGGGATCAACCGATTTTCAGGAAATCATGGTTGTTCCAGTCGGAATCGAGTCGTTCAACGAAGCAATTCGGTGTGGCGCTGAGATGTACCAGTGGCTCAACAAAAAACTTCATGCCGACGGCCACGCAACCACGGTCGGAGATGAAGGTGGATTCGCACCTCAAGGACTCACCAACCGAGGCGCACTTGAGTACGCAACCGCTGCGATCGAAGGCGCTGGTTACCGGCCCGGTGAAGACGTATACATTGCCCTCGACCCTGCATCGTCTGAGTTCTACAGCGACGGAATCTACGATTTGACTCGCGAGAGCCGAAAGCTTTCGAGCGATGAAATGGTCGAGGAGTACAACTCCCTCTCAAAGGACTTCCCGATTTACTCGATTGAGGACGGTCTGGCGGAAGATGACTGGAACGGATGGGAGGCATTGACTGCAAAAACAGGCGATCGCATCCAACTTGTTGGAGACGACCTGTACGTTACTCAAGCGCAGTACGTTCAGCAAGGTATCGACACGAAGGCTGGTAACGCGGTTCTGGTCAAGCTCAATCAGGTCGGAAGCGTTTCGGAAACGCTCGACACAGTGAAGCTTGCTCAGGATTCAGGATTCGGGGTCATCATTTCTCACCGATCAGGTGAAACAGAAGACACATCGATCGCGGACCTTGCGGTGGGAACAAGCGCGGGTCAGATCAAAACTGGCGCCCCTGCACGAAGCGAGCGAATCGCTAAGTACAACCGGCTTCTTCGAATTGAAGATTCACTCGGTTCACGGGCAACGTACGCCGGAACCAGAGTGCTATCCAGCTAATTATTTGGACCAAAAACGAGTGGAAGAACGGAAGATCGCATGGCAAAGACAAGAGTTGGAATTAATGGCTTTGGGCGAATAGGACGCCAAGTTTTCAGAACGATCACTGAACGTCACGGTGATGATCTCGAAATTGTTGCCATCAACGACCTTGGCGATGCTGCTTCGAACGCACATCTTTTCAAGTTCTACTCCACTTACGGTCGTTACACCGGAACAGTTGAGGCAGTGGGCGATGATCTCAAGATCGACGGCAATTTGATCAAATCGTTCAGCGAGAGAGATCCTGGAGCAATAGACTGGGCAAGCGTTGGCGCAGAGATTGTCGTTGAGTCGACCGGTGTGTTCACCGACGCCAACAAAGCGAATGCACATCTCGGTGGCACGGTCAAGAAAGTCATCATTTCAGCACCGGCAAAGAACGAAGACATCACGGTCGTACTCGGTGTAAACGACGGCGACTACGATCCTTCATCGCACAACGTTGTTTCAAACGCTTCCTGTACCACCAACTGTGTTGCACCAATGGCAAAGGTTCTCCACGAGAACTTCGGTATCGAGCAGGCGCTCATGTCGACCATCCACGCATACACGAACGACCAGAATATTCTCGATCAACTCCACGGTGACCTACGACGGGCTCGGGCAGCTGCAAACAGCATCATTCCGACAACAACAGGTGCTGCAAAGGCTGTCACGCAGGTAATCCCTGATCTCGCAGGCAAGATCGACGGTATGGCTTACCGCGTGCCGGTCATTACAGGATCAGTTACAGACCTGACAGTGAAACTGAGCAAGGATGCATCGGTAGAAGATGTGAACAACGCCTTCCGAGAAGCTTCAATGAGCGATGATCTACACGGCATCCTCGGCTACTCGGACGAGCCGCTCGTTTCCGTCGACTACATCGGCAACCAGAACTCCTGCACCATCGACTCGCTAGCTACGTCAGCCGTTGGCAGCGGATTCGTAAAGGTTGTGGGCTGGTACGACAACGAATGGGGTTACTCATCCCGAACAGCCGACCTCGCCAAGTTCATGGTCGACAAGGGTCTCTAGTACTCGACCTGCACACGAAATTATTCAAAGCCCCGGCGTATTCATCGGGGCTTTATTTTTCGGCTCAATGTCAATTTCGTTTTTCCACAGTCCTCTCGCTGATTGGTCAATCTCAGGCGTATAATTCAGGGCAGTGCGTCACGAGGGCGCAGTGGTGCGAGGCGGGTTCGGTGTCGCCGTCGCATTTTTCATCGTTTGGAGCATCGCTCTTAAACGAATTTCAAAAGCCGGAAGGAACTACGAATAATGGCTACTACATCAACTGAGACCAACGGTGCAGGCAACGCTGCCCACTGGAAAGAAATGGCGCAACCCGAAGTTGGGGACTGGCGCGTAAAGGGCGGTCTCGCACAAATGCTCAAGGGCGGCGTCATCATGGACGTTGTCACACCTGACGAGGCAAAGATTGCTGAAGACGCGGGAGCGGTTTCAGTAATGGCGCTGGAGCGAGTTCCTTCCGATATCCGAAAAGACGGCGGCGTCGCCCGCATGTCCGACCCTGATCTCATTACAGGCATCATCGACGCAGTTTCGATCCCTGTAATGGCAAAGGCCCGAATTGGTCACTTCGTTGAAGCGCAGGTTCTCGAAGCACTTGGTGTTGACTACTGTGACGAGTCAGAAGTGCTAACCCCGGCAGACAACGAATTCCACATCGACAAGTGGGGTTTCAAAATGCCGTTCGTTTGTGGTGCCACCAACCTTGGTGAAGCTCTTCGTCGAATCGGTGAAGGCGCAGCCATGATCCGAACCAAGGGTGAAGCTGGTACTGGTGACATCGTTCAGGCTGTTACCCACGCACGCACAGTGCTCGGTGAGATTCGCCGACTACAGCAGCTCCCAACAGAAGAGTTGATGACCGCTGCCAAGAACCTCCAGGCTCCTTACGAACTGGTCGTCGAAGTACACCGCACTGGAAAACTCCCGGTTGTGAACTTCGCCGCAGGTGGTGTCGCTACTCCTGCCGACGCTGCGCTGCTCATGCAGATCGGTGTCGAAGGTGTCTTCGTGGGTTCAGGAATCTTCAAGAGCTCGAACCCTGCAAAGATGGCTGACGCTATCGTCCGAGCAACAACTCACTACAACGACCCTGAGATGATTGCCGAAATCTCCCGTGGTCTTGGTGACGCTATGCCGGGTATCGAGACCAACAAGATGGCTGACAGCGATCGCCTTGAGAGCCGCGGTTGGTAAACGGAACGAAGCCTGATAACGCCGATGCGCCACGCATCGGCGTGCTTGCTCTGCAAGGTGATTTCGCCGAGCACATCCACATGCTTGGGTTACTCGGTATTGACGCTCCAGAAATTCGTAAAACCAGCCAGCTCAACGATCTCGACGGACTAATCATCCCCGGCGGCGAAAGTACGACCATCGTGAAGCTTCTTCACATGTTCGATTTCGTTGAACCGCTACGCAAACGTGTTGAAGAGGGAATGGCGCTCTGGGGAACTTGCGCGGGCATGATCGTGATTGCTCGAGAACTTACAGACCCTTATCCAACTCCAATTGATCTGATCGACATTGGTGTTTCACGAAATTATTTCGGTCGACAGATAGACAGCTTCGAAGAAGAGTTAGATATTAAAGGCATGGAAGGCGAGCCACTCAGGGCTGTTTTCATCAGAGCTCCAATCGTCAACGACCTTGGTGACGGTGTAGAGAAACTCGCGGTCACCAAAGACGGTCAGGCGGTTGCAGTCCGTTCAGGCAACGTGCTCGCTACTTCGTTCCATCCGGAACTCACCTCTGACAC
>Ga0181589_10000801_pt1 | contig 23429 bp, 19 predicted proteins | sample 071ome_25_FD_132444 | JGI IMG/M metagenome (GOLD analysis project Ga0181589, IMG submission 132444) | Coastal salt marsh microbial communities from the Groves Creek Marsh, Skidaway Island, Georgia - 071410BT metaG (megahit assembly) | ecosystem: Environmental > Aquatic > Marine > Intertidal...
AGAGCCGGAAGATGTACGCGGTGCAGTTTCATCCGGAGGTTACACATACCGATTCCGGTCAGGAAATCATCAACCGTTTCGTTCACGAAATCTGCGGCTGCGCCCGCCTGTGGACGCCGGCCAACATCATCGAGGATGCCGTCGCCACCATTCGTGAAAAGGTCGGCAAGGACAAGGTGCTGCTCGGCCTGTCCGGCGGCGTCGATTCATCGGTGGTTGCCGCTCTGCTGCACAAGGCCATCGGCGACCAGCTCACCTGTGTGTTTGTCGACAACGGGCTTTTAAGACTGCGGGAGGGTGACCAGGTCATGGAAACCTTTGCCAACAACATGGGCGTGAAAGTGATTCGCGCCGACGCGGAGGATGTCTTTCTCGGCAAGCTGGCCGGTGTGGACGACCCCGAAGCGAAACGCAAGATCATCGGCAATACCTTCATCGAGGTGTTCGACGCCGAAGCAACCAAGCTTGGCGATGTGAACTGGCTGGCCCAGGGCACCATCTATCCGGACGTTATCGAATCCGCCGGCTCCAAGCATGGCGTCGCCCACGTCATCAAGTCACACCACAATGTCGGCGGCCTGCCGGATGACATGAAAATGTCGCTGGTGGAACCCCTGCGTGAACTCTTCAAGGACGAGGTGCGCAATATCGGCCTGGCGCTGGGTCTGCCCCGTGACATGGTGTTCAGGCATCCGTTCCCCGGCCCGGGTCTCGGCGTGCGTGTGCTTGGCGAAGTGAAAAAAGAGTACTGCGACATCCTGCGCCAGGCCGATGCCATCTTCATCGAAGAGTTGCGCGATGCAGGCTGGTACGACAAGGTCAGCCAGGCCTTCGTGGTGTTCCTGCCGGTACGCTCAGTCGGTGTGGTGGGGGATGCCCGTCGTTATTCCTACGTGCTGGCCATCAGGGCGGTTGAAACCATCGACTTCATGACCGCGCGCTGGGCACACCTGCCGTACGAACTGCTGGAGACCGTGTCCAATCGCATCATCAACGAAATCAGGGACGTATCACGGGTCAGCTACGATATCAGCAGCAAGCCGCCGGCGACCATCGAGTGGGAGTGAGCCCGGCCCCCGGCGAGCAGCCATGGCATAATCCGCATTGCCATGTCCATCTCAACCCGTTTGCTTTGCCATGACCGACATTGATCTGCAGTGGATGCGTTACGCGCTGGACTTGGCCGAACAAGCGCAGGCACTCGGAGAAGTACCGGTTGGCGCCGTCATCGTCAGGGATAATGAAGTCATCGGTGAAGGTTTCAACCGTCCCATATCCGCGAGGGATCCATCCGCCCATGCCGAAATCGCTGCCCTGCGCGATGCCGGCGCCCGTGTCGACAACTACCGTCTGCCGGGCTCGACGCTTTACGTCACCATAGAGCCTTGTACCATGTGTGTCGGCGCCCTGATTCATGCCAGGGTGGCTAAGATTGTTTTTGGCGCCCGGGAGCCGAAAGCGGGTGCCCTGGTCAGCAACCTGCACCTGCATGAAGCCGCTGTTTACAATCATCGCCTGGAAATAGAGGAAGGACCCCTGGCCGACGAGTGTGCCTCGCTGATGGGTAACTTTTTCCGTGCCAGGCGGTGACTTGCCGTCACCAGGATGCCTGATTTGAAGCGTTTAGCGCGTTTTTTCCCCCTTACAGTGCACCGCTTGTCCGCGTAACTCCTGGAACCTGCTCTTTTTGCACTGAATTGGTGCATATGCAGTGATTTGCGCACCAGTTCTAGGCGCCCCCGCACCCTGTCACAGTGTCACACACGCCATTTTCTCGCCCAGAATTGTACAAAATTCATATAAATCAATTAGATACATTTGTTGGCAAGGTCTTTGCTAATAGATGTTCAGGAAATAAATGCTTTCCTGCAAAAACACCATTACCAGTCTTGCCCCTGTAAGACTCACTAGGAGAAACGATATGAAAAAATCGCTGATCACCACTTTCAAGAAGCCTTTGACTGTGACAGCAATCACACTGGCAGTGGCCTCGGTGTCTGCACCTTCTTACGCAGAACTGTCCGGTAACGTCAGTGTTACCAATAACTACCTGTGGCGCGGCCTGACCCAGTCAATCAACGAGGCAGCCGTACAGGGTGGTCTGGATTACGCAAGTGAGTCTGGTTTCTACATCGGCACCTGGGTGTCCAACGTGTCCTACGACTCAGACGATGCCTATTCCTATGAACATGACATTTACTTCGGTTACGCCGGCGAAACTGACAGCTTCAGCTATGACATCGGTTACCTGTACTACAACTACGATGAAAATGCCGGTTACGATTTTGGTGAAATCTACGGTTCTATCGGTGTAGGCAATTTCAGCGCCACCTACTGGCTGCTGACATATGCCGAGCCGGACGAAGGTCCCGGTGAGGATTTCGGTTTTGCCGAAGCTTCCTACCTGTCACTTGACTACACAATCCCACTGGCCAGCGGTGCTGAATTTGGCCTGCATGCCGGTTTCCATGAAGGCGACTTCGCCTACTCGTTCAACGGGGTTACTGACGACTACTGGGATTACAACGTAAGTCTCTCCAAGGACGGTTTCACCGCCACCGTATCCATGACCAGCCTGGGTGATGACGACGACGGTGATGGCTTCGAAGATTACGCCAGCATGCCTGCCCGTGATAACGACGAGATCAAGTTCGTTGTTTCCTACGGTGTAGACTTCGAACTGTAATCACGCAGTACCAAGCTATACAGAAAACCGGCGCCAACAAGCGCCGGTTTTTTTCGCCGGTATGAAAGTGTTTATCGGATTGCGCCCGGGGTTATGAATGCAAAACAAAAAAAAGGGCCACAACCGGAGAAGGGTAACCGGTCATGGCCTCGTCAGGCTTAAGGAGAATTCAGTATGACTATGCAGCTTTGGGGGAAGTGGCACCGCCCTGCAGAGCAAGACCCAAGTGGGCCAGGGCGGCTTCCATGGCCTGTTCCCTGGTTGTGAAATGGTCACTGGGATCCATGTGCTTGTCGGCCTCGAGGGCGCTGAGAGTTTCCTCGACCTCGGTGTTCATGCCGCAGAGGTAGATTTTGCGGCTGGCCTGCTTCGCATCACGAGCTACTGTTTCCACGGCGAGTGCTGCACTGACGTCGAGGAAGGGCACGCGCTCGAAGTCCAGGATGATGGCCAGGGCACCGCCTTCCAGCTGCGATCGGGCATGGTGACCCAGGTCCGCGGCGGCGCCGAAGCTCATGGGGCCGCCAAAATCGAACACGGTCATCTTGTCACCCAGAATGTCCAGGATTTCCCCTTCACGTTCAGTGGCGTCATGGCGGATAAGGTGCTGCTGGTGCAGGCGCTCCATCTGATCCTTCGCCACCTGTTTCACGAAAGCGATGGAGGCAAGCACCACGCCTGCGGCAACAGCGGTAATCAGGTCGACGAAGATGGTGAGACCCACGACGATAATCATCAGGGCCAGGTCCCAGCGCGGGCCGCGGTGGGCATTCTTGATATAGCTCCAGTCGATGATATCCAGGCCCACCTTGATCAGGATGCCGGCGAGGACTGCCATCGGGATATAGCTGGCGAGGGAGCCAAGGCCCAGCACTACGGCCAGCAGGACTAAGGCATGGATCATGCCGGAAATCCGCGTGCGGCCGCCCGTGCGGATATTGACCACCGTGCGCATGGTAGCGCCGGCACCGGGTGCACCACCGAAGATGCCCGCAAAGAAGTTGCCGATACCCTGGCCGATCAATTCCTTGTTGGAGTCATGCCGGGTGCGGGTCAGGTTGTCGGCAACCAGCGAGGTCAGCAAGCTGTCTATCGAACCCAGCAGTGCCAGCACGAATGCCGCTTCGGCGATGATGAAGAAGGAGATGCTGTCGATGGTCGGCATGTGCATGGACGGCAGGCCTTTCGGTATATCACCCAGGATCGGTGCGCCGGTGACGACCAGGCTCAGCAGGGTGCCAATGATCAGGGCAGCAAGGGCGCCGGGCACATATTTGCCAAGCTTCGCTGGCCACTTCAGGGCGATGGCCAGTGACAGGGCACCGATACCGAGAGCGATGAAATTGATGTCGCCGACGGCTGTCGGCGTATAGAACAGCGCATCGAGCGTACCCGCCGGCGCTTCATGACCCAGCATGGGCGCGATCTGCAGGATGATGATGATGCCGCCGATGCCGCTCATGAAACCACTGATGACGGGATAGGGCACCAGGCGGATGTATTCACCAAGCCTGAACACGCCCATGACCACCTGGAAGACACCGGCCAGCATGACGGCGGTAAAAATCAGGCTGGTATTGCCCATAAGGTCGGGGTGTGCCGCGATACTGGCTGCCAGGCCGGCCGCGACAACGGTCATCGGGCCGGTGGGGCCGGAGATCTGCGGTTCGGTGCCGCCAAAAAATGCGGCGAAAAAGCCGACGAAGATGGCGCCATACATACCCGCGATCGGGCCCAGGCCCGAGGCCACGCCCATGGCCAGGGCCAGCGGCAGGGCGACAACGCCGGCCGTTACGCCGCCGTAGATGTCACCGCGCAGGTGGCTTGTATCCAGTTTAATCATATGAGTAACTCTCCTTTATCCCTGGGGCCGGCCAGCAGGCACATTGCCAGTGCTCAGTATTTGCGTTTGTCTGTTTGTTATCAACCTGATTTGCGATTACTGGCGTCGGTGACCTTGTCGTACCAGATTTCGACCGGAATGAACCCCTTTGAATCGGCGTCGTAGCAAATGACCTCACCTTTTTCGATGTCATAGACCCAGCCATGCAGCGTGACGTCGTGGGTGGCCAGCTTGGCGGCCACACTGGGATGGGTTTCGATGTGCTTCATTTGCAGCAGGACGTTTTCCTGGATCATCTCCATGATGTGCTCGTTGCCGAGTTCGCCATGCCTGGCCTTGCAGCGGGCGACGGCTGCCGCGGCGTGGCCCAGCCAGTTGGAGACGTGCGGCAGGGATTTCACGGAGTCCATGTTCATGGCACCTTTCATGGCGCCGCAGTCGGTATGCCCACAGATCACGATGTCCTTGACCCCGAGAACTTGCACGGCGAATTCAATGGACGCGGTATTGCCGCCGCCTGGCATGGTGTGCGGCGGCACGATGTTGCCGGCATTGCGGACAATGAACAGGTCGCCGGGTTCCGTCTGGGTGACCAGGTTCGGGTCAATCCGGGAGTCGGAGCAGGTAATGAACAGCACTTCGGGAGCTTGCCCGGTCGCCAGTGACCTGAAAAGGTCTTTTCTTTCCTGGAAACCCTTTGTCTTGAATTTGGCGATGCCTTCGATGAGTTTTTCCATGATGCTCGTCTATTACCTCGGTCAGTTGAATTTTCAATAATTAAGGTCCCTATCCCGTGGATAACCGGGGGCCTTTTCATAATGTAATAATGGAATATGCAAATATAGTGAAAATGAATCAACACTAATAGAGATGTTGTGATAGGAAAATACTTCCATGCTACAGTCCCCGTAAATTCAAGGGTTCATGCCATGAAAGACCTCAATATTTCCCTGAAACAGCTGCGATACTACCTGGTTGCGGCCAAGCATGAGAGCCTGCGCCAGGCGGCCCGGGAACTCAAGATCAGCCAGCCTTCACTCAGTGCCCAGTTGCAGAAGCTGGAAGAAGCCCTGGGTGTGGAGCTATTCGAGCGCAGCCGGGGTGGCGTCACCCTGACCCCGCTGGGGCGTGACCTGCTCAAGCAGGCGCAGCAGGCGGTGAATGCCGCCGAAGTGATCATCGATGCCGCCAATTTCGCCACCAAGGGACCTTCGGGCACCTTCCGCCTGGGGGCCAGCCATACGCTCGGGCCCTATGCACTGCCCTGGATACTGCCGGAAGTACACGAAAAGTACCGCGGGGTGAAATTCTTCGTCAGGGAAGAGGTGCCCGACAAGCTGGCGGAAGGGCTGTACAGCGGCCGCTACGACCTGATCCTGACCACCTTGCCGTTAAAGGACGAGGGCATTACGGTGATGCCGCTGTTCCGGGAGCCCCTGTTCCTGGTGATGAACCGGGCGCATCCCCTGGCCAGGAGCCGCAACATCTTGGGCGACCAGCTGGCAGGTGTCGAAATCCTGACCCTGGAAGAGCACCACCTCCTGTACCGCCAGGTCGAGGACATCTGCAAGCAGTTCAACGCCCGCATCCTGCGTGATTACGAAGGCACCAGTCTCGATTCGATCCGGCAGATGGTCCACATGGAAATGGGCATCGCCTTCATGCCGGCCTTGTATATCCGTTCGGAAATCGTCGACCGGGACGAGTTGCGGGTGAAAAGCGTCGCCGGCGAACACATCAACCGCGTGCATGCGCTGGCCTGGCGCGACACATCCCCGTTGCGGACGTTCTACAGGGATCTGGGCGATTTTTTCCAGACCATCATCCAGCAGAAATTCGGCAAGGACGTGGAGATGCTTTGATATTGCTCAGCGCATGGAAACGGCGGGCAAAAAAAAGGCCCCTGGGGGCAGGGGCCTGAATTAATCAGAGACTTGGGGGGGGTCTCCTGAAAGGGAAATAATGGTCTCACTATCATCAAAGGGGGGAAATGATATTGACCATTACTTCAGATGATGCATTCCTTGTGCCAACTTCCCCAAAAAAACGTATCTATCTGTTATTTAAAGGGAATTAATTTACAGGCGGCAGATTCCCCAGCGCCAGGTTAGAAATGAGCACCAATTTGATGCACACAATTGGTGCGTCGCGGAATTACAGGATCCATCAGAAGGCACCAACGTATACCGGGCCGACCTGAAATGCGCTGAAGGTGCGGGGGCAGGACTTCTGGCCTGATATTTCTATAAAAGGATGCGGCTTTTTAGTACCATAGCCGCTTCTGTTTTACCGGTCGCCAGGGGTATTTTTGTCAGCGATGCTAACCTTGCGTGGAGCACCAGCCCTTTCTGCATTTTCCCGCCAGAAGCTGCTCCAGAACATCCAGTCCGCCCTCCCTGCCATTACATCCATTCACGCCTGGTACACCCATTTTGCCGACCTGTCGGAAGCGCTTTCGGGTGCTGAACGGGCGCTCCTGGACCGTCTTTTAACCTACGGCCCGCGCCTGCAGGAGGCATCCGAAGGCCTGCACGCCCGCCTGTACCTGGTCACGCCCCGTCCCGGCACCATTTCGCCCTGGTCCAGCAAGGCCACCGACATTGCCCGCAATTGTGGACTGTCCAAGCTGAAACGGGTCGAACGCGGTATCGCCTACCTGGTAGAAGCCGATGGCGATTACGATGAAGGAATTTTGAAAAGTCTGCTGCATGACCGCATGACCCAGGCGGTGCTGTCTTCCACCGAGGAGGCGGCGATCCTCTTCAGCGAACACAGCCCGGGGGCCATGGCCAGCGTGGATATCCTGGGTGGCGGCAAGCAGGCCCTGGTGGCTGCCAATACCGGGATGGGCCTGGCTCTGGCCGAGGACGAGATCGATTACCTGGTGGCCAGTTTCACGGAACTGGGCCGCAATCCCAACGATATCGAACTGATGATGTTCGCCCAGGCCAACTCGGAGCATTGCCGGCACAAGATTTTCAATGCCACCTGGACCCTGGACGGCCGCGCCCAGCCGCATTCCCTGTTTGCCATGATCCGCAATACCCATGCATGCAACAGCAAGGGCATTCTTTCGGCGTACAAGGACAATGCCGCCGTCTTCGAAGGCTTCACCGCGGGACGTTTTTTCCCCGATCCGGGGTCGCGGCAGTTCACCTATCACGAGGAACCCATCCATATCCTCGCCAAGGTGGAGACCCACAACCACCCGACCGCCATCGCGCCCTATCCTGGTGCGTCCACGGGGTCAGGCGGCGAGATTCGTGACGAGGGCGCCACCGGTATCGGCGGCAAGCCGAAAGCAGGCCTGACCGGGTTCACCGTGTCCAACCTGAAAATTCCCGGATTCACCCAGCCCTGGGAGCATGATTACGGCAAACCGTCACACATCGTCTCCGCACTCGACATCATGATCGAAGGGCCGCTCGGCGGCGCTGCCTTCAACAACGAGTACGGCCGGCCGAACCTGTGCGGTTATTTCCGCACCTACGAGGAAAGGGCGCCCGACGGCGTGCGCGGCTACCACAAGCCCATCATGATCGCCGGTGGCGTGGGCAACATTCGCGCGGGACACGTGCAGAAGAAAGACATTCCGATCGGCGCGAAGCTGATCGTCCTCGGTGGCCCGGCCATGCTCATCGGCCTGGGCGGCGGCGCGGCGTCGTCGATGGCGTCCGGTGCCAGCAGTGAAGACCTGGATTTCGCCTCCGTGCAGCGCGACAACGCGGAAATGGAACGGCGCTGCCAGGAAGTCATCGACCAGTGCTGGGCCATGGGTGATACCAATCCCATCAGTTTCATTCATGATGTCGGCGCCGGCGGGCTGTCCAATGCATTACCGGAACTGGTCAAGGACGGCGAGCGGGGCGGCCGGTTCCATCTGCGGGAAATTCCCAATGCCGAGCCGGGCATGTCGCCCATGGAAATCTGGTGCAACGAGGCCCAGGAGCGTTATGTACTGGCCGTTCCGGGACAACAGCTCGAGGCATTTACCGCCATCTGCAACCGGGAGCGTTGCCCCTTCGCCGTGGTAGGCGAAGCGACGGAAGCGCTGCACCTGTCCCTGGAGGACAGCCATTTCGACAACAAGCCCATCGATTTGCCGATGTCGGTACTGTTCGGCAAACCGCCGCGCATGCATCGCGATGCCAAGGCCAGGGTCAGCGACCTGGCGCCCTTTGATCTGGCCGGTATCGACATTACCGATGCCGTCGAGCGGATACTGCACCTGCCGACGGTCGGCAGCAAGAGCTTCCTCATTACCATCGGCGACCGTTGCATCACCGGGCTGGTGGCGCGGGACCAGATGGTCGGTCCGTGGCAGGTGCCCGTGGCTGATGCCGCGGTGACCGCGATGTCCTATGACAGTTTTTACGGTGAAGCCATGGCCATGGGGGAGCGCACCCCGCTGGCCCTCATCAATGCGCCGGCTTCAGGGCGCATGGCGGTCGCCGAGGCGGTGACCAATATCGCCTGTGCCCGCATCGGCAAAATCAGCGATATTCGCCTGTCGGCTAACTGGATGGCGCCCGCCGGTTATCCCGGTGAGGACAAGAACCTTTATGAGACGGTCAGAGCCGTCGGCATGGAATTGTGCCCGGAACTCGGCATCACCATCCCGGTGGGCAAGGATTCGATGTCCATGCGCACCGTCTGGGAAGAGGGCGAGGAAGAAAAGAGTGTGACGGCGCCGCTGTCCCTGATCATTTCCGCTTTCGCACCCGTACTGGATATTCGCAAGACCCTGACGCCCCAACTGCGACTGGACAAGGGCGCCACCAGCCTCGTCCTGCTCGATCTGGGCCTGGGTTCCAACCGCATGGGCGGCTCGGCGCTGGCCCAGGTATATAACAGCATCGGCCGCGAAGCGCCGGATCTGCACAGTGCCAGCGACCTGAAAGCTTTCTTTGGCTTCATCCAGGACTGCATGGCTGAGGATCTGCTGCTTGCTTACCACGACCGCTCCGACGGCGGCCTTTTTGTCACCCTCGCGGAGATGGCCTTTGCCGGGCGTTGCGGTTTCGACACCAGCCTCGACGAGGCAGGCAGCAGCGGCCATTTCCTGGCAACCCTGTTCAGTGAAGAGCTCGGCGCGGTGGTACAGGTGAGCGCGGCGAACATGAACCGGTTCCGCGAGCTCGCGGATGAAGCCGGGCTGCTGGACATCTGCTGCGACCTCGGAGAGCCGGTAGCCGGGGATCGCCTGCATATCACGCTGGCCGGCAACACGATAATGGATGACAGTCGTGCACGGCTGCAGCAGTTGTGGGCAGAAACCAGTTATCGCATCCAGCGCATGCGCGACAATTCCGAATGCGCCGACGAGGAATTCGCCGCTATTCTGGATGGTGACAATCCGGGCCTGCAGTCCAAGCTGACCTACAAGCCGGATGAAGACATCAGCCATCCGTTTATCGCCCTGGGAGAACGACCGCGGATAGCCATCCTGCGCGAACAGGGCGTGAATTCGCAGATGGAAATGGCCGCGGCGTTCGAGCGAGCCGGGTTCGATTGCATCGATGTGCACATGAGCGACATCATGTCCAGGGCGGTGACACTGGAAAACTTCAACGTGCTCGCAGCCTGCGGCGGATTCTCCTACGGTGACGTGCTGGGTGCGGGCGAGGGATGGGCCAAGTCCATTCTGTTCAACGAGGTGGCGCGCCGGCAATTCGAGAATTTTTTCAAGCGCGAGACCACACTCGCCCTGGGTGTCTGCAACGGTTGCCAGATGATGTCCAACCTGCATGAACTGATACCCGGCACGGCGCACTGGCCGCGTTTTGTCCGCAACCGTTCGGAACAGTTTGAAGGGCGCACCGTCCTGGTCAAGGTGGCCAATTCCAATGCCGTGTTCTTTCAGGGTATGACGGCGTCGGTCTTCCCCATTGGCTGTGCACACGGCGAGGGCAGGGCCGAATTCGCCTCGAAGGAAGCGGAAGCGGCGGCACTGGCCAGTGGCAATGTTGCCCTGCAGTTCGTCGATAACTATGAAAATGTTACGGTGACTTATCCCGCCAATCCCAATGGCTCCCCGGAAGGGGTCACCGGCATGTGCAACGACGACGGTCGTTTCACCATCCTGATGCCGCACCCGGAGCGGGTGTTCCGCGCTGTGGGCAATTCCTGGCGGATGGAAGCGTGGGGAGAGGACAGCCCGACCATGCGCATGTTCCGCAATGCCAGGGTGTGGTTGGGCTAAGTAGTTGACAAGAAGTAGTTAACTAGAAGTAGTTAACTAGAAGTAGTTAACAAGAAGTAGTTAACAAGAAGTAGTTAACAAGTAGTCGGCAGCCTACTTGATCTGCTTCAGCGCTTTCTGGGTCTGGGCGATCTGTTGGATGACGTAGGGATGGTATTCGATGCCTTCCTGAAGGCCGTTGATGATGTGCTGCCTGAAACCTTCCTGCATTTCCTTCTTGCCGGCAATGCTGTCCGGCGCAAACCACAACTGTGTCATCAGGTTCACGTAATACGAAAGGCGCAGCAGAATGGCGTACTGGTTCTCGATGATATCCGCGAGTTCGTAGCCGATGATGTCCGGCAGGTCGCCACCGGTGGTCGCTGTCTGCCAGGCGATGGTGCTGATGTAGAAGCTCTTGCCGTAACTGGTTTTTTCATAGGCGGGTTGGGCGCTCTCCAGGGCGTAGAAGTTGTCTTCCAGTTCGCCGTAGATATTGTGCAGGATGATGCGCGCGCAGTTGCACCTGGCGTGTCGCTTCCCTGACTTCCTTTTCCAGCGACCTGGCGTGGTTGCTGATGATCTGTCTCTGCCGCTGCATGGTCAGCAGGTTGCGGCAGCGTACCTGGCATTCATGGATATCTACCGGTTTTACCAGGAAATCCGTGGCACCAGCCTCCAGTGCCCGGTATAGGGCATCCTTGTCTTCCAGTGCCGTGATGATCACGATGGGCACATCCTTGCTGGCTCCCGACATGCGAATTTTTTCGATGAATTCGACACCATCCATGACCGGCATCTGGTAATCGGTGAGGATAAGGTCGGGCTTGTCGGTTTCCGCGTCCCGCAGGGCATCGGTGGCATTGTCAAAGGACCTCACCACGATGTTTTCGTCGATAGTCCTCGCGATGTTCTCCATGATGATGCGGCTGGTAGCCTGGTCATCAATGATATATACGAGGCTCTTTTCCCGCGGTTCCGGGATTCCTGCTGTCATTCTCTCTGTCTCGGTGGGTTCTGCTGCAAATCGTCAATCACCGCATTCATGGGTTCATGCAACTGCATGAAGGTGCAGGCAAAAGGTATGACTGCTGCTGCCAGCTCATCATGTGATGCGGGGAAGGGTGTTTCAGAGAGGGTAGGTCGCCTGCCGCCGCCAAGCCGGCGGGGTCTGTATTTTTCTTATTCTTCAGCTCAGGCTTCAACTGTCTTTCGAATAGACTTTTTATGGCGTTTTCAATGTCGCAAGTCTATACCAGAATGACCGCTATTGGCAGTCCGCAGATAATCGTTCAGGAGTATTTCCCGAGGTTGGAACGAGGCAGGAGGAAAGGGCGGCGGGAGGTATTACTCGTACCTGAGGGCTTCGATGGGGTCGAGATTCGCGGCCTTGGCAGCGGGCATGAATGCCGAACACAATGCCGACGAAAGCGGAGAACCCGAAGGCCAGGAGAACGGCCCAGAAGGGTACATAGGCTTCCGGCAGGTTGATGGCCGCGGCGACGCCGAGCCCGATGCCGTAACCGAACAACAGGCCGATCATGCCATCGCTACTGGTCAGCAGTACCACCCTGCCGGTAGATCGGAATGCCGGATTCGGCCTTAAGGTTGTACAACGTTTCGCTCCTGTATCTGGTGTATAAGTACGATAATACTCCTTTACAGAAAGGGAGAAGCCGGTATTCCATTTTTTTTGGCGGGTATTGCTGATAATCTAACCCCGTGTATAAATTGAATTTTTTCGTTCCCGAAAGCCACCTGGACAGCGTCAAGCGGGCGCTCTTCGATGCCGGTGCCGGCCATATCGGCGACTATGACAGCTGCTGCTGGCAGACCCTGGGAATCGGGCAGTTCCGTGGCCTGGAGGGCAGTAATCCCTTTATCGGCAACTCGCCAGGTAACGAGGGCGGCATCGAGCAGTTTCCCGAGTACAAGGTGGAGCTCGTGGTTGCGGATGACTGCATCCGTGATGTGGTCGCGGCACTGAAGGCCGCGCATCCGTATGAAGAGCCGGCCTATGATGTGATCAGGCTGGAGTCGTTCTAGTCCGCAAGCATATCGTGACTATGCCGGGCAAACTGGTTATGCTTTTTTCATCATGATGTCATCACCCGTGTATACCGCTGCATGAATTTCCGGCTCCCCTGTTCAATCCTGATTGCTGTTGCCTGCAGCCTGTCGCCTGTCGTGGGTGCACAACAGTCAGGCAATGACAGTACAGCTGACAGGAAGGTGGAAGCTGAATTTCACATGGCGCGCATGGTGTATGCGGATGGTGGCGCCGGCGGCAGGGGCCGCTGGGGTTTCAGGCGCGGCTGGTGGGCCATCGATTACCCGGCTGCCGAGTACCATTTCACCCGCGGCGTCAGGCGCCTGTCAAACCTCAATGTTGCAGAGGACAGCCAGCATGTCCAGATCATGGATGATGACCTGTTCGACTACCCCTGGCTGTTCGCGCAACAGGTAGGGCAGGGAGTCTGGTCCCCCACGACCGAGGAGGCGGCGCGGCTGCGTGAATATCTGATGCGCGGCGGTTTCCTGGTCATCGATGATTTTCACGGCACCTATCAGTGGTCGATCGTGGTGTCGGCACTGCAGAAGGTCCTGCCGGGTTATCCCATCGTCGACCTGAATCCTGACGATGCCATCTTCCATGCCCTCTATGACCTCGACCAGGTGACCCAGATTCCCGGTGAAAGGCACCTGTATTATTGCGGTGCCACCGAGGCGAGACTCGAAGGCCCGCAAAAATGGGCGGGCATCTATGACGAGGAGGGGAGGTTGATCGTGGCCATCAATTTCAATATGGACATGGGGGATGCCTGGGAGCATGCCGACGATCCCTGCTATCCTGAGCCCATGACGGCGCTGGCCTATCGCTTCGGACTGAATTATGTGATTTACGCGATGACGCACTAGGGGCTTTGATCTGGTGCAAAGGCGGCGAGCAGACAGGGACAGAGCTAAATATTCAACTGCCAATCCTGGCATTGGTGACTACAAGAGGTTTCCATGAACGGCGTACCACAACAGCACCAGGCTCAGTCCCGTGGCATGCCGCGTCGGCGGCGGCATGCCGCATGCGGCGTCTTCGTTCGGGCCTGGGTTTGGGTTCTGCTAGTTTGCGGTTCGGTTTCAGCTGCCGAATTTCAATCAGAGTATGTCCAGGGCGATGTGATCAGCCCGGCGATCTTTGTGGAGAACATGGATGGGAGCCATGTGCAGTTGGCGTCACTGCTGCAGGCAGAATCGGGCATCAATGTCCTGTTCATTTTCGGTGGCGGTGATCTCGGCAGCGGCATGCCGGGTCACCTGTGGTGCCCGGATTCCTTTGAAGACACCCATATACTGCGTACCCTGCATGGCAGGTATGCAGCCAAGGGAGTGAACTTCATTGCCGTGGCCGAGGCACCGGTGTATCACTCGCAGGTGCTTGGGCAGAAAGCCGGCGTATTCCTGACGGACAGCGATGGCTCAGCCGATTTTACAGCGGCCAGCAACGCATTCCGCGACAGCACACGCGCAGCTTTCGAGAGCGGTATCCTGCCGGTGCAGCCTTACCTGGATACGCGCTTTCGCCTGATGTTCAATCGCCGCGAGGACCTGGCACCCAGCGATCAATACGGCCAGGTACACGATTGGCAGGGGGTCTTCCGCAACCCGCGCGAGACCCAGTTCTACGGAGTACCGGGATTCTGGCTGCTCGACAATTCAGGTCGTGTCATCCATGCCCCGTTCCAGGGAAATATCTATCATCCGCACGATGCCGAGGTCACGATCAGTTACACGTTCAGTGACATCGAGGATGCCCTGAGAGCCTTGCTGTAAGCCACACCGGGCGCTGTGACCCTGCTTGTAAAGCGGCAAACAGTCATTTAACCTACGCGCGTGAAACCCGTCGCACACGAGCATTCTATGCGTCACGCAATAAAGCAGGTATTTCTGCCTATTTTATTGATTTTAATGACTTTATTGCCGCATATCCTGTTCGCGGCCGTCTCTGATTTCCCCGTCCCCGACACAATCCGTCCAGCCATCAACTTCTGGATAAAGGTCTACACCGAGGCCGATACCCAGAGCGGATTCCTGCACGACGCCCAGGACCTGAGGATCATATACCGCAAACTCGAGCGTGACCGGGACACAATCAACAATGTGCGTGAAAAGATCCGCGACGACCTGCGTGTACTCGCGGGTGGCAAAAGGTCGGGCCTGACGCCTTCGCAGCAGGAGTTGCTCGAACTCTGGGGCAGCACTACGGCAAACGCCCGGTTTGAGCAGGCCGCCAACAGCGTGCGCTGGCAACTCGGCCAGTCCGATCGATTCATAGAAGGCATACGGCGCTCCGGAGCCTACCGCAGCCACATTGATGCGGTCATTAAAGAGAAGAACCTGCCGCCCGAACTGGCGATTCTGCCCCACGTGGAATCGTCCTTTCACCCGGGAGCCTATTCACGTGTCGCCGCGACGGGCATGTGGCAGTTCACCCGTGCCACCGCCCAGCGCTTCATGCGCGCCGATTACGTGGTGGACGAGCGCCTCGACCCTTTCACCGCCACCTACGGGGCCATGGAGCTGCTCGAGTACAACCACAATGCCCTGGGCTCATGGCCCCTGGCGCTGACTGCCTATAATCACGGTGCCAATGGCATGGCACGGGCATTGCGGGATGTGGGCAGCGCCGACATCGGCCGCATCATTGACGAGTACAAGGGGCCGCGATTCGGGTTTGCTTCGCGCAATTTCTACCCGCAGTTCCTGGCCGCCCTGGAAGTCGATAGCAACGCGAACAAGTATTTCGGTGTCATCTCCCGCGACCGGGCACCCGAATTCGCCAACTTTACGATGAGTTCCTTCGTCGATGCCCGGGTTGTCGCCAAAACCCTTGGTGTGAGCCTCGATGATCTCGAACGTGACAACCCGGCCCTGCAGCCGGCCGTTTGGTCGGGCACGAAGCGAATCCCCCGGGGTTATGTCCTGAAGATAGACCGTCATTCCTTTACCGGCGACCTGGTGGCGGGCATCAACAACATACCACTGACCGAGTTGTTCAGTGAGCAGGTACCCGACCTCAGTTATGTCGTGCGCAATGGCGACAGCCTGTCCGTCATCGCGGAACGCTACAAGACATCGGTTTCAGAACTGGTCGCGATCAACCAGCTGCGTGATCGCAACACGATTCGCGTCGGGCAGACCCTGCTTCTCCCGCAGCAGGACGGAACTGTGCCGACCCTGCTGGTCAACAACAGCGAGCCAGTGCCGGTGCCGCCCGATGGCGAATATGAAGTCAGAAGGGGCGACACCCTGTCCCTGATTGCGGAGCGTCACCGTGTGCCGCTGCAAACCGTCCTGGCCCTGAACAATCTCGACAGCAATGGCGTGATCTTCCCGGGGCAGACCCTGCGCTTGAAAGGCGAGGTTGCTCCTTCAGCGGCCCCAATGGTGGCCGAAAGTGTCATCAGGGAGGAAGATGACGATGTCGCCATCAACACCGGCGACAGTGGCGCCGGGCAGCAGGTGGCCATGCTCGTCGATTCAACCGCTGCGGCTTTGGAGCCGGATGCGCGGGAAGCCGAGGAGCAGCTGCTGGCAGACCTGCAGTCCGATCCGGCCGACTATTCCGTCAGGGTCGACAACACCATCGAGATCCAGGCTGCCGAAACCCTGGGCCACTATGCCGACTGGCTGGGACTGCGCTCCTGGGATATCCGCCGCCTGAACGGGCTCGAGTACAACGATCCCGTCATTATCGGCAAGCGCCTGAAACTCGATTTCACCAGGGTCAGTTCCATCCAGTTCGAACAGATGCGGCGCGAATACCATCGCAACCTGCAAAGCGATTTCTTCCAGAGCTGGCGCATCCGCGAAACCGAGCAGCACAGCATCAGTCGGGGCGAATTCCTCGTCAATCTGGCGCGGGAGCGCTCAGTGCCGATGTGGCTTTTTCGCCAGTACAACCCGGACATCGATGCCGGCCGCATCCAGATCGGCCAGGTGGTGGTGTTCCCGGTCGTGGAAAAAGTCGAGATCTGAGCGTTATCCGAGTGTCCTGTCCCAAAAATAACGGAACCCTGACAGGGCGCGCTTTTCTGTGGCCGCTGAAACATAAATTATTTATGGGACAGGACACCAGTCACATGCACTGCGTTATGGCCGCACCCAGAGGCTGACCCGGCACCATGAAAGAATCTGTTCTCATTTATATCGTGGAAGACAGTGTTCCCAGTGCGCTGTTGTACCAGAGCTACCTGGACAGCCTGGGTTACAAGGTACGTGTGTTCCACACCGGACTCGATGCATTGGCGGCGCTGAACGACCAGGTGCCCCATGTCCTCATCCAGGATGTAAAATTGCCTGACATCAGCGGCATGGACATCCTGAGGGAGGTCAACGAGGCCGGCCTGCCCACCAAGACCATCATCATCACTTCTGACACCGAAATCGATCATGCCGTGGACGCCACCAAGCATGGCGCCTTCGACTTTATCGAGAAACCCTTCTCCCGCGACCGCCTGCTGATCACGGTCACCAATGCCCTGCGTGAATTTGACCTGGCCAGCACACTGCGCGCCTACAGCGATGCCATCGAGACCGAGGGCTTGGGTGACTTCATCGGTACCTCGCCAGCCATGAAACTGGTCTACCAGATCATCAACAACGTTGCACCGAGCAACGCCAACGTCTTCATTACCGGAGAAAGCGGTACGGGCAAGGAGCTGTGTGCATCGGCGATTCACCAGGCCAGCCGTCGAGCCAACGGGCCTTTCATCGCAATCAACTGCGCCGCTATTCCCAAGGACTTGTTTGAGTCCGAGATATTCGGTCATGTGAAAGGGGCGTTCAGCGGCGCCGTGAAAGACAGGACAGGGGCGGCGGAGATGGCCAGCGGCGGCACCCTGTTCCTGGATGAATTGTGCGAGATGGACCTGAACCTGCATGCCAAGCTGTTGCGCCTGATCCAGAGCGGCACTTTCCAGAAGGTGGGCTGTGAGGAACAACAGAGCGTCGATGTCCGTTATGTATGCGCCACCAACCGCAACCCGCGTGTGGAAGTAAAGGAGGGCAGGTTCCGCGAGGACCTCTATTACCGGTTAAACGTGGTGCCCATCGAGTTGCCTCCACTCAGGGATCGCGGCAGCGATGTCATCGCCATCGCCAGTCAGTTGCTGGAAAAATACACCAGGGATATCGGCAAATCGTTCACCGGTTTTTCTGACGCCGCCAGGGACCTCATGCTGGCCTACCAGTGGCCGGGCAACGTGCGGGAACTGCAGAATGTCATCGAGAACATGGTGATCATGAATACGGGCGCTGAAATACTGCCTGAAATGCTGCCAGACACTGTGCGCCATGCAGCGCCCCAGCACGACACTTCCGGGGTTTGGGTGGAGCGGCGCAAGAACAACCTGAATGCGCCTGAACGCCAGAAGCACGGCCATTCCACATCCGGTGCACCACTGCACCTGGCATCAGAGGCGGAAATCGAGCCTTTGGCCAGTACCGAACGCAAGGTGATCGAGGAGGCCATACGCGTATGCGAGGGTAATGTGCCCAAGGCCGCCGCTCATCTCGATGTCAGTCCGTCCACCCTGTACCGCAAGATGAAAAGCTGGGAGGGCTGACCCTTGCGGTTGGCCGGTACTTCCCAACCTCCCGGTTTTCTTTCGCAAATTGCGAAAACCGCCAGAAAATTCCCACTTTGCTTTGCAAAATGCAAACCACCCTGCAAATCCTGGCCTGCCCCGGCCCCGTGTGAGTGCCGGTTTCCGGGCCATCCCTTCCTAAAATAATCAATATGAATCAATAAGATAGGCATTTTTTCTGCCGCAAAACCCCGATTTCGGCGGCTCTGGCACGGCCCTTGTAATACTCCTGGTAAGACTTTTTTAACAACCGAATTGCTTACTCAGGAGAAACATCATGAAAACTCGCAACAAACTGATCGCTACTGTTATCGCCGGCCTGTTCAGCTCTGCAGCCTTCGCTGCCGTTGACGGCACCATGGGCGCCACCTCTTCAGGCCAGATCGGCATCGACCTGGAAATCCTGGACAGCGCCGAGATCACTGCGCTGAACGACATCGACTTCGGCCAGTACGGCGGCACTGACACCGGCGCCCTGAATGCCGGCGACGCCTACTGCGTCTACCGCAACGGCGGTGACGGCTACACCATTACCCCGACTTCCAGCAACGGCAAGTTCTCGCTGGTGGGTGTTCTGGGCGACGAGATCGACTACACCGTGAAACTGGCCGGCGCGGCCACCGGTGCGGCTTCAGCCAGCGCAGTAGCGTACAATACTGCTTCAGCCACTTTCTCCGGCAGTGCAGCCAGGGACTGCGGTACTACAGACAACGCTTCAGTGGACGTGAGCATTCCTGAAAGCGAGCTGAGGGCAGCTTCTACCGACACTTACTCAGACACCCTGATCCTGCTGGTCAGCCCTATCTAAAAAACACCATGCTGATCCTGATGCAGACAGGGCCCGTATCAACCTTCAGGCCCAGGCACCCCGAAAAGTGGCTGGGCTTGTTGGCTGGAATTGCCAAGGAGAATGCCATGAGTGACGAAAACGCATTGCTGGACGAAAAGGTACTGCTGCAACTGGTCAAGGACATCGGCTTGCCGAATACACGCAAGTTCATGGACGCCCTGGACAGCGAGTTCCAGAAACGCATCACCAATATCGGCAAGGGCAGGGACGAAGGCTCTTTCGCCATCCTGGCCGCCGAAGCTCACGCCCTCAAGAGCAGTGCCCAGATTTCCGGAGCCTGCAGGCTGGCGGATGTACTGATAAAGCTTGAAACCACCGCCACCCGAAACAATAGCGATGCCTTCACCCTGGCACAGGACGCCATCAATCTTGCCGACCTGACCCGGTTCGCCTTCCTTGATGTGAAGCTGGAACCGTAACGATTCACCCCTTCGTGGCCGCCGCTGTACTGACAGTCCCCCTCACCCCTACAAAATGACTGTTTTGCGGCCACATTACGCCAAGCCTGGTCTATGCCAATGACGCTTCTGCGCGCGACAGCGGCCTGTACGGCAGTTACGAAAGCAACTGGTACCGGGGTCAGCAGGGCGGCAATGAGTACATCTATTCCCTGCGCGGGGATTACGACTACCAGAGTTCACTGGAAGCGCGCATGGAAGCCATTACGCGTTCTGGCAACGCGGATATCACCGCCCGCTACAACGAGGTCAACCAGCGCGCGGAGTTGAACGGGCGTCTGAGCACCAGCTTCGCCAGCTCCGGCAAGGCCACCGCCATCGGCGGCAAGCGCCGTTCAGAGAGCGCCTTTCTGATCCGGGTTGAGGGCGACTTCGATGCTAATGCCCGTTTCAATGTCCTGGTCAATGGCTCGGTACGCGGCCAGCTCGCGGCCAATGAAACCCTGCTGGTGCCAGTAACGCCTTACCGGACCTACAATGTTGAACTGCGGGCAATCGGGGATACGCTCGTGAACCTGGACAACCGAATTTACCGGGAAACCATGTACCCGGGCAATGTGGTCAACCTGAGCTGGGCTCCCAGGATTATCAATATCGCCATCGGCAGACTCGTGTCGGAAGATGGCGAGCCGCTGGCCAGTGCCGTGATCCAGAACGTGGAGGGTATTGCCATGACGGATGACAACGGTATCTTCCAGGCCGAGATCGACCATGATACGTCAGTGCTGAAGGTGCTGAAGGGGAGTACGGCCTGTTCGGTTGCCTTCGATAATCCCCGCACCAATGCAACAGTGTTGCCACTCGGTACGCTGGTCTGCCGCTAGGCCGCCACTTCCTTCCAGACAAACATCCTGATCGACAGCACCAGCACGATCACGGCCCATATGCTGACACCGACCAGCTGGGGCAATAGCTCCAGCAGACTTGCACCGTTGATCGCGATCTCACGGATGCCGGTGGAGATGTAGCTGAGGGGCAGCAGTTTAGCCAACGGCTGCACCAGGTCGGGGAGGGCCTCGATCGGAAAGAAAATGCCGGACAGGATCATCTGCGGAAATGTCACCAGGTTGCCAATGGCGATGATCGCCTGCTGCGATTTGGCGATGCTGCCAAGGCAGAACCCGATGCAAAGAAACACCACCGTACCGAGCAGGATGAACAGGTACAACGCCAGCATGTTGCCGACGAAAATGACATGGAAGAGGAAGATGGCCGCGAGGATGAGGCCGGTGAGCTGGACCAGGCAGATCAGCAGTCGGGACAGCACCAGGCCGCCGATGAAGTCTCTCGGCAGGATGGGGGTGACGAACAGGCGTTTCAGTATGCCCTTGCGGCGATATTCGACGATGTTGTAGCCGCTGCCGGCGATGGCGATGTTCATGATGCTGAACGCCAGCAGGCCGGGGACGACGAAGTCGAGGTAGCTCTGCGTCCTGGACTGCACATCTTCGATATGAATGTCGAACAGCGGTTCAGTGTCGCGCAGGGTTCTTTCCACGTCTACCAGCGCCGAGCGCAAGACAGGCATAACGATGGCCGCCTGGCGCACCTGGGAGGCATCGATCAGCACGGTGATGTCTGCCGGGATGCCGTTGTCCACGAAGTTTTCGGGCAAAATCAGCACGACAGTCTTGTCGCCGGCTTTCAGTTCCTCACGCAGGCTGGATTCTTCGCCCACAGTGATGTTGAACAGCAGGGTGCTTTCCAGGGTGGCGATGAAATTGGTCGCCATTTCGTTGTCTGCGCGATTGACGATGCCGAGTTCGATGGGTTCAGGGTCGCCGCCGCTGGCGAAGCTGATGATGAACATGAACACCAGCGGGAAGAACAGGGAGAAGAAAATGGCCTGGCGGTCCCGAATGTGAATCTTCAGCATGACCCTGGCGAAGCGGATGGTCTTTTCCATGACTATTCCCTAAGTTCGTGGCCGGTCAGGGTCAGGAACACGTCTTCCAGGTTGCCGTGCATCGGTGCTTCAGGCGGTTCCGGCGCATGTTCCAGGATGAGCTCCTGCGGGTTGCCCTCGGCAATGATCTTGCCGTGGTCCATGATGGCCAGCCGGTGGCACAGGTATTCCGCTTCTTCCATGTTGTGCGTGGTGAGTACGATGGTCATGCCGGCGGCATTCAGTTTTTTCACCAGGTCCCACAGGTTACGCTTGGCTTGCGGATCGAGCCCCGTTGTCGGTTCATCGAGAAACAGCACCTTGGGGTCGTTGACCAGGGCGCAGGCGATGGAAAAACGCTGCTTTTGACCGCCTGAGAGATTGGAAGGCCTGGCATTGGCCTTTTCCGCTAGGTTCACTTTTTTCAGTACTTCAATCGGGTCGTCGTTGCGGCCATACAGATTGCTGAAAAGCGTGAGCAGTTCCACCAGCGACAGGCGGTCGAAATATTCATTGGCCTGCAGTTGCACGCCGATGATCTTCTTCACATCGTAGGGGTGCGTGCTGACATTGATGCCGTCGACGAGCGCCTCGCCGCCATCGATGTCGGTAAGGCCCTCGATCATTTCCAGGGTGGTGGTTTTGCCGGCGCCGTTGGGGCCGAGGATGCCGTAGATCTGTCCCTTTTCTATTGCCAGGGAGATCCCGTTCACGGCAAAAAAGAAATCGTTCTTCTTGTCAGGCTTCGGGTATTTCTTGGCCAGGCCTGTGACTTGAACAATCGGCATGCAAAATCAGCGGATTGTGATGGGACTGCTGATATCCAGCGGTTCGTCGATAACGCAGTTGTCGCTTTTCATGCATTCCTCCTGCAGCAGGCGCGCCGTTTCGAAGATGGGCTCGGGCGGCGGCTGCAGGAAGCCTGAAGAATAACGGCCCATGGCAAGATCGAAGGGAGTGAGGCCGTTGTCATCCTTGACCTGTTGGGCGATACCGTTGTCGATCAGGAACTTGGCTATCTTGTTCCAACCGACCTTGGCGGCGGCATGCAGGGCTGTCTGGCCGTCGGCAAATACGGAACTGCGGCCATTGCCGCGTTCATAGCCGGCGTCACGGTCTTCCTGCGGCGATTGTGCTGTCGGCCTGATGGCAGGATCCCCGGTCAGGGCGTTGATATCGGCACCGGCTTCGAGCAAGACGCGCAATGTTTCGATACTTTCCTCCTCGGTCTTGTAGCGGCCGCGGGTCGGGTCTGCCGGCCACTGGATGCCGGAAACAATGAGCAGCGGCGTGTGGCCCTGGGCATTAGGCAAGTCGACCAGTGCACCATGTTCGAGCAGCAACCTGACGGAATCGGTGTCGGCGGAACGGGCGGCACGGATCAGCGGTGTGGCGCCATTGGACAGCGGGTTGTCCGCCCCGCGATCGAACACGGCGTTGCGGTAGGGCGGCCTGACTTTGAGCTGCATGTTGGGATTGGCGCCTTTCTCGAGCAATACCTTTGCCACGTCGTAACCGGTGGTCACGTCCTCTGAAGGAATGTCAGGGCGGCCGCCGACGGGCATCGTGTTCAGGTCGATGGCGTTGTACAGCGGTGCACGGCCAAAAATGTCCCATTGATTGACGTCGGCGCCGCCTTCAATGAAAGCCAGGGCCGTGTCGAAATGCAGGTTAATCAGGGCAAGATTAAGTCCGGAAACGCGATCCGGGTCGACGGCATTCATGTTGGCGCCACCTCGGGCCAGCACGGCAACGCATTGCGTACAGCCTTCGCGGGCGGCGTAGTGCAGGGCGCAGAAACCGCCGTTGTTCATGTCCTTTGGCCGCGGCTCGTTCATGATGGTTCTGTCCCATATGCGGGCCGTGCTTTTCATGTCGACATC
>Ga0181589_10000802_pt1 | contig 23416 bp, 24 predicted proteins | sample 071ome_25_FD_132444 | JGI IMG/M metagenome (GOLD analysis project Ga0181589, IMG submission 132444) | Coastal salt marsh microbial communities from the Groves Creek Marsh, Skidaway Island, Georgia - 071410BT metaG (megahit assembly) | ecosystem: Environmental > Aquatic > Marine > Intertidal...
TCCCTGGCACGGCAGACTGGTTGGACCCGGCCCGGTCAACCCCGACGACCGACAGTTTTGGTTTTGCCGATATTCGTACCACCTGGCGGCACTATGTGCATGAGGCCGAAGACGGCACCAAAACACCTGTCGCCCTGAACTTCTTTGCCGTAGGCGATGCTACCCTGCGCACCAACCCGCTTTATGGCCGCGGCTGTGCCATTGGCATGCACCATGCGCACATTATGGCCCAGGTGCTGGAAGACGAAGCTGACCCCGCCAAGCGGGCCATTCTGCTCGACGAGCGCACGGAAGATGAACTTCGACCGATCTTTGACGCCAGCCAGAATGAAGACCGCAACGCCATCAAGCGTGCCCGCGCCATTATGGCCGGTAAATCGGTGGAGAAGCCCGACGGCCTGAAGGCCTGGTTCGGGCTGGCCTTTGCAGACGCCATTGCCGCGGCTGCCCAGAACCAACTCCATGTGGTTCGCGGGACGTTGCGCACCTTCCAGTTGGAAGAAAAACCGGGCGCGTTCCTGAAGGACAAGAAAATCCGCAGCACGATCTACAAATACATGCTGCGTGGCCGCAAGAAAAACGCCAGCGCCAGCATTGTTGAAGGCCCCACCCGAGACGAAATGCTGAGCATAATTGAAGGCGCTCTGGGCGAGGTGAAGGCGGCGGCGGAGTAGGGCCCGTGGGTATGGGTCCGGCCCGCTGAGCTAACTTGCTCGGTCTTCGATCCAGTCGACAAAGTCCACCCACATTTGAGCTTCTTCTTCCGTGACTACGCCGTCTGCAAGAACGACTCTCTTAGCTGCTTTTAGGAAGCGGTTTTGCTTCTTTGATGGCCAACGCTTAATCTCATGTAAAGCTTTCAGGACTAGATCATCGGGAGGGCGAAGCCTCCTGACATAAGAAATCAACGCTTCATAGTCTTCATCGTCAATGGGGATGGACGCTTCATATGCTTCGTCTTCCACATAATTCATGATGGCTAATAATTCTTGGTCATCAAGGAATTGATCTGATTTTGCAAATGCCACTAGCAGGGCTAATCCAACCTTAGACTGCGCTTTCTGCGCGTTTCCAGGCATGGATATTGTTTCAAGATCAGGCGTCGTTGCTAATCCGCTCATGTCGAGGTGAAGTTGGTCCCTAAAGAACTCCTCTACATTGTAGATAATACCATCCAAGTCTATCACTTCGTCGATGCGGTCAACTCTGAAGCTTCGGCTTGCACCTCGTTCATGACACCGAGCTGTCATCATCAGGTGGTGATTTTTTAGGAGATACAAGTTGTGGAGCGTGATTCTGCGGGTAGATTCCTGTCCTTTTGAATCTCTATAGTGAATTGCAAAGCTCATTCCCCAAAGGTCGTGCTCCAACATTCCGATAGTACCCTTGGGCCAATTGTCTTGGACTTCGAAGTCTATCAAAGAGTCCACTTCGTCTTCTTGATCAAGACCGCTAGCTTGAAAAGAGCTATCTATTTGCGGGGCCGTTTGCTCGGTTCTGTTCAGTAGTGACTTAAAAGATTCTGCGATACCGATCATCGTTTCATCCTTTCTGTTCAATAAGCTCTATTAAACGTTTTATGAAATCTCAAATTTCTCCGGCAACGCAGTTTACCCTTAAAAATAATCCATGTGAACCGACTGAACACTTTATAGGCGTAGTAATTGTCTGATGAGTAAGGCAGCAAAAAAATTCACCTCCCAAAACCGATAGTTACTTTCTGGCACGGCGCGGTTATCATCTGAGCAGGGGAAATACACATATCGCCCAATATTAAGTGGCCACCGAACATAGGTGGCCGCCGGGTAGGCGGTGAGGGAGGAGGACTGTCATGGTTAATGACGACATTATCGCGCGCCAAAAGGAAATCTCTAAGACACCGATGCTCGACCGCATCGAGTCCATCAAGGAAGACCTCTATGCCGCCGGTGACGAAGCGCAGGAATTGCGGCACCTGCCCGGCTGGGCATCCGACAAAATGGCCGAGATCGGCCTGTACCGATACGCCTTGCCGCCAGAGCTGGGCGGCGAGAATTTGCGCGCCCGCGAACAGATAGAAATTATCGAGGCTGCCTCGGCCATTGATGGCTCCGTCGGCTGGTGTGTGCAGATTTCATCTGAGATCAACGCGCTGATCATCCGTCAGATGCCTATGCCTTTGGCGCAGGAAATCTTTAATGACTGGAACGCCCTTGTGTGTTCCGGCCATGGCCCGGCTAATGGGCCAAACCCCGGCCGCGGCGTACACCCGGACGGCGACGGCTGGCGGCTGAATTACCAAGGCAGTTTCGCCAGTGGGTGCCAAAACGCCACTTGGAACTATCTGATGGGCCCCAGCTGCATCGACGACCGCACCGGCGAACCAGCAGATGCCTCTTTCATGGTGCCCAAGGGTGAGTTCGAAATTATCGACACGTGGGACACTTCCGGCATGCGCGGCTCCGGCAGCCATGACGTGCTGATGGCAGATTGTTACGTGCCGCCCGAGCATCTGCTGCCCGGCCGCTCGCTGGCGCCCAGCGAGTTGTGGGACAACCCGACCTACCGCAATCCGACCCATGCCATCTACAATAAGTCAGCAGTGGCGCTGGGCGTCTGTAAGGGGGCGATCGATAATTTCGTCGGCCTGGCCATGGGCAAGGTGCCCTGGGGGCTATCGACGTCGCTGAAAGACCAGTCCGTCGTGCAATATCGGGTGGGTGAGGCCAAGGCCAAGCTGATGGCCGTGCGAGCCTTCATGATGGAAACGCAGGATGCCATGGAAGACCACCTCGGCCCGTTGCCCAAGGATGGCGGGCGGTTGATCCCGGATTGGGAGGTCTTCTGGCCGGCACTATTGGCTTGCACCCATGCGGCCCAAACCTGCCGTGAGGTTGTTTCCATGATCAACAATACGGCGGCCACGACCGGTTGCCGCATGGACAGCCCGCTGGAACGCCAGTTGCGCGATGCCCAGCAGGCCGCCAACCATGCGCTGATTTCTTATCGGCATTACGAGAATATCGGCAAGACATTCTTTGGCCACGATAAGGACCCGTCCTATATCGCCCTGACCCAGCCGGTTTAACAACCAGCCAGTGCTATCCGTGGGAGGCCACCTTCAACAGATGGCCTTCTTTTTTGATCTGGTTGAAATGCGCATTGATATGTTGGCACACACTGTCCATTCGCTCGTGCAGTTCTTCTGGATATTCGGCAACTTTGTACCGGTCCGGGTGGCACCGCAGGATCAGCTGTTTGTATTCCCGCTCGGTCTTGGAGAAGTTGTTGGTCGGGGTAAAGCCCAGGCTGGTATAGGGATTGATGCCATGTTCCAGCGCGGTGATGTTGATGATCTCGGTAATGTCCGAAATGGTGTGCTTGGAGATCATCATCAGTTCGCCCTGCAGGGTCTCGAAGGGCAGGAAACCGCGTTCGTCATTCAGCATGTCCTGCATGCGGCTGGAGCGTGCAATGAAGAAGTAGCCATAGAGCGTTTCGCCCGATAGCCGGGCCAGTCTTGCCAGCATTTTGTCTCTTGGCTGTTTAAGTTGGTTGTTCATGCACTTGGGTAGTCCGGACCAGTGTGTTGGCAGCATAATGCAGGCGAGGGCTGCCCCACTTCCATCAGGATTTCGTTAAAATTTGATAAGAAACCTGCATGGATGCAGAAAATAAATTTGTGGCTTTTGTCGTTTGCCGGTGGTTAGAACTGGAGAGTGTGTCATCATCGTCTCTTCACTCAGTGCGCCTGTCTGGTTCAGCCATGTCCCAATCCTTCCTTCAGCGTTTGAAAATGCTTCTGAAACGGCGTAGGGCCGCCAAGAAGCTGCGCGTGCCCCTCAGTCGCGGCGCGTGGTTCAAGATGCCAGAAGAAATGTGGTTTGAGGGCAGGATGGTACCCTTGTCCGCGCCCGATGACGATGGCGTGCATTCTGGATTCATCCAGGTGTTGCTAAACGACGACTACGACATGGCTGGCGTCGTCCGGTCTGGGGTGAAGGTGGAAACGGTGTTGGACGTGGGTGCCAATGCGGGGTTCTTTGCCTTGGCGGCGCGGCAGGCTTTTCCCGACGCTCGTATCCATCATTACGAGGTTAACCCGTCACTGGAGCCTTTTCTGGCGGCCCAGTGTAAAGCCGCGCGGACAGACTATTTTATGGAGGCCCTTGGGAAAGAGGATGGCAAAGTAGAGCTTAGTTTTCTGCGATCGCTTGTCGGTACCATGACCAAAGCGTCTGACAGCGGCACCCTACCTAAAACATCCTTTGCGACCGCGATTGAAAGACTTGGTGGCCATGTCGATTTTGCCAAGATCGACTGCGAAGGGGCTGAATGGGAGTTGCTTGAAGATACGGCCAGCTGGCAGAAGATTTCCCATGTGGCCATGGAATATCATCTCACGAACTTCCCTGAACACAGTGCTGATGAGGCCGCGATGCGTTTGAGGGAGTTGGGCTTTCACATCACCAGTGAAGAACACCACGACGGCTACGGCATCTTGCGCGCATCGCGGGCCACCTAGGTCACTAAATCAGGTCAGGCTCTTCGCCGTCTGGTGGGTCATCCTGGAAGGTCAGGTGAACCCCGGGTGTCAGCGACACATCGATTGTGATGGTCTGCATCGGCATCTCTTGTTCTTCTGCGGCCGCTTCCCAGCTTGCCGTACGAATAAGGGCAGAGAAGGCGGTATTGAGGATGGGGCTGTCCTTATTGGCTTTGTGGATGGCCTCTGCCGCTTCCCTGTCGAAGTGATCCATAATATGGAAATAAGCCAACATGCGGGGTGACAGGGTCATTTCCAACTGAACAGCCGCCAGGTCGAACCCGGCTTCTTCAAAAATCGGCCTTGCAGCGACCAGTTCTTTTTTCAGGGCGATCAGGCCCTCGGGTCCCAATTTCTGATATGAAAATTGGACGGCATGACGCGCTTGATGAAGTCGCTCATGGCGCTGGTGCCGCTTCGTAGCGAGTCGAAGCCTGTACGGGCCTTGTCTGACAGTTGCCGAAACGCCATGCCTACCCCTCCTGCCCACACCATAACATAAGGAGGATGGGTCGAGGAAAAAGGGCCAATCAGCAAGCTGATCAGCTTTCTTTTTTGGCCGCCAAGCGTTCTTTCTTTGCCTGTTGGGCATATTCCGATGAATAGCCCATTAACTTGATGGAGGGGCTCAGCAAACCACCCACGGCCACAACCACCATGCAGATGCCCGAGATGTAGTAGAGGCTTTCCAGCCCGCCGGCATCGATCCCCCAACCCCAGAAGGCAGCCGAAATAGGGGCAACGCCCATCATGGCAAACATCATGACACTCATCATTCGACCCAGGAGCGAGATATCCACGCGTGTTTGCATCCAGGTCATGAAGAAGACGCTGGTATAGCCCATGAATAGGCCAAAACAGCCAAACAGGATGAGGACGCTGGTCAGGTCTGTGAGTACACCCAGCAAAAGCATGGTTGCGCCCCGGAAGGCGGCAATCAGCATCATCATGGGGCCGTAGAAGGCAGCAGATGGCCGGGCAATAAAACCGGCAAAGAGCGAAGCGATCACCGCGCCAGCGCCGGAGGCCGCGCCCATCATGCCCATCAGGGCCGCAGAAGGGATGCCGTAGGTTTCGCTTCGGATGTCCGCCAGCATGGGCTGGCCGACCATGATGTTCCCCATCATGAAAAGCTGCGAAAGGGCGATATAGATGATAAACGCCCGCAGCGGGCCGTCAATCCACACAGCGCGGAACCCAGCGACGATGCTCGAGATCATAGGTTGTGCGTGGTCGTCTGTCTGTTCCAGTGGCTTAACCCGGACATAGGACAGCATCACCGCCGACACAAAGAAGGTGATCGCGTTGATGGCGAAGGCATAGCCATAGGCGACCATTTCCTGTTCCGCATCCATGGTCTGGCCTTCAGGCGCGTAGATGTCATAACCGGACAGGAAGGCAATCAGGAAGCCTACGATCATGGGTGCAAAGCTTTGCAGGGTCTGCTGCATGGTCGTGTTCAGGGCGTTGCCTGCTGGTAGGTCGTCCTTTTCAAGCACGCTGGGCATCAGCGTCATCTGCGCGGGGAACAGGAACGCACCCACTGTGCCACCCACTGTCGCCACGACATAAACCATCCACATTTCGGCAATGCCCATGAGGGCAACGATTGCCAGGGCTGCCTGCGTAAGCCCCATCACAATGCGGGCCATCATCACCATGCGGAAGGCAGAGAAGCGGTCAATCAGCACACCACCCAGCAGCATGAGAACGGCCCGTGGGATGCCGGATACGAACATGACAAGACCCAGCGCACTGGCGTCACTATTCGTCATGTTGATGATCAGCAGGGGCATGGCGATCAGGGCAAAAAGGTCGCCCAGCCAACTGATATTGCCCGAAATCCAATAGTTCAGAAAGTTGGTGTCCCGCAACAGCATAAGCCGCGCCTTGATGCTGCGCTGTTCGGGAGGAACAGCGGCAGGCAGCGCAGATGCTTCGGACGGCGACTGGTTCGCCTGTGTTAGCGGGGCATTACTCATGCACGGTGTTTACGCGTACTATGTAAGACGGTCAATGCGACCGACCAAATTAGTGGATTTTTTTTGGTCAGGCAGCGTGGTGCGGCACAATCACGTGTTTAGCAAAGTCGGAAAATACCTCCCGCCTGCGGTTGAAGTCCGGCAGCAAGACGATTTCTTTCAGGCCGCGACGCTCCAAATCATCGACCCGTTCCAGAATTTCATCAGGTGTGCCGACAAGCCCCATGGTGGTGCGAATGGTCGTGGGCGTTACGAATTTCCGCTCGGCCTCCGTCAGGAACGAACAATGCCCTTCATGGATCCGCTGGTGGCGGCGTTCTTCGGGCATGTCGTCTTCCACATGCTGCTTGTAGTCTTCCCAAACATCCCGGATCACATCGGGGATGAAGTGGTCGCTGCCCTGCAGCGCATACAGCTCGTAATAGAAGTGAAGGCTGGAGACGACCTGGCCGCCGATTTCTTCAATCACCCGGGCATCGGTCAGGCTGTCGCCGGGTTGCAGAACCGACGCATATGTCAGGCACATGGTATGGAATTCATTATCCAGTGTACGACCGGCCTCGGTTGCTGCTGCCTCCATGCGACCGAGATTACGGGCAAACATCTTATCGGGTTCGTTCCCTGCCGAAATCCGCCCGTCCCCATACTTGCCGGTGGCAGCCAGTGCGCGGGGCCCGTTGGCGGCGACATAGAGCGGGATTGGATCGTCCAGATTGAGGCAGTCAAGTTGCCGGTCCAGAAAGCGGATGGGTTTGGACTCTTTGCCGGATGGGGCATAGTCCACCTCTTCGCCTCGCAATAGTCCCGTGATGACACGCAATTGGTCTTCAAATTCGTTGATCGTGACGGGGTTCTGGCCCATCACCCGCATGGCGGTATGCCCGGTGCCCATGGCCAGGAATGTACGACCGGGTGCCAGCTTGTTAATGCTGGCGATGGAATGGGCTGTCACAGGTGCCAGCCTTGTCCCCGCGATAGCAACCCCTGTCCCGAGCCTGATGCGGGAGGTGTTGGCGGCTGCAAGGGCGAGAGTGGCGTAGCAGTCCGACCAGATCATCTGGCTGTCGGGGGCCCAGCCGCTGTCGTAGCCCAGCTCTTCCAGGTAGGGAAAGATTTCCCAATCATCGATTTTGGTGGCAACCATTCCCCCGAATTTCATGTCTCATGCTCCCGCAGTCCCGAAAGGTGTAATCTTACATGCAGAAACCGGCGTAGCACGAACAACATGTGTTGCTTTTGAGCAGATGCATGGCTTTGTGCTATGATGTCCCGGGAAGGAGAGACGTATGAATCGGTGGATTGCCCTCTGCAGTGTTGTGGTGGCCTGTATTGCGATGACGGACGTGCAGGCGTCGGACTTTCGCGAACACAGAATGTCGGGCCATATTATCTGGTTTCATTCTTCTCATGAGCTGCGCGAAGGCACCGGCCTTATTGAAGAAGGCAAATATGAGCAAGGCATTGCAATCATCGAGAAGCAGATGGAGCGCGGCCTGCATATGAATGAAATGGCCTATGCCATGAATAGCCTATGCGTTGCCCATTTGGGCATGGGGCAATTGCAGGAAGCCCTGGAAAATTGCAATACCGCGATCCGCCATGACAGCACGCTGTGGCAGGCCTGGAATAATCGGGGCAATGTGCATTTCTTCCTCAGGGTCTATGGCAAGGCGCTGGCTGACTACCAAAAAGCCCATGGTTTTGAGCCTGACGAGGTTGGCCTCGCACAGATAGAGAGCAATATCGCATTGGTACAGGGGCTTATCGCACAGGAAAAAACACAATAGGGCGTGCCGCCTCACGTGAAATAGGAAGCCCCCCACTGGTCTTTGTAGACAATCTCTTCCAGCGGCCCGCGCCCAACCGGCCCGAAATTTCCCTCAGGATAACCAATTGGCAGAATGGCGAATGACTTGATGTCGTCTGGCAGGCCCAGGGCGGCATCAACTTCCTGCCCAAAGATCATGTGGCGTGATGTCAGTGTTGCTCCGAGCCCCAATGCCCGGGCGGCCAACAGCATGTTCTGCACTGCAGGGTAAATGGAGGCCCCACTGCCCGCATTGGCACCGGCCGCACCAACATTCAGGCAGGCGACAATCATCACGGGTGCTTCGTGGTAGTGGTCGGTCAGGTGCTTTGTGGCCGAAATCTGACGGACAAATTTGTCCTTTTCGGCGCCCTCTTCCATGCTGTCGATGATCGACTGATAGTGCGGGCCGACCATGTCGTCATAGGCTTTGGCGTAGAAGTGTTGGATCTGTTTCTTGACGTTGGGGTCTTTGACCACGATGAAACCCTAGTTCTGGGCATTGCCGCCATTGGGTGCCGCCTGTCCCGCACGGAGGATTTGTTCTACCAGTTCTTCAGGAACAGGATCAGGTTTCAGCCGGCGCATGGCGCGCATGGTGAACATGGTATCAAACAAGTTGGCGTCATTTTTCATTTTCCCCTCCCTAGGAATTGCTGGCATGGTCCTATCATGCAATGGCTGGCGCAAAAGGGGGAACAAAATGATTAATGGCGTGCATCACACATCTATCTCTACCGGTGATCTGGATCGCCTGATTGGCTTTTATGGTGACTTGTTAGGCGGTGATATCGTCGTGGATGTCGAGCTGGAGGGCCCCGAGATTGAGGCGGTAACGGCCCTGAAAGGTGTCAAGACCCGCGCGGTCATGGTGCAGTTCAGCAATCTACATGTTGAGCTGTTTGAATATGCCGAACCAGAGCCTGCACCCCATGTACCCAACCGCCCGGTCAACAACCATGGCCTGACGCATATCTGCTTTGATGTGACCGACGTGCAGGGGGAATATGAGCGTCTGTCAGCCGCAGGTGTTGAGTTCCACACACCACCGGTTCAGCTTGGCCCGACGGTGATTACCACCTATGCCCGCGACCCGGATGGCAATGTGGTGGAATTCCAGGAAATCACCAGCGAGAGGGGTCGTATGGTCATGGACTTTAACGAATCGCCCATTCCCTACAGGCGGGCAACGGGCAAGGACTAGTCAGCAGCTGGCAATTTCACCAGCATCTTGCCGAGATCGGTCCCCTCATAGAGTTGCTGGAAGATGGCGGGATAGTCGGCGACATCGCCGTCGATCATGTTGTCACGCATGACCAGCTTGCCACTTTTGACCCATTCGGCCATCTGTGCGCGGGCTTCTTCAAACTTTTCCGCAAAGTCATAAACCACAAAGCCCTGCATAAGGGCGCGCATGGTGCCCAGCCAGATATAGTTGGAACGGCCGGTGACTTCTTCCTCGGTATATTGAGACGTTGCACCACACAGCAAAACGGTGCCTTTCATGCCAATCAGGCGCAGGCTTTCATTCAGGATAGGACCACCGACATTGTCGAAGATGGCATCGATCCGGTCGGGGGCAGCCTCAAGCATGGCGTCATACAGATCTGCCGTCTTGTAGTTGATGGCCACGTCAAAGCCGAGTTCTTCGGTCAACCATTTACATTTTTCGTCAGAACCCGTCACGCCGATGACCTTAGCCCCCTGAATGCGGGCGATTTACCCGGCGATTGACCCAACAGCGCCGGCGGCCCCATTGACCAAAAACGTAGTGCCGGGGCCAGGTTTGCACTCTTCCAGCACGGCGAAATAAGCTGTCAGGCCGGACACACCCATACCGCCCAGCCAGGTGGGCAGCGGGGCGGCATCCGGGTCGCATTTCTCCAGTTCTTCGGCTTCCATGACAGAGTAGTTCTGTACACCCATTGAACCGGTAACCCAGTCTCCTTCAGCAAAGGCGGGGTTGTTGAACTCAATCACGCGACCCGCTGCGGAGCCGCGTACCAAATCGCCCGGTTTCACCCGGAACAAAAAGTCGTCACTGTCTTGCATGATAAGGCGCAGGGCCGCGTCGACCGAAAGATAGTGGGCTTCCACCAACACTTGGCCGTCGCCCGGCTCTGGCACTGCTGTCTCGCGGACTTCAAAATCATCCGGCCCGGCTGTGCCGTGTGGCACGCGTTTCAGGTATAGCTGCTGGTTGCGTGCATCGTTCGGGATGTGCGCCATCGTGTTCCCCCCTCATCCAATAGTGGGGGTATTATGTCGCGCGAGGAGGTGGCTGCCCAATCAGTGATTCAGTTGCGCAGGTTAACCACGGGCTAAGAGTTGTCCGTCGGGAAGAACATAGTGACATTCGTGCCAACTCCGAGTGCGCTCTGAATCTTCACATGGCCGCCGGACTGCACGGCAAAGCCCTGTACCATAGACAGTCCCAGCCCACTGCCCTGCCCGATGTCCTTGGTGGCAAAGAACGGTTCAAAGGCTTTTTCCATCACTTCCGGCGACATGCCTGTGCCCGTATCTTCAACTGATACCGCCACGTAACGAACCGCGCTGCCATCTTCACCGGTCAAGGTCTGGTTTTGTGATCGGATCGTCAGGGTGCCACCACTGCGCATGGCATGGCTGGCATTGATGCACAAGTTAAGAACAGCATTTTCCAGCTGTCGTGGGTCAAGCTCAACCATGTCCAGGCTTTGACCGAGGTCTGTTCTGATATCGATTGATTCTTCAAGCGTACGGTCCACCATTGTCGACAGTTCCAGCAAGGTCTTGTTAACATTGACATGTTGGGGGACGAGCACCTGCCGGCGGGAATATGACAACAGTTGTGACGTTAGCTCCGCTGCCTTTTCTACCGAGTCCAGGACGGAGTCGAAAAATTGCCTGTTGTCTGGGTCTGTAGACAGGTTTGATTGCAGGAATTCGAGGTTCAACTGCATGCCTAGCAGGATATTGTTGAAATCGTGGGCGACGCCACCGGTCAATTGCCCCATGGCGTCCATGCGCTGTGACTGCCGCAATTGCTCCTGCATCAGCTTTTGTTCAGTTGTATCGACAAAACTGCAGATGAACAGGCATTCGTCAGCGTGCTCCATCTCTTCCAGTGTAATGTCGATTGGAAATTCTGTGCCGTCTTTGCGCTTGGCCAACAATTCCTTGACGCCCTGGCCGACCAGATCGCTTTTGCCGGTCTTAACGTAAGCTGCGAAATCCTGAATCACGTCGTTGGCATCGGTATCGGCCAGTAGCAGTGCAGAGCTCGCACCCAGAACTTCTGTCTCGGTGAAACCTAATATCCGCTCAGCGTAGTGGTTCAGGCTTTCTACCCGACCTTTGAGATCCAGGGTAATCAGGCCAACCGGTGCATTATCCCTGATCGCCTGAATCATGCGGTTGGCTTTGCGAACTTTGGTTTCAGCCAGGACGGGCTCGGTAATGTCCCGAGAGGTTCCCCGGAAACCAATGAAATTCCCTAATGTGTCGTAGGCGGGTGTCGCGCTGGTGCTCCAATAGGTCGATGAGCCGTCCAGATGTCGAACCGACGTTCTTAGTTCACGGAACGCTTCCCGGTTTTCGAAGAAGCGCTGCATATGGTCGAACCCCTTCGACTTGCCCTTGCGTGCAACATTCTCCCAAGGTGTCGACCCAATCGCATAGACATAATTCTCTGACGCTTTTGTTGAAGAACCGAGTGACATCACGGTTGTTCTGTGGTCGGCCCCGGTTTCCCAGATAAAGTCGGCAGATGCCTCTAGAATGTCTCTCAACCGCTCTTCACTGAATCGCAAGGCTGCTTCGGCCGCTACAATGTCAGTGCGGTCCTGCAAACTACCAACGACCATGACCGGCTGGTTATTATTGTCGAATTCGGCATTCGCCTGGGCATGAACGAACCGGGCCTCACCGTCAACTCGGACAATGCGGTAATCTATTTCTGTGGACCCCTTTGTTGGGTCTAGCAGCGTATTGAACGCGGCAACAACCGTTTCTTTATCCTCAGGGTGAGCACAGTCAACAAGGTCCGCAATAGATGGGGCTGTCATCGAGCGATTGAGGCCCAGCAGCGTGTAGAGTTGGTCGGACCAGCGGCAGATATCCTGCTGAATATTCCATTCCCAGCTGCCTAATTGAGCAAGCTGTTGCGCATGGGCAAGGTTCTGTTCACTTTGCCGTAGTTCCTGGTTGGCTTGTACCTGGTGGGTGATATTGGTAGAGGTGCCGCGATATCCCAGAAATGTGCCATTGTCGGAAAAGACGGGGGTCCCGTTATTGTTCCAATAAATAACGTTGCCGTTATCCAATTCCTCGCCAACGGAAATGTTGCGATAGGGTTGGCGAGCATGAAATGCGTCGGCGATTACCTGCCAACCGTCTGGAAATGCCGATGTGCCGCCCTGGTCCCATAATATGGAATCAAGTAGGTCCTGAACGCGACGGCCCGATATGGCTTCATAGGCGGATGAAATATAGGTAATGCGTCCCGTGGCATCCGTTTCCCAAATTACGTCTGAAGCGATATCGACCAGATCGCGATATTGCCGTTCACTTTTTTTCAGTTCTTCCTGATAGGTGTGCTGAAGGGTGAGATCACGAATATGAACAATGACCCCTTCGCCCGACTTTATGACCAGATGCTCAATCCAGTTTTCTTTGAGTTCTGACATGAGAACAGGCACTTCTTCATCATAGGTGATGCCTGTTTCCATCACCTCGCAATAGCGATTGAACCAGCCGAAACCGGTATAATCAGGCAAAATCTGCGACAGGGGCTTCCCACGCGGGTTCCGGTCCTGCTGGTGCAACATTTCGAGGCCGCGGGGGTTGATATCTTCTATGATAAAGTCCGTGATCAGCCCGTCTTCATTATGCATAGGCAGCAGGTAGAAAATGCCCTCGTTGCTGGCGTCAACCACGGCCTTGTAGATGCTGTCGCCTACGGCCTGGCTCATCCCATTCTGCCGGGCTGGAGGAGTCTCGGCAGAGATTTTGACCGTATAAACCTGGTAGAAACCATTCTGGGACGCAGCAACGTCTTCGCCATCAATCGTGATGACATTTAGGGTCGCCATATGCCGTCGGCCATTGAGGTCAATCTGAATGGCCTTCGAGATATCTTTTGGATTGGCCCGACAGGTCCTGCCATTCAGGTTGCTGCACTCCCTGACATTCAAGCCGTCGAAAATGTCCGTGACATTGAGTTCATAGATATCGGATTTTCTGATGCCCAGCGATTTATATATGTCGGGCGTTGCCGTAATCAGCCTGCCGGCTTTGTCGGCAACAAAAGTTGCCCTATCGAAAGCGGGTAATAAGCTTTCAAATAATTTGGCTTCGGCAAAGGCCTCATCCTGTTGAACAAGAGCATCCATAATATTGGCCGGCCCCTCTCTACTGAATGTTGCCAATGTGCCAAGGCAACACTTCATCGCGGCTCGGCAAGGCCGCTGCACCAGATACTAACGGGCATGTGATGGATGTGTGGGATTAATGGGGGCTCTTATCACATCTTAACAAATAGATTTTTCCCCTTTACCGCCCTGTAAATATTGGCTTTTCCTTGTTCATGAAGGCGCGGCGAGCATTGCGGAAGTCTTCGCTGTCAGCACAATCGTCAATTACTTGCTTGGTTTTGGGTGTGTTGCGAACGCTTTCATCTTTAAGTAGCTCATTCACAATGATTTTGGCTGCCCGTAGTGAAAGAGGCGCATTTTCGCCAATACTGGTTGTATAGTCAGCGACCAGTTTCGGCAATTCTGAAGCGGAAGTTACCTGGTTGACGAGGCCCATACCGAACGCTTCAGCAGCGGAAAAACGGCGGACGGCATACAGGATTTCCTTGGCCTTTGCGGGACCAACGATGTCCAGCAGCATCTTGACGAATTCTGCTCGATATCCCACGCCTAGGCGTGCAGCGGGCACGGCAAATAGGGCGTCATTGGCGCACAGGCGAATGTCGCAGCACGTTGCAATGGCCACACCACCGCCAAAACAATAGCCCTGGATCATGGCAATGGTTGGCTTCTCAACATCTCTGAGGGCTTCGAACATTTTGAAAAACAGCCGACCGTACTCGTCTGATGTTTCCGCATTGTTGCGCTTCTTGTCGAACTCGGAGATGTCAGCGCCAGAGACGAAGGCCTTGTCGCCCGCGCCCTCAACAACCAACACACGCTCGTCAATATTCCCGGCAAAGGCATCAATGACCTCGCAGGCTGCCTCTGACATTTCCAGCGATACTGCATTGTGTTTTTCAGGCTGGTTGAATGTCAGCCACCGCGTCGGCCCTTCGACTCGGGTGAGTATTTGTCCGCCTGCCAATGGAGTTTCGGTCATGGATGAAGCCTTCAGATAATGTCCTGGTTGCGCAATTGCGCTATACGCCCGCGATCATAGCCAAGCTCAGGCAGTATTTCATCGGTGTTCTCGCCCCTTTCCGGTGTGGCTCGGACCAGGCTGTTCTGGCTGCGAGACAGCGTCATGGGCTGGGCGACCAAGTCGATATTTCCCAGGGCTCCCGATGCCACGGTTGCGGCCATGCCCAAATGTTTGACCTGTGGGTCGTCAAAGACTTCGTCAATCTGGTTCACCGGACCACAAGGGATGCCCACATCATTGAAAAGCTCAATCCAGTGTTCGCTGTTTTGGCTTGCGAGCGCCTGCCCGACTTCCTGATTCAGTTTTTCCCGATTGTCAGAGCGGTTTCGAATGGTTGCATAGTTGGGGTCGTCATAAAGGTCTGGCCTCTCGATCAGCTGGCAGAATGTCTCGAAATGCTGGGGTAGGGGGGCCACATTGATCGGTTTGTCTGCGGTGTCAAAACAGCCCATCGGCAAGGTTGTGGGATGGTCATTGCCCGCCGGGCCGGGTACTTCGCCGTCGACCAGCCAGCGCGCGGCCTGAAAGTCGAGCATGAAAATTTGCGATTGCAGAAGCGATGTTTGCACCCACTACCCTGCACCGGACTTTTCTCGCTCCAACAGTGCCGTCAGTGTTCCCAGGGCCGCGCACAGACCGCCTGCCATATCAGACACAGCAATGCCTGTGCGCAGGGGAGCGTCGCCTGGCCTACCATCAAGCCGCCCATGCCTTGGGCGATTTGGTCAACGCCTGCTCTGTCGCCGTACGGGCCATCCTGGCCAAAACCGGAAACAGAGGTGTAGATCAGCCGCGGGTTGACCTCCCGAAGGCTGTCATAATCAATACCAAGCCTGAATTTTACATCGGGCCGATAATTTTCAATGAGAACGTCTGCATCTGCTACCAGCTCCTTGAGCATGGCAACGCCTTCCGGCTTTTTCAGATTGAGCGTCACGCTGCGCTTGTTGCGATGCAGGTTCTGGAAGTCGCCACCATGTCGGCCGCCAAAATCGGTATGACCGCCAATCTTTTCTGGCATTTCTACCATGATAACATCGGCGCCTCAGTCGGCGAACTGGCGGGCACAGGTGGGCCCGGCCCGAACGCGAGTCAGGTCGATCACCTTAAGATGAGATAGCGCATCTGATGCAGGCAAAAAGGGCATGGGTCCGTCTCTCGGTTTGGCACGGTGTCGTTGTCCCCAATATTGCCACAATTCCGCAATAGGATATCGTCCATGAAAGAAAAATTTCTCATGGTCACTGTTTTGGTCGCTTTGACCGTAGGATCAGTGGGTTATGCGGGTCTGGTCTTCTTCAGCAATCACATTGTCGTCCAGAACGAAACGGCGGAGGACCTGCACAATGTGGAACTGTTGCTTTCTCGGGGTACAGCAATCGCATTGCCAGACATCGGTGCCGGGCAGCAAGTGTGTTTCACACTAAACTCCTATGAAGGGTCTGTCGGCTTACAGGCGCAAATGGGACTGACCATGTTGAAGCTGCCAGCGACTGGCTATGTGACGGGAGGCATGGGCGCCAATATCTACCTGACTGCCAAAACAGCGGGCATCTTCATGCGCGACAGCAGGGACTTTGATTGGTCGTGTTTGTTTGCTGCCTCGCTTGCCCAGGGGAAAGCTGAAGCCTTTGTGAAAGGCTGAACTTAAAAGAATCAAGGGCCTAACCCAGAAATGTTAAGAATTTGAAATTAATTATTCTTTACACACAGGCCCGGCCGAAGTTGAGACATTGGATAGGTAACAACCAAGAGAGTAAAGCCATTGATCAATCGTGAAAATAGCAGAACCCTTTCAAGACACTATGTTGCCTCAGTTGCGGCTTGCTCCGCGCAGGGGCTAGCCAGACTTGGTCTGGGTGTCGTCGGGTTGACCTTGGCTACAGGAATACTCCAGTTTTATGTTATCGGCTGATCCCGAAAAAAGCTGATTAAGACGGATCACGAGCCCCCCCCTCGCTCTCTGATCTGTCCCTTGCGAGGCAACGCCGCTCTCCCCCCGGGCGGCGTTGTTCTTTTACGGCCAGTCGGTGCCAGACATTGCTGCCCGGCTGTACAATGGGCTAGAGTCCATTACACAAATCAAAGGGGGACGAATTGAAAATCGGTATTTCTTTGCCTGTTCGGGAAATGGGCAACGACCTGATCGCCATTCGAGATTTTGCGCAGGCTGCAGAAGCTCTTGGGCTGACACATTTGCGGGTGCCAGACCAGGTGTTCCGGCCTGGCTCTGGTGCATTGCATGAACCCATGATGTTGTTGTCCTGGGTCGCGGGTGTCACCAAGACCATTGAACTGGTGCCCTCGGTGATCATTTTACCCGCCCGCCCCACTGTGCTGTTTGCCAAGCAGGCGGCCGCGTTGGATGTTCTGTCCGGTGGGCGTTTGAGGCTGGGCATCGGTGTTGGCGGCAATGAAGCAGAATATGCAGCACTGGGAGAAGATTTTCACACGCGCGGTGCCCGATGCGAAGAGCAGATGGCCTTACTGAAACGCTTGTGGACCGAGGAAGATGTGTCTCATCAAGGCCGGTTTGACCAGCTCGAAGGTGGCGGCGTTGACCCGTTGCCTATCCAACGCCCAATTCCCATGTGGATCGGCGCACGGCCCATTCCCTCGCAACCGGTGATCAATCGTATCGGTCGCTTGGCAGACGGCTGGTTTAATCTGTGTGATCCGTCGGAATATCCTGGTGTGCGCGATGCCGTGCACGCGGTTGCGCGCGAGGCGGGGCGTGACCCATCGACGATTGGGACGGAGGCGGGTGTCGCCGTGGTTGGTGAACGCGAAGCCGAATGGCAAGACCGTGTTGTCAATTGGGGCAAGGCTGGGTTGAGCCATATTTGCCTGCGGACCCTTGGTGGCGGGCTGAGCGTTGACCAGCATATTCCTCGGATGGAAGCAGCCTGTGCGGAGCTGCCGAACCTGGACTTACCTTAACAAGATACAACGGAGAGAAACGTGGCGACCGTGAAACACAATGTAGACTTGCCAGTACCAGCTGATCAGGTCTGGGCTATCCTGGCGGACTTTGGGGGCTTCCTGAATTGGGCCGGCGGTGGCCAGGGGACGATCGAAATTGTCGGCGAGGAAGGTATTGGCATGATCCGCCGTCTCGACCTGCCGGGCTTGGGTATCATTGCCGAGCGCTTGGTTGCCCGCGATCCCGACGCCATGCTGCTGTCCTATGAAATAGCCGAGGGGAACCCATTGGGTATGAAGACCTATGTGGCGGTCGTACAGCTGACCGACAAGGGCGACGGCACCTGCAATATCGACTGGAACGGTGACATGACGGCCGTTGAAGGGGCGGATGAGGCGCAGGTTGCTGAAAGCCTCAAAGGGTCTTTCATGGGTATGTCGGATGCCCTTGTCGCCTACGCTAGTCGATAGGAATTTTTTGAAGGAATAACCAATGAACGTGTTTCCACCTATTTCGGCCTATGACCCTTTTGCAGATGCCACCATGGCAGAGCCTGCCTCTACCTATGACTTCCTGCACAGCATGAGCCCGGTCGATTTCTTTGAGACCTATGACCCGCCTTTTTACACGCTGTCGAAGTATGAAGATGTGTTGGCGGCATTGATGGATATTGAGACGTATTCGTCTGAATTTGGCCAAGGGCCGCGCTTCACGCCGCCTGCGGGGATGTTGTCGAACCCGCCGGACCATACGTTCTTCCGTGGGCTGGTGCAGAAAGCCTTCACGCCCAAGAGCATCAAGGCCCTGCAGCCGCGCATCCAGCAATTGGCAGACGAATTGCTGGACAAAGTCGACAGCCAGGGTGGTTTTTGTCTGCATGATGATTATGCCTTCCCCCTGCCGGTGACGATCATTGCCGAAGTGCTTGGGGTGCCGGATGGCGACCTGCACCTGTTCAAACGATGGTCGGATGCTTCGGTGGAGGCCATGGGATCAGAAGACCCAACCCCCTGGGTGGCAGACCTGACGGCAATGTCGGCCTATATTGCGGGCGAGATTGCCGACCGCCGTAACAACCCCAAGGACGATCTGATTACCCGTTTGGTCCAGGTTGAGACCGATGGCAAGGGGTTGGAAAATGAAGACATCCTCTCCATCGTAAACCAGCTTTTGGTTGGCGGGAACGAGACCACAACGTCGTTGATCACGAACTGTGTTTGGCGCTTGTTGCAAAATCGCGAGCTGTGGCAGCGACTGGTAGAAGACCCTTCATTGGTCAACCGGGCGGTGGAAGAAGGCCTGCGCTATGACCCGCCGGTGCTGGGTCTGTATCGTAACACAACATGTGATGTCGAGCTACGCGGCCAGACAATTCCTGAAGGCTCCAAGGTCATGCTGCACTACGCTGCGGCCAATCGGGACCCGGAAGTCTATGACGACCCTCATACATTCTCGCTGGACCGCCCGCCGAGCCGCCATCTGGGGTTTGGCTTGGGCGTGCATTTCTGCCTGGGGGCGGAACTGGCCCGGATGGAAGCCCGCGTGGCGCTGGAAACACTTGTGCGCCGGGCGCCCGACCTGGAACTTGTCAATGATGGCGAACGGATTAAGCCATTCTTCCTTTGGGGTAGGAAGACACTACCGGTTCGCCGCGGTTAGACGGGAAATTCCGTATTGTGAGAATCGAAGACGGTAACGGTGTTGCCGGCAGGTTCGGTTAAGTCAAAGGCACGATGCGCTGGCACGTTGCCAATGGGGCCAGGGTTCAGGCCGGCGTCGGTAAACCTGGCGTGTGCGGCGTCGAGGTCTTCGACCATCAGGTCGAATGAGACCGGCCCTGGCTGAAAGTCTTCAACCTGGATAAGCACCAAATGGGTACCAGCCCGCAATTCCAGGATCACGCGGGTTTCATTTTCAAAAACCGGACGCATGCCCACCTCAAGGAAGAAGTCTGCAGACGCTCGAAGTTGGTCCGTATCCATATTGATATGTCCGGCCCAGACGGCAGGGATTTCGTCATCAGGTGTCATGTCGTTTCATCCTTGTTTTAACCACCATCTTAAGCGCATTGTTGGCGTTGCAGCAATGTCAGGGAAGCAGGCAAGACATCAATGAAGCTTTATGAATTGTCCCTTTCAGAGGGGCGCACCGTTTCACCCTTTGTATGGCGCGCACGTTTTTGCCTTGCCCATAAAGGGCTCGAGGCAGAGCGCATTCCCATCAGCTACCATGATAAGGACCAACTCGTGTTTTCCGGCCAGGATCGCGTGCCAGTGCTGGTGGATGGTGACATGGTCGTATCGGACTCATGGAAAATTGCCTGTTATCTGGAAGAGGCCTATCCCGAGCGCCCAAGCCTGTTTGGCAGCGCTGCAGGGCAGGGGACTGGGCTTATGATCAACAAGTTCTGCGATCACGTATTGTTGGGCTCGATGTTCCTTTTGTGCACGCCAGGCACCTATGATGTGACCCAGGATGAAGACAAGCCATATTTCGCGCAAAGTCGCCAGGAATGGACGGGTATGACCATTGAAGACATCCGTTCCATGGAAGCTGAGGCACTTAAACGCGTGCGTAGTTCGCTCGAACCAATTCGGCAGACCCTGGCGGAACAGGCTTTCCTTTCGGGTGATATACCAGCCTTCACTGATTATTGCGTCATGGGCGGGTTTATGTGGGCGCGCACGACCTATGCCCCACAGGTACTGGAGCCGGACGACCCAGTAGAAGCCTGGCGCCAGCGCATGTTGGACTTGTTTGACGGGATGGGCCGCAAAACGCTGAGTCTTGAGGCCTGATCGTTAGTCGGCTGAGTATTTGGCAACCATGTTGTGGTAGTGCTGGATGGTTGGCTCATTCCGACCAAACATGAAGTATTCATTGCCACCCGCTGCCAAGCCTTCCTGAATCTGGAAGCCGAGGGCATAGTCTTCATCGACGATGGCGACACGACCTATTTCTGAGAACTCATCGGCCGCAGCGATTTCCTCTAGTGTCTCTGGCTTTTTGGCTGTCAGCACGGTCTGGATGGTGGTTGTCTGGTTCGGGTTCGGGCCAGGATAGACTTGGCTTATCAGGCAAAAACCGCCGAGAATGCCGGACAGCGAAAAGTTCGGGAAACCAGAATGGATCAGGCGGATATGGTCATCCGGATTCCATTCTGCTTCCGGAATATCCGCCAGTTCGCCGAGGCTTTTACGGCCAAAAACGAACCGTTGATGCGGTCCATAGGTGTCATGGGTCATCAGATTGGCGATGGTATTCTTGCCGACAGTCTCGGGGTGGACGGCAGCCTGGTGGTAGCCTTCCAGATAGCCGTCCCAAGTGACTTTCCAGCCGGGGCCCGGGATTTCGCGTTGCTCGTACAGATGCCAATTTTCGAGGTCCAGCGACTGCAGACGTTCGGCAAAACCGCCCAGCCACTCATCCATATCGAAGGTTTCACCCGCGGTCAGGCCAACCCAGACAAAGCCGGAGTGTTCTTCGCAGAAAAGTTCTGTCAGGCCAGCGGTATCGCGGTCAAAGTCGCCGAATGTTTTGGATCCGAATACGCCGACCAAGCTGCCTTCGGCATTGAATGTCCAGGCGTGGTAAGGGCATGAGAAGCGCCCGGAGGGCGCATGACCATGGCCGTCGTCGCATACAGGTGCACCACGATGGCTACAGGCATTGATAAAGGCGCGGACTTTGCGGTCTTTCCCGCGCACGATCAGGACGGGGACGCCCACCTTTGTAATGGCGCGATAGTCGCCGGGTTCCGGCAATTCGAGTGATAAGGCCATGGGCAGCGGCAAATGGCGGAAAATTTTGTCGACCTCATGGGCCCAACGTTCTTCATCCAAATAGGCATCCATGGTCTGGCGCATGATATCTGGCGCCATGTCGGTGGTGCCTGCCTGGTGATGGTCCAGCAGCCGCCGGGCCAGAGCCATTTTCGTGGGGTCCTGATAGTTCTGTTGTGTGCTCATTGGTCTTGTTCTTGTTTCTTTCCCAACACAGCTTCCCTTCTGTGCAGGCTCTGTATAGCAAAAAAAATGCCACGGGATAAATCATCCCCTGGCATTTTTAACGCTAGGTGCTTATTCCCTTAAGGACCGCACCAATATGTCGCTTCCGGCGCGTCTGAAGAAGCCGTGCAGAGTGGGCAGGAATGGAATCCGGCCATCAGGGCTGCAAACACACCAGCGATCAAAGCAGTACGAAGTTTCATAGTAAGTCTCCCTGGCTAGTTGTGTTGTCCCTAAAAGGGATTGTCACAAAAGTAATAGGTTTCAGCACCAGGTACGTCATCATTACCCAAGACTATACCGCCACAGGGGCAACCTATGTTGCCAGCCATCAGGGCGGCAAAAAACCCAGCAATCAAAGCAGAACGAAGTTTCATGGAAATTTCCCTTTTTTAGCGAACCTGGTAGCAGGCTATCGGCAAATAATCTGAGATGTCAGGACGCCAGAATCATGCGCAACGCAGTACCATGGGCAGGAATGGAATCCGGCCATCAGGGCTGCAAACACACCAGCGATCAAAGCAGTACGAAGTTTCATTATTCATCCCCTCTTTTGATAAGAGCATAGATGCTACAGGACAATTGACGAAATGGCAATCGACAGAATGCCTATTTTAAGGATTCTCTGTGGTTCTGATCGTATGGCACGAGAAGGAAATTACCCAACGCGGTAATCATATTATCGTCGCTCTGGCGACAGGTCTCTGCCAGGGTCAACAACAGGTTGCCGCCCCGGGTTTCGGACCAGAACCAATTGGCAATTTCCGAGCTATCTGCCTCCAGTCCATTCTTGCCTGGTTGCGCGGTCGCCGCTTCAGCGTAGAAAGCTCTCAGGTCTTCGCTGCAGAGTCTCAGCTGATCGACAATCGACATACCCTCAAAAGGGCTTTCGGGGTGTTCACCCCGTGCCCATGCTGCCACAAAACGAACGGTTTCCTCGATTGTCAGCTGGGCTGAGTCTGTGGCCGTCCGCCCTCGCTTTTGAACCGCAAGGTCGTGCCAGGATTGAAGAAACTCGATTTCGTCCAGAACATCTGCATCCGCATCAAAAGGTTTCGGTGGGGCGGGCAGGTTGATGGGGCAGGCCCAGCCTTCTTCCTCTGCTGAGCTACTGACGGGGGCATCTTCTGGAAAATCCTTCAGGATGGGGACGTCGGACCGTTCCAACAGCCCCAGGGCCTGCGTTAACACGCGGTGCTGGAAAGTTGCATCTCCTGGCGCTCCCAAGGGGCGTCCAAGTTCAAAGGGTACCCATAAGGTTCTGGGTGACTTGATTTTCGCAGAGTGAAGACGAACGAGACTGATGCAGACTGTCGGCAGGCCTGCGGCCTCAAAATAGTGGGCGAGCACGCTAACTGCGCGCGTACAAAATGTTCAGACGGGGACGAGCAGAACAGCGTCAACTTTGTCCTGTTTCAGCAAACCGGCTATCTGGTCTGCTGACTCTTTCATGGTCGCCGGATCGGACGCCCCAATAAAGGTGTAGTGAAACTCGACGACAGAACCAATTTCCCCAGCATTTGCCATCTCTTGTAGCCGTTGCAGCGGGAACATGACATTCATATCCTGCTGGAACCCGGTGCGGTCAAAATTGGTCGACAGATGGGTGATGACCAGGTCATCGGCTGCGTCTGTAGGGACGACTCGATAATCTGCAGCACCCATGCCAAAGGGGCGGTCGCCGCGGCGCGTTAAGCCGGCAGTGCTGATAAGGGCAGCACGGCGCTGGTCAAGCGCGGGCCCCGAGGCAACAGGTGTCTCACCCGGCGGGCCGCAGTCGAGGTCGCGCAA
>Ga0181589_10000806_pt1 | contig 23386 bp, 22 predicted proteins | sample 071ome_25_FD_132444 | JGI IMG/M metagenome (GOLD analysis project Ga0181589, IMG submission 132444) | Coastal salt marsh microbial communities from the Groves Creek Marsh, Skidaway Island, Georgia - 071410BT metaG (megahit assembly) | ecosystem: Environmental > Aquatic > Marine > Intertidal...
GATGGTGTTATATTCGCGTTTCTTCAAAGTCATGATACTGCCTGTCATGTTATCTACCAGTTAAGGTAATGTGCTATCATCTAGCCGCTTTACCTACTTTGTCAATTATGTTTAAGCTTGTCTAGCTGATGAAGATAGGGACGTTTGTTTGAATTTGAGAGGTTAAAAAGCAAGATGGCCGAGATGACACTTTATCCCTCGCTAAAGGGAAAAACAGTTCTAATTACCGGCGGCGGTTCTGGTATTGGAGAGGCGATGACACGTGCATTTATTGCACAAGGATGTAATGTTGGCTTTCTTGATTATGATAAAGAGGTCTCACAGCGTCTGGTTGACGAGTTGGCCAGCGATAGGCTGCATTTTGAATATTGCGATCTGAGGGATATTGACGCGCTGAAGCAATCGGTTAAGGCGGTCAGTGCCGCGCTTGGCCATATCAACGTGCTGGTAAATAATGCCGCACGAGATGACAGACACACGCTGGAATCAGTCACGTCCGAGTATTTTGACGAACGTATCGCCACCAATATCAAACACCAGCTGTTTGCCTCTCAGGCAGTGGTGGCAGATATGGAAAAGGCTGGCGGCGGCTCAATTATCAATATGGGTTCGACAAGCTGGATGATAGGTCAGGGCGGTATGCCCTGCTATACCACTGCCAAATCTGCAGTTCAGGGATTGACACGCGGGCTGGCGCGCGATCTTGGGCCAAAACATATTCGGGTAAATTGTGTTGTGCCCGGCTGGATCATGACAGAACGCCAGATCAGCATGTGGCTTACCGAAGAAAGCGAAAAAGAACTGATGCAGCGTCAATGTGTGAAGCGCAAGCTGATACCTGATGATATTGCACGCTTTGTGCTTTTTATGGCATCTGATGAAGCTAGTGCCTGTTCCAACCAGACCTATATTGTGGATGGCGGCTGGGTATAAACACCCCCATTTTTTGAGACTCTTTGACTGTTTTTGGCGAGAAAAACTTTACTTTTTCAGCATGAAACAAAAATGTCAAAAATTTAGGTTGCAAAAAATATGATTCAATCTATCGTTTTGGTGGGATTCTTCCCTTTTCATTAGTTAATTGGAGGAAATGATGAAAAAATTTGTACTCGCATTATCAGCTGCGATGCTGGTGGCAGGGGTCGCACATGCAGAACGGTATGTGATGGTTACACATGGTGAAGGTAAAGATCCATTTTGGCCGGTTGTGCAAAAAGGTGGTGAAGATGCTGCGCGTCATGTAGGGGCTGATTTTGAATATATCTTCAACCCATCAGGTGATATGGGTGATATGGCAAAGTCAATTGCAGCGGCCGCCGCAACTCAGCCAGATGGCATGGTGATTTCATTGCCAGATCCAGATGCGCTAGGTGGCGCGATTAAAGATGCTGTTGCAGCAGGTATTCCTGTGGTAACCATGAATTCAGGTCTTGAAAGCTCAGCTAGTCTTGGCGCGCTGATGCATGTAGGTCAGCCTGAATATCTTGCAGGTCAAGCCGCTGGTAACAGAGCAAAATCAGAAGGTGCATCAAAAGCACTTTGTATGATTCAGGAAGCCTATAACACTGCGCTGAACGACAGATGTAACGGCTATGGCGAAGCAGTGCCTATCAAGCTGATCGACAGCTCAAACGATCCAGCTACTATTCCGACACGTGCGGCAGCTGGTCTGCAGGCAAATCCGGATGTAGATGCTGTATTGTCAGTTGGCCCGCATGTATGTGCCGGCGTTCAAAAGGCAATTGATGATCTTGGCATGTCAGTTCACCATTCATGCTTTGACCTCAGCCCTGAGGTAATGGACATGATCAATGCAGGCAAGGTGAAGTTCACCATTGACCAGCAGCAGCGTCTGCAGGGTTATATGCCTATCATTGTGATGCACCTATATAATAATGGTGCAGGTCTGTTGCCAGGTGCAAACATTCCATCAGGACCAGGCTTTGTTGATAAGTCAAATGCATCATCTGTGTCTGCATTAGCAGGTATCGACAGATAAATCTCAGGATATACATCCTGTCGGGGTGGCTATAGTATGCTAATAGCCGCCCCAGCTTTTCTTTATTTATGTGCATGACCGTAAACATAAACAGGGCAGGCGTATTTTGCTTAATAGAGCGCCATGTCCCCATTAAAGGAAGACTTCATGGCAACCTCTACTGCATCTAGAAAAGAAACTGACCGGCTGGAACAAAAAGGCTGGCTAAAAACGATGTTGGCCAGACCAGAAATCGGGCCTATCGGGGTGATGCTGCTGCTATTCGGTATGCTAGGATATTTTTCAATCCCAGCAGGTGAATTTTCGCTTAATCCATTTGCAGGTGAAGGTTTTAATGCGCTTGGTATACGCAATAATCTGAGGGTTATCTCACAGCTTGGTATTATTGCACTTGGGGCAGGGTTGCTGATTATCGCTGGTGAGTTTGATTTGTCGATTGGCTCGATGATCGGTTTTGCGGGCGCAACAATGGCCATGATATTGCGCTGGGGATTTTCCATCATCATTCCCTATATTTCCTTTGATGGCGGTTTTCATATTGAATTTCTGACCTTGATTCATATCCCCGATGTCTCTGCCATTGGCGCGATTATGATAACCATGTGTTTTACGCTATTTTTTGGCTGGCTTCAGGGATTTATCGTGGTGCGTTCTGGTCTGCCGTCATTTATTGTAACATTGGGGGGTCTATTTTTCCTGCGCGGCCTGACAGAAGTAAGTTTGCGGGCCTTTAACCATCGCCCTGACCAGCTAAAAGGGGCTACTACGGTCACGGAAATTCCAGACATTAAAAATATCGTAAATGTGCCAGGTCATGGCGAGATGGAAAGAGAGGCGGCAAAGGCGCTGCCTGAACAAGAATTAATCGCATTAAAAAATAATTTGCCAGATGATCTGGTCTCCAAGCTGACGGCACAGCTTGAATATACCTATCAAAGGGTAGCCGATGCGAAAACAGAACTGCTGGTCAAAAAGGGTGTACAGCCGCTTGAGCGCGCGCTTGAAAATGCGATTGCCAGCAATAACGAATTTATGGCCAATACGATTCGTGACAGAATAGACAGTTTTTCAATCGAACCTGTTGTTGCCAGAACGGTTACTGATCTTGATATTGCCAAAGCCTATATCGATACGCTGATTACCGCAAAGCCAGTGGCTAATTTCTTTGGCGGCGATATTATGGAACCTGTGTTTCGCTGGCTGTATAATCCGGTTGACTGGAATGTGAATAATTTTGGCAACCAGTTTGCGCCGGGCCTATATTCCTGTGTGATGATATGGCTGATTTTATCATTAGTCTGCTATATTGTGCTATCTCGCACCCAAGCAGGTAACTGGATATATTCAACCGGCGGCAATATTAATGCGGCAAAGGCCAATGGCGTGCCTACCAACAAGGTGAAAATATCGCTCTTTATCTTTTCAGCCTTCTGTGCCACTATTTTTGCCACCTGTCAGGTTTTTGAAGTAAACACCGCAGATGCTGCCAAAGGCAATTTAAAAGAACTCGAAGCGATTGCGGCGGCTGTTATTGGCGGGATTGTGATGACAGGCGGGTTTGGCACTGTGATGGGGATTATTGTCGGTGCCTTTATTTTTGGCATAGCCAAAGAAGCCTTTTTCTATATTCCGGGTATTGATGGCAGTTTCTACCGTGTATTTCTGGGGCTGGTGATCATTGCATCAGCATTGCTGAACGAAAATATCCGAAAGCGGATCATGGGGGCGATATAAGATGGCAAAAATTGAGCAAAAACCCCTGATTGAAACATCTAATCTGGTGAAAAAATTCGGCAGCTTTACTGCCCTGAACGGGGTTGATCTGTCAGTATATCCTGGTGAGGTACATGCTTTGCTAGGCGATAACGGGGCCGGTAAATCAACCCTGATCAAAATATTATCAGGTGTGTTTCCCCCCACATCTGGCGATATCAAGGTAGATGGGCAAGTGGTGAATTTTGCCTCGCCACGTGATGCCTCAGATGCAGGTATTGGAACGGTTTATCAGGATTTAGCACTTAATCCGCTAACCTCTGTGACTAGAAATTTCTTTCTTGGTCGTGAGCTGACCTCGTTCAATTCGCCTTTTGGTTTGCTGAAAATGGACCAAATGCACCAGATAGCGGTTGCCGAGATGGCAAAAATCGGCATCAATGTTGCTGACCCACAGCAGGCAGTTGGTACTATGTCCGGTGGCCAGAGACAGACTTTGGCGATTGCGCGTGCGATTTATTTCGGGGCAAAGGTGCTTATTCTGGATGAGCCAACTTCTGCTTTGGGACAAAAACAGCAGATGGAGGTGTTGAAGACAATTCGGCGTGTCCAGAAGCTGGGGGATATTGCCATTATCCTGATTACCCATAATGAAATTCATGCCCGTCTGATAGCAGACAGATTTACCTTTCTTTCGCTTGGCGAAGTGATCGGTAAAGGCACCTCAAAGGACCTTGAAGGCGATGATATTAAACGTCTGATGGCTGGTGGTGCCAAGATAGGCGATCTTGCAAAGGAACTGGCTATTTGACAGACCACGCATGCAGGCGTGATTGAGGCGCGCAGATGAACGAACTCAAGGATGATACCTATCAGGGCGAATTAGAGTGTCTGGCGGAGATAATCCAGCAACGCTATCAAACCATGCCGAAAAAATTGCAGGAAATTGCAAATTTCGCGCTTGTCTATCCGGAAACGATGGCACTTTCTACCCTGTCTGATCTTGAACAAAGAACATCGATTAACAGTTCGGCGTTTGTACGATTTGCCAAATATATGAATTTCGCTGGTTTCAGCCAGCTTCAGGCCGTCTATAAACAGAGCCTGAAGTCACAATGGTCAAATTATAGTGCGCGAATTGCCCAGTTGGATACGCTATCATCTGATGAAAGTTTTGAGGCGCTATCAGGGGCGGCTGCCCAGTCTATTCTGACATCTCACCAGCAAATAGATACAGACCGGCTAAATAACGCGATTGCCATGTTGCGGCGGGCAAAGATGATCTGGCTGGTCGGTAATGGCCGCACGATGGCGGCGTTGAGCTATCTTTCTTATATGCTGACCCGAATGGGAATCAGAAACCAGACAGTATCACATGCGCCTCAATTTGCCTTTGACCAGCTAGAGCTGATTGGCAAAGGAGAGCTGATAGTTGCAACCAGCTTTGCACCTTATAGCGAGCTTACAGTATCTTTGATTACCCAAGCACGAAAACAGAATATCGATATTCTGTCGATTACAGATACACAGATTAGCCCGCTATATGATACAAACAGCCTGCTGGTGGTAGAAAGCGCATTTCAGGGGTTTAAATCTATCTGTGCAACCATCTCACTATGCCAGCATCTGGCGATTGAAACAGGCAGGTCAAAGACAGGTAGATAAAACAACCCTGCCCGCTTCATGAGCGGGTAGCGTGGTTATTTCAGAAATAGAGGACAAATACATGCCAACAATCAGACTAACGATGGCACAGGCGCTGACCAGATGGATGACGATGCAATCAATACGCCAATTCGATGGCAGCATCCAGCCAGCCTTTGCCGGTGTATGGGCAATATTCGGGCATGGCAATGTCGCAGGATTGGGCGAGGCACTATTTGCTGTAAAAGACCAGATGCCTACCTTTCGCGGGCATAATGAACAGACGATGGCGCATAGTGCAATTGCCTATGCAAAACAGAAATCACGCCGCCAGATGATGGCAGTCACTTCCTCTATCGGGCCTGGCGCAACAAATATGGTTACCGCTGCTGCGCTGGCACATGTGAACCGTCTTCCTGTATTATTATTGCCAGGAGATGTGTTTGCTAACAGACGGCCTGATCCGGTATTGCAACAGATTGAATCTTTTTCTGATGGAACAATGTCTGCAAATGACTGTTTTAAGCCTGTATGCCGGTATTTTGACCGCATTACGCGCCCAGAACAGCTATTAAAGGCCCTACCAAAAGCCATGTCTGTGCTTACAGATGGCGCTGAATGTGGCCCTGTCTGTCTAAGCCTATGTCAGGATGTTCAGGCTGAAGCCTTTGACTATCCAGAACAGTTTTTTGCACCAAAGATTTGGGAAATATATCGCCCACGCGCTGATGAAAGGGCAATTTCAGAAGCGGTTACCGCGCTTGCATCTGCCAAGCGTCCGGTTATTCTGGCAGGGGGCGGGGTGAAATATTCAGGTGCGCAGGCACGCCTTAAAGCATTTGCAGAGGCAGGCGGCATTCCTGTCTGTGCAACGCAGGCTGGCAAGTCCGTTCTGGCTGAAGATGAACCTTTATATCTGGGCGCTGTCGGGGTGACAGGAAGTTCGGCGGCTAACCAGATGATCGCGCAGGCTGATCTGGTGCTGGCCATCGGAACGAGATTGCAGGATTTTACCACCGGCTCAAATACGCTAATTGCAGGCAAGCTTATCTCGCTCAATATCCAGTCACATGATGCGTTCAAAGCCTCTGCAATCAGTCTGGTCGGAGATGCAGATAAAGGGCTGGAAGAGCTTGGTTCTGGATTAACAGCCTATCAGACATCTACACAATATCAGGCTGAAATTTCAAAAGCCCGCGATGAATGGGCAGAAGCAGTGGCACAGGTCACATCTGCTGAAATATCACGCCAACTGCCAAGTGACAGTCAGGTAATTGGCGCTGTTAATCGTGCAGCCCCAAAAAATGCCATTGTTGTGGGGGCCGCAGGCTCGATGCCGGGCGAGTTGCATAAATTGTGGCAAACAGGACAAGTTGATGGCTATCATATGGAATATGGCTTTAGCTGTATGGGATATGAAGTAGCCGCAGGTCTGGGAGTATATATGGCCTGTCCGGAACGGCCGGCGATTGTGTTTGCTGGTGATGGCTCTTATCTGATGCATAATTCGGAACTGGCAACCGCCGTGATGATGGGGGCGTCTTTTACGCTGGTCATCACCGATAATCGCGGCTTTGGCTGTATTAACAGATTACAGGCTGCAACAGGCGGGGCGGCATTTAATAATCTGCTGGCAGATAGCCATCATGAGATATTGCCAGAGATTGATTATGTGGCCCATGCTGGCTCAATGGGCGCGCATGCGGTAATGGCAACAACATTATCTGAACTTGAAACAGCTATTTCAGACAGTATTGCACGAGGTGGTGTAAATGTTGTTGTGATCAATACAGACCCTGAGCCATCAACTGAGGCAGGAGGTTGCTGGTGGGATGTGGCTGTGCCAGCAGTCTCTGAGCGCAAGAATATGCGCCAGCTTCATGATCATTACACAAAACAGCGTGCCAGACAGATAGATAATTTTAGCTAGCCAGAAAAGTGAACAGATGATGTCCAGACTATTAGTGCCTGCAGATAGTTCAACAACTCAGATTCAGTCAATAACACCACAATCGGCTGGCTGGCAATATGTCGGTTTTTCTGCCCATATGCTGGCACAAAAGATGGTGGTTGAGGCTGACGGTACAGATGATGAAGTATGTCTTGTGCTATTATCCGGCACCGCACGCATTGAAGCAGGTGATATGGATTTTGGGGTGCTTGAATCGCGTGCATCAGTCTTTGACAAACAGCCGCCTGTGGCTGTCTATTTGCCATTTCATCTTGGCTGGAAGGTAACTGCGCTGACCGCATGCGAGCTAGCTATCTGCACTGCGCCTGGCATTACAGGTGCGCATCCCCCTCGTCTTATTACCCCTGATATGATGCCGCTTGAACAGCGCGGTACAGGCAGTAATACCCGATTTGTGTGCAATATTCTGCCTGAAACAGAGCCTGCGGACAGCCTGTTGGTAGTTGAGGTAATTACCCCTTCTGGCAACTGGTCATCCTATCCGCCCCATAAGCATGATACAGATAATCTGCCACATGAATCTTTGCTTGAAGAGACCTATTATCACCGTATCAATCCCGCTCAGGGCCATGTATTACATCATGTGTATGATGATGACCGTTCGCTAGATGAGGTCATGGCCGCGCCTGATAAATCAGTGGTGCTGGTGCCGCGCGGCTATCATCCGGTAGGCGTGCCGCATGGCTATGAAAGCTATTATCTGAATGTGATGGCAGGACCAACACGTATCTGGAAATTCCATAATGATCCTGCCCATGAATGGATTATCGGAAAAGAATTTTAGCCAGCCCATCAGGGCATAACAATAATCGTCTCCAATATAAGGGTTTCGGGTGAAGGGTATGAATTTAAAATTAGGTATGTCGCCAATATCTTGGTCCAATGATGATCTTCCGCAATTAGGGGGCGAGACAAGTCTTGAAACCTGTCTTGAAGAAACTGCACTTGCAGGATTTTCAGGCACTGAGACAGGCGGAAAATTCCCGACCAGTGCGCCTGCATTATCAGCCTGTCTGGCGGCCCATAATCTGTCGCTTGTTTCTGGCTGGTATTCAGGCACGCTTATTCATAACAGCCTTGAGAACGAGCTGGACAGAATTGCAGACCAGCTTGCCCTGTTCAAGGCCTGTGGTGCGGCGGTGATTGTCTATGGCGAGACTTACGAGACTGTCCAGAACAGACAGGAACGTCCGCTTAATTCACGCCCTAAACTGGCAGATTTTGATGTTGCCAGCTATGGCAGGCGGCTCACCAAACTAGCTGAACATTGTGCCGATGAGGGCGTTCCGCTTACCTTTCATCATCATATGGGCACAGCTGTTGAAACAGAAGAAGAGATTGACCAGCTGATGGCCCATACAGGCGAGGCTGTCAATCTTCTGCTTGATACTGGCCATCTGGTATTTGCGGGTGGTGATAATAGCGCAGTGATCAAAAAATATGGCCAGCGCATCAACCATGTACATACCAAAGATATCCGAGCTGATGTGCTCGCTTCTATCAATAAAGACAGCCAGTCTTTTCTGGATTGTGTGCTGGAAGGCGTGTTTACCGTGCCGGGTGACGGCATGATCGATTATGATCTCATCATGAAACAGCTTTATGATGTCGGATATGAAGGCTGGGTAATTATTGAGGCAGAACAGGATCCGGCAAAAGCCAATCCGCTTGAATATGCAAAAATCGGTTTTCAGGCATTATGCGATGCGATGGGTAAAACAGGCTATGGGCTTATCCGCTAGATAACAGCTTTTTCGACAATTGGCCTATTTTCGATGATGCGCTGATAGCTGAATTCAGTTAGGTCAAGTGCGCGATATTCGCCATAAAGCAGTAATTCCGACATGCCTCTGCCAATGGCTGGTGATTGCTGAAGCCCATGCCCTGAAAACCCGTTTGCAAATAAGAAGTTTTCTACTTTGTCATGCGGGCCAAGCACGGCATTATGATCAAACATATTAAAGGCATAATGGCCTGCCCAGCTTGATTCTATCCGCAAGGCATCAAATTGTGGCACTCTGTTATAGATAAGCGGCCAGACGTGATCTTCCCAGATATGCGGGTCTTCGTCAAAATCGTCAAAACCAGCTTTCGGGTCGGGGTCTGGCGGACTGCCGGCCATGTATAGATTGCTGGCATTTGCACCATATTGCCGCATATGGATTCCCGACGGGTCAATGGTAAGTGGCAATTTGCGGTCTAGCGGTCTTTCTGATGAAAAAATCCAAGTATAGCGTTTACGTGGCTCGATGGGCAGGGAGATGCCAGCCATCTGTGAAACCTTATCTGCATATGGTCCAGACGCATTGATCAGCTTGCCACAGCTGATCTGCTGACCTGATTTCAGTGTGACAGACTGGGCTCGCTGACCGGTGCCATCAAGCGTAATATCAACCACTTCATTATGGATATATTCAGCCCCCTGTCTGATGGCCATACGCCGCCACCATTCAAATATGGTGCTGCCTTCAAAATAGCCTTCATCTTTGAGATTGTGACTGCCTAGAATAATATCATCAAGCTGATAGAACGGATAGGCCGCCAGAATCTCGTCTGGTGACATGATAACAGTGCCAGCCCCAAGTGATGATTGCAGTTTCTGGCAAGCAATCAGATGATCTGCAAATGGCTGGTTATCTGCAAGATACATATAGCCAAATTTATCAAATGCCAGCTCTGGTACATCTTCATCTGCGCCAATATAATCTTTGAAATGAGTGATAAATTCAGCCGTAAATTGCGATATTTTTACATTAATTTCAGTTGAAAATTGCTGTCTTACGCATGAATTTGTGCGTGATGTCGAGGCAAATTCATAGGATGGATCGCGCTCGATTACTAAAAGACGGCCATCAAAAACCGGGTTGGATGTTAGAAACCATGCAATGGACGAGCCAATCATGGCACCACCAATAATCAAGATATCATAGCTATCATTTTTAGGATTATCAGAAAAAGACATTGTGCTCATCTTCAGGACACCTTATCTATGGCATGAGTTCTAAACCTGTTACTATCTGACTGTTACAGAAAGTGTTGCTATGGTCAAAACCAAACTTATCTATGGCACTGCCTTTATCGTGATTTTAGGTATTGCTTTTGGTATATCCGAATTTTTGGCCCGCAAGACAGTTGATCCTGCGGGGTTTGACATAGGGGCCCCGTTTTCACTTATCTCACAGACAGGCAAAGCGACAGATCAAACGCTGTTTATCGGCTCGCCAACAGCTTTATTTTTCGGATTTACCCATTGCCCTGACATTTGCCCGACAACATTGTCAAATCTAACATTATGGCAGGACGAGATAGGCGCGGCAGCAGATAATCTGCAGATTGTTTTTGTCACTGTTGATCCGGTGCGTGATACCCCTGAGATATTATCTGCATATCTTGGTTATTTTGATGACAGCATTATCGGGCTTACAGGTACAGAAGCCAATCTTGAAAAAATGCTCTCGGACTGGGGCATTTATCGCAAGCCGTTTGTCAGTGGGGCTGGTGAGTTGAGCTATGATCATACCGCCACCATTTTTCTACTGAATAGTCAAGGCAGGCTGGCAGGTACAATTTCCCCTCAGGAAAGTGACGAGATTGCAGTTGCCAAGCTGAAAAATCTTGTTACAGCCTCTGTAAAATAACCCATTATCGCGTAGCTGGCCGCCTATCCCAGAATCTGAAATGCTGTTCGCAATGACGTGCCAGTTTTATCAATAGCGCTTCTGAATAGGGTTTGCCTACAAACTGCATGGATACAGGCAGGCCGTTCTTATCAAAGCCGACAGGCACAACAATCGCCGGTAGCCCAAGAAAATTCACTGGTCTGGTATTATGTCCGATATGTTGCATCAGTGACGCTGCCTCAGGTCGGGCACCTACATCACTATCTTCAATGGTTGGCAGGGCAAATGGCCAGACAGGCGTTACAAACACATCTATTTCGGAAAATACCTGATCAATGATTTTGGCGGCCAGCCCTGCACGAGTTGCTGATAATCTGGCTTCGATTTCTGCAGAACTATACAGTCCCGTTAATACCCGCATGATGGTCTGGGGGTTCATATGCTGGTGGCGCTCAACTATTCTGTCGATATGGACATGACAGGCTTCGGAACTGATCATCAGCACATTTAGCGGGTTGGTTGTGTTAATATCAGCAATTTTGATCTCTGATAATCTGGTGTTGAAAGATTCTGTCTGCTCAAAGGCTGCGCTGATGATATCTGCAATATCATTATCTGTGCCAGCCAGAAAATACTGTGTTTCAAGCCCAAGCTTTACGCCGTCTACCTTACCGTCTAGATGGGCGAGATAATCGATTTTAGGGGCATCAATTGAAACCGGATCATTTTTGTCAAATCCGGTGATGTGTGACAAGACCAGAGCTGCATCATGTACAGTCCGGCTTAGCGGGCCGACCGTATCCAGAGAGACAGATAGCGGGAATACGCCTGAGCGTGAAACCAGACCATGTGTCGGTTTGATCCCAACCAGCCCGCACGCCGCCGCAGGCAGTCTGATAGACCCGCCTGTGTCACTGCCCAGCGATACAGGTACAATACCAGCAGCTACTACCGCGCCAGAGCCTGAGGATGAGCCGCCGCAAATATAATCATGATTCCATGGGTTAAGGGGTGTGCCGGCATAGTTATTATGGCCTGTCACGCCAAGCGCATATTCAACGCTGACGGTGCGTGCGCAATCTATCGCGCCGGCATCATCCAGCTTTGTGATCACATGGGCAGTTTCTGCGGCAGTGTCTTCTTGACAGGAAGCAGACCCCCCTTCATATAGCCAGCCTGCCCCTGTTTCAGGCTTTCTGCCATATAGCTCTTTATGGGCAAGCGGCACCGCATGCAATGCGCTTTTAGGGGCGGTATCATTATCAAATAGCTGGTCAATTTGGCGATGGGCAAATTCTTCTTCTATGAAACGTACAGCCTGTATCTGTCGTCCTAGACCTTCTAGCTCAGCGCATACATTTTCCAAATATTGGTGGGCAGATTGCCGGTCTTTTACGCGATGTTGTGAAATCTGCGGAATATCATCAAATAGGCTCATTTTTTTGTTTCCCTCGTGCTTTATTTATCAGATGAAACAGCTCTGGCATAATAGCGATACAGGCTGTTCATATCTGTTTGCTGTTCTGGCGATGGGGTCTTTAGAAGCATTTCTGTCAGTTCCAGATTAGTCTGTTTTGTCTGATCGATAAGCGTGTCGCTTACCCCTGCCTGCACAAGTTTTTCATGATATCTTGCGATTGTTTCGGTATCTTTTTTCATGGCGTAATTCCTATATTCCTGAGATTTAGCCTACCTGCAAGATAGGAGGCAGACAAGCACCGATGCTGGCTATCTATTATCACTTTATCTTTTTATGCGAACATGCTTGCCGCTAGCGTGCTATCTATGGCACAAATAATTATGCCGCATGAACATGATGATCACGCCCATCACCTGCTTCCTTCAGATCCGGAACTGAAGCTCAAAGCGATTGAGCAAATTCTTCTGGATAAGGGGCTGATTCAGGCAGAAGCAATTGATGAGATTATTGACAGCTATACCCATAAAATAGGGCCTCATCGCGGGGCTGAACTGGTGGCACGTGCATGGACAGATGCAAGTTTCAAATCACGTCTGCTAGAAGATACAGATCATCTGCTTGCCGAACTGGGATATTCAGGCAGGCAGGGCGAACATGTTGTGGTAGTGGAAAACACGCCGGAATGCCATAATCTGGTTGTCTGTACCTTATGCAGTTGTTACCCATGGCCGCTTTTGGGCATTCCGCCTTCTTGGTATAAATCTGACGCCTATCGAAGCAGGGCCGTGTCTGAGCCGCGTGCTGTGCTGGCTGAATTCGGCCTTGTGCTGGATGAAAATATTACGCTCAGGGTATGGGATTCAACAGCAGAAATCAGATATTTGGTGCTACCTGTGCCCCCTGAAAATATTCAGGGATTAAGCTGGCAGGAGGCCACAAAATCTGTATCTCGCAATGCCATGATCGGCACGGCGTTAGCATCCTTGCCTGATGCAGAAGAGATCTGATTATGGGCAATATACATAAATCACATCCGTTAAGTCGTGGACTGCCTCATGATCTGGGCGGGCAGACAGGATATTGCTTTGATTTTAGTGCTGTTCAGGCAGATGAGCCGGTATTTGCACAAACATGGCATGGGCGCGCTCTGGCAGTCACAATTGCGGCGGCTGCTCATGGCAAGTGGAATCTAGATGCGTCTCGTCATGCAAGAGAATTATTATCGCCTGAAGATTATGCGTCATTTTCCTATTATGAGAAATGGATATCTGCATTGGCAGACCTGCTTGTTCAGCATGGGCTGGTGACAGAACAGGAACTTGTAAATACAAAAGCCAGCCAGTACAGCCCGCCTTTGCCAGCTAGTCTAACCGCCGAAAAAGCGCAAAAAATGATTAGCACAGGCGGCCCAACTAACAGGCCGCTTCAGGTAAAACCAAAATTTAATCTTGCGCAGAAAGTAAGCACCAAGACACCCGAAATGGTCGCGATTCAACCTGGCGGCCATACCCGCCTGCCTGGCTATGCGTCTTTGAAAACAGGTATCATTACTGCCTGTCATGGCGGCCATATATTGCCTGATTCACATGCACATTTTAAAGGTGAGGCACCAGAACCGCTTTATACAGTAAGCTTCAAAGCGTCTGATCTGTTTGCAACAGCACATGATAAAGATGAGGTCAGGCTTGATTTATGGGAACGCTATCTTGAGCCAGCACAAGATGACTAGCCCCGAAGATAGACAATTATCGCAGACAGGCAGATTTTCAGTCGCCTGGCATGCACAGGTATATGCTCTGTCAATCGCTCTGTTTGAAGCCAATATTTTTGTCTGGTCTGAATTTTCGGAAATGCTGGGAAAAAGACTGGCAGAAACACCTCAAGATAAGACAGTGTGCGATGATGATCATTATTATCAGTGCTATCTGGAAGCCCTTGCTAGCTTGCTCACAGATAAACATCATCTTGAAAACCAACAATGTAACGAGATGATAGCGCGCTGGCGAGCGGCATATCTAAACACCGCGCATGGCAAGCCTGTTAAGATTTAATCCTTTTTATGCAAGACTTTTGAATTGATCTGAGGTATAAATCAATCGAATTTATTTATTTCCAGAATCAGATGGTGACATGCTTATGGAAAAGTCTATTCCGCAAACTGCTCTTGTGCCTGATAGTGATTATGTCATTTTCGGGGGCACAGGTGATTTAGCGTTACGTAAAATATTTCCAGCATTGTTCTGGCGATTTTGTGATGGCCAACTTACATCTGAGGTAAGATTAATCGCGGTAGCCAGAAACAGCATACCGCTAGATGTGTTTCTGGACAGGCTGAGGCCATTTTGCGAAGAAGCGCTTAATAGTTACGAGAATGCTGAAACATACTGGGCCCGCTTTGCAGAGTTGCTTACCATCATGCCCATTGATATTGCGACTGGCGAGGGCGGAGCAGAACTGGCACAGCATATCGGCGATAAAAAAGATGATGCCAGACCAACCATTTTCTATCTGGCAGTAGCGCCTGCTTTATTTGGCTCTGCCTGCAAGCTTCTGTCCGAACTTGATCTGGTGTGGCCGCAAAGCAGGCTGGTTGTTGAAAAGCCTCTTGGCCATGATTACGAGACAGCTCAACAGATTAACAGCCAGCTAAAAGCAGTATTTGCAGAAGAACAGATTTACCGAATTGACCATTATCTTGGCAAGGAAACAGTGCAGAATCTAATGGCGTTGCGATTTGCCAATGTGATTTTTGAAAGCCAGTGGAATAATAAATCGATTGACCATGTGCAGATAACTGTAGCTGAAACAGTGGGGGTTGGTGAACGTGCAGCCTATTATGACCAGGCTGGTGCCCTGCGGGATATGGTGCAAAATCATATTTTACAACTGGTCTGTCTGGTTGCAATGGAACCTCCTTCGCATTTTACCGCCGACCAGGTTAGAGACGAAAAATTACGGGTACTTCAGGCACTTCGTCCGCTTACAAAACAGGATATTGTTACAGGGCAATATCAGGATTATGAACGTGAACTTGACGGTGTATCAAATACTGAAACCTATGTTGCGTTGCGTATGGGTATCGAAAATTGGCGCTGGGCAGGTGTTCCTTTTTATATCAGGACAGGAAAAAAACTTAGCGTGAGGGCAAGTGAAATTGTCATTACTTTTAAGCCTAAACCGCATGATATTTTTAAAAAATCTGGTGATATATCTGCCGAAGGTGATTTGCCTAACCGACTGATTATCAGGCTTCAGCCGCAAGAAGGGCTGAAGCTTCAGCTTATCTCAAAAGCACCCGGACCTGGCGGGATGCGCCTGTTCCCCTCTGAGCTGAATCTGTCATTTAATGATACATTTTCCGCCCGCCTGCCAGATGCCTATGAACGGTTGCTGATGGATACAGCCAGAGGCAACCAGACGTTATTTATGCGCCATGATGAAGTGCTGGCCGCTTGGTCATTTATTGATCCTGTCATTAAGATTGCCTCACAGATGGCGCCGACGCTATATCGTCAGGGCACATTAGGGCCTAACGATCATTTTGGCAGTGACAGTGATTCTATCTGGATTGATCCATCAGAAAATTCCGGTCAGTAATTGCCATCATATAGGGCAGAAGAGACAGCTATGACGTTACATCCCCTCATTGTCAAAATTACAGATAGGATAAAAGACAGATCAGCTGAAACCAGAGCTGGCTATCTGGCACAGATGGCGCAGATGGCTGACGCTTCTGATTCAGACAGAGCTAAAATATCCTGTTCAAACATGGCGCATGTTGCCGCCGCCGCAGGTGAATTTCAGGATGATATTCTGGGCATGAGCGGCACACAGAAGCCAAATATCGGAATAATTTCTGCCTATAATGATATGCTGTCAGCGCATCAGCCATTTGAACATTATCCGGCGATGTTAAGAGCGGCAGCAAAAAGCTATGGTGCAACAGCCCAAGTAGCAGGATGTGTACCTGCCATGTGTGATGGGGTGACGCAAGGCAGGCCGGGCATGGAACTATCGCTGTTCAGCCGAGATGTCATCGCAATGTCAACGGCGGTTGGCCTGTCCCATAATGTCTATGATGGGGTTATCTGTCTTGGAGTGTGTGACAAGATTATTCCGGGTCTGGTAATGGGTGCGTTAAGTCATGGGCATCTGCCATGTATTTTTCTGCCTGCAGGGCCGATGGAATCTGGCCTGCCAAACCAGCAAAAAGCTTCAGTCAGAAAAGCCTTTGCGCGTGGCGAGGTAGGGCGTGATGAATTGCTGGCCGCAGAAAAGGCTGCCTATCACAGTGCAGGCACCTGCACCTTTTATGGCACTGCCAATTCAAACCAGATGCTGATGGAGATGATGGGGCTACATATGCCCTCTTCTGCTTTTATTCACCCGCATAGTGATTTGCGCCATGCGCTTGTTTCGGCAACCATGCAGCATATCATCGCTATCAGCCGCAAGGCAGCAACACCCAAACCGCTTTATCAGCTTGTAGATGAGCGATCTTTTGTAAATGCCATTATCGGGCTGCTAGCGACAGGCGGGTCAACAAATCATACCTTGCATCTGCCAGCGATGGCAGCGGCGGCAGGTATTATATTGTCATGGGAAGATTTTGCTGATCTGTCTGATATCATCCCGCTTCTTGCGCGTGTCTATCCAAACGGGTCTGCAGATGTAAATCATTTTCATGCGGCGGGTGGTATTTCGCTGATTATGCGGCAGCTTCTTGAGGCAGGATTGCTAGATGGTAGTGCCGGCTGTGTATTTTCAGATAGTCTTGAGCAAAGTCTGGTTGAACCAGTGCTAGAAAAGAATCTGCTTGTCTGGCGTGATGGGCCTAGCCAGTCTGCCGATAGCCAGATTATTAGCACGGTTGATGCGCCCTTTGCCAAAAATGGCGGGCTGAAAATGCTGGATGGTAATATAGGTAGAGGGGTAATCAAAATTTCGGCAGTTGCGCCTGAACGTCATATTATTACAGCCCCTGCCGCCGTCTTTGATACAGAAGCACAGGTTAAAGCCGCCTTTCATGATGGCAAGCTAGACAAAGATGTGGTGGTGGTATTGCGCGGACAAGGACCACAGGCATCAGGCATGCCCGAGCTACATTCATTGACGCCGCTACTGTCAATTCTGCAGGATAATGGGCATCAGGTAGCGCTTGTAACAGATGGCCGTATGTCTGGAGCATCAGGTACGGTGCCGGCGGCTATTCATTTATGGCCAGAAGCCGCAGATGGTGGTGCGATCGCGCGTATTCGTGACGGTGATATTATCTGTCTTGATGCGGTAGCTGGCAGGCTGGAAGTTGAAGCGCCCCTTGCCGATAGGCAATGCGCACCTATCACCACAAAACAGACAGGATTTGGCAGAGAACTATTTTTCGGCATGCGCCGACATGCCCATACAGCAGAACAGGGCGCAGGATTAAATCCTGCAGAGCATTTTAGAGCTGAGGAGAGTTCCAGATGATTACGCATATTATGGCCGCAGGGCCGGTCATGCCTGTCATAATTATTGAGAATGCAGATGATGCGGTGCCGCTGGCTGAAGCGTTGCTGGCAGGTGGTATTCGCACCGCCGAAATTACCTTGCGCACCCCCTCAGCATTGCAGGCAATCGAAAATATTGCCAGACATTGTCCCGAAATAAATGTGGGCGCAGGCACGATCACCACAGAAGAGCAGGCGTATCAGGTAACAGAAGCTGGCGGGAAATTTGGCGTCAGTCCCGGTTCAACGGCAAAGCTGATAGCAGGCTGTTCCAAGATTGGCCTGCCGATGCTATATGGCGCACAGAGCCTGTCTGAAATGATGGCACTTGTGGAACATGGCTATCATCAGATGAAGTTTTTCCCTGCCTCTGCTGCTGGCGGCATAGCTTTTTTGAAGTCGGTGCATAGCCCGATGCCAGATATTCAATTCTGTCCCACCGGCGGGATAAATCAGCAAAATGCAGCTGACTGGCTTAGTCTGCCCCATGTGCCATGTGTGGGTGGCTCGTGGCTAGCACCTGCCGATTTGATCTCATCCCATGATTTTGCCGAGATCACCAAACGCGCACAGGCGGCAAGTAATCTCCGCCAGTCAGATTGAAGAATATTAAGTGAGAGCTAATGATGGCTAGCCAGACAGAGTTACACAGCCTGAATAACAGGCTAGATGCTGAAGCCCAGCAGATGGCTACTACATCGCTAGGGTCATTAATGGCTGCTCCAGAGCGTGAAGCGCTGGTGCTAAAACATGATGATTTATGGGTGGATATAACCCGCCAGCCTATTCGTACCAACAGTCTTGAACTGCTTTATGAATTGGCCAACGCGCGACATCTGTCGGAAAAAATTGACCAGATGTTTCAGGGCAGAAAGATCAATCGGACCGAAGACAGGGCGGTCGTGCATATGGGGTTACGCCATCCTGACAGGCTGAAGACAGATGAATGGAACAGGCTGGTTTCATTTGTTGAATCTGTCCGCAATTCAGCTCAGATAAAGCATGTTGTAAATATTGGTATTGGCGGGTCTGATCTCGGGCCTGCAATGCTGGCTCAGGCATTAGGGCCTGTCTGTGACGGGCCTGATTTGCATTTTGTCGGTAATGTTGATCCTGCCCATATGTTTGATACGCTTGCCAGATGCAAGCCAGAACAGACGATATTTATCGTCACCTCCAAAACATTCACCACATCAGAAACGCTAGCCAATGCCGAGCTGGCAAAATCATGGCTAATCCGAAATGGAATCAGCCCTGATGAGGCGATGGTTGCGGTAACAGCCGCGCCTGATATAGCCAGCAAATGGGGCATAGATAAGGGGCAGATTTTCAGCTTTGCCGATGGGGTAGGCGGGCGCTATTCTGTATGGTCTGCGGTCGGGCTTGCCGTGATGATCGGATGTGGGGTAGACCAGTTTTCAGAAGTGCTGGCAGGGGCATATGATATGGATTGTCATTTCCAGACTGCGCGATTTGCCGATAATCTGCCTGTCACTATGGGGCTGTTACGCATCTGGCATCGCCAATTTATGGGGCGTATCAGCTATGGTCTGATGGCCTATGAACAGCGGCTTGCCAGATTTGCAGCTTGGGCACAACAGCTTGAGATGGAATCAAATGGCAAATCAGTTGACATCAATGGTCAGCCGCTTGCTCTGCCTGCTGCCCCGCTTATCTGGGGAGAAGCTGGCACGAATGCCCAGCATAGCTTTTTTCAATGGCTTCATCAGGGCACAGAAATTCACCCGATAGATATTCTGGTATCACGCAAACCTTATCTTCGGGGGGAGGATGCGCTGTCAAAGGCTAGCCATCGCCAGCTTGTGATTAACGCAATCGCTCAGGCAGAAGCACTTGCATTCGGACAGAAAAACACCGAAAATCTGCACAACCATTTTGCAGGTAACAGGCCATCTATTCTGGTATCATGGGACAGCACAACGCCATTTGCGATTGGCCGTCTGCTTGCCCTGTACGAACATATCACGATTGTGTCTGGGTTTATCTGGGGGATTAACAGCTTTGATCAATTTGGTGTCGAGTTGGGAAAAAAGATGGCACGAGCGCTTGACGAAGGCGAAGGGCTATCTCATTTCAGTAAGGCGGCACAGTCATTCATGCAGACGCTTGACTAAATCGTACGGTTGAATTTAGTCAGAAAGAAACGATATATCATGGCCCCAATCATTTCGGTAACTGGCCTGTCAAAAAAATATGATGGCGGGTTTGAAGCATTAAAGAACCTGTCGCTTGATATTGAGACAGGTGAAATTATTGCATTGCTAGGCCCAAACGGTGCTGGCAAGACAACCCTGATTTCAGCAATTTGCGGATTGGTGTCTATTACCGTAGGCAGTGTGAAGGTAGGCGGATTTGATATTGTTGATGATTACCGTAATTCGCGCCGACTTGTTGGGCTTGTGCCTCAGGAAGTGGTGCTTGAGCCCTTTGAGACAGTCATTAATACGGTCAGCTTTTCACGTGGACTATTTGGCTATCCGGCAAATCCGGCCCTGATTGAGCAGATTCTGCGTAAACTCTCACTTTGGGAAAAACGCAACAGTCCGATAAAGGAATTATCAGGGGGCATGAAGCGGCGTGTGCTTATTGCCAAAGCCCTTAGCCATGAGCCTAAAATCCTGTTTCTAGACGAGCCAACCGCAGGTGTTGATGTCGAATTACGCAAAGATATGTGGCGGGTGGTTGAAGAATTGAAACGTGACGGTGTCACCATTGTGCTTACCACCCATTATATCGAAGAAGCAGAGGCAATTGCAGATAGGGTAGCGGTGATTTCGGCAGGCACAATTCTGCTGGTAGAAGAAAAAGAAACCTTGATGAAACAGATGGGCGAAAAGCAGATGAAAATCTATCTGCAAAGCGAGCTTCAAACCATACCAGATTCACTGTCCGGCTTTGGTGTTAGCCTGTCTTCAGATGGTCTAAGCCTGTTATATCAATATGATATCAATGCAGACAGAACAGGGATTACATCACTATTAACAGCGTTGTCATCTGCTGGCATCGTGTTAAAAGATGTTGAAACCTCGCAAAGCTCGCTTGAGGATATTTTTGTCTCTTTGGTAAAGGCTCAAAATTCATGAACCTATATGCTATTCGCGCGATTTATATATTTGAGATGAGCCGGACCTTTAGAACGATTGTCCAGTCGGTAATTGCGCCTGTCATTTCAACGGCGTTATATTTTGTTGTGTTTGGAACTGCCATAGGCTCAAGAATACAGAATATTGAAAATGTCGAATATGGCACCTTTATTGTGCCTGGTCTGATCATGCTGACAGTATTATTGCAATCTACCAGCAACGCATCATTTGGTATTTATTTTCCAAAATTTATTGGCACGATATATGAGCCTCTTTCAGCCCCTGTTTCCTATCTTGAGATTGTTATTGGCTATGTCGGGGCGGCGGCTACTAAATCACTGATGATCGGGCTGATCATTCTGGCAACTGCGACTTTTTTTGTAGAGGTATCTATTGCCCATCCTGTCTGGATGATGTCCTTTCTTATTCTGACATGTATTTCATTTAGCCTGCTTGGCTTTATCATTGGCATCTGGGCACGGAATTTTGAACAGCTTAATCTGGTGCCATCATTAATCATTACCCCGCTGGTATTTTTGGGCGGCAGTTTCTATTCAATTTCAATGTTGCCCCCATTCTGGCAGACAGTAACCTTGTTTAATCCGGTAGTGTATCTGGTTTCCGGATTTCGCTGGGCATTTTTTGATACCGCCGATGTAGCGGTACATTATTCGCTGATGGCGATTGCGCTGTTCAGCATTATCTGTGTGATGATCATTGGCTGGATTTTCAAGACAGGATACAAATTGCGAAGCTAGCTTGTCTGATCAGTATGGCCATTCCTGCCGGCTGAGATGGCGCGCGGCTGATGATATGTCCCCAAATGCGCTGGCAATGCTGGCAACCTGATGCCTGCCTCTTAAATAGCCATGCACCATGCCTTTCTGAGAAAAACAGACTGCCTGATTACCTGCGCTGACCAGCCTGTCACAATAGGCCGGACCATCATCATGAAGCGGGTCACATTCGGCACTAAAAATAACACTTGCTGGCAGAGATGAAAAATCTGTCTCGCGGAGCGGACCTTTAATTTCTTCTTCTTTGGCGTCCTCGCCAAATAGCAGATGGCCATATCGAATTACATCTTCTCTGCTGAGCATGGGCGCATGGGCATGGGTAATGTAGCTGCCTGTGTCTGTATCGCCTGAAAAGGTTGGATAGATTAAAAGCTGGCCAATGATGGCATGTGTTTCAGCTCGTAACGAGTGGCTGACCATTGCCGCCAGCCATGCGCCTGCGCTATCACCAGCCAGAATAACTGGTCTGTCTGGATTGCGGCTAATCAATGCACGGGTAACGTCAAGACAGTCATGATGCTGAACAGGATGACGATGTTCTGGTGCGCGTCGATAATCAACTGCGATCAGTTCAAGCTGGCTTTCATGGCTAAGATCAGCGCAGATTGACCAATGGCTTTCCAAATCGCCAAGCACAAAACCACCGCCATGAAAATAGATTATCAGACAGTCATTGGCTGTGCTGGCAGGATGATAATGCTGGGTGGGTCTGCCAGCGATTTCGGCATCTTTTATGGTCATGCCCTCAGGTACAGGCGCTGCAAAATAGCGGCACATCTCAAGATAGGCTTCACGATGGTCGTTTGAATCCGGATTTTCCGGCAAATGGGGCGTGGCTGATTTGACTGCCTCAATAAAGGCTTTCATTTCGTCATCTAGAAGTGTGTCATAATCTGTCATCGGTTTTTAATCCTATCAGGCGGCTTAACTATACCATTTGGCTTCGCGCTTTTCGATAAAGGCAGAGATGCCTTCTTCTGCATCCTTATTCATCATATTTTGAACCATTACCTCTGAGGCATATTCATAGGCATCTTTAAGAGATAATTCAGCCTGTCGGTAAAAGGCTGTTTTTCCTATCGCCACTGTCGAAGCAGGCTTGCTGGCAATTTTTTGTGCCAGCAACATGGTTTCATGCTCAAGTGCGCTATCGTCAACTGCATGATTGACAAGCCCCCAAGCAAGCGCCTGTTCTGCAGAAATCATCTCGCCTGTAAGCAGCATTTCCATCGCATGTTTTGGTGCCACATTTCTAGATAGCGCAACCATCGGGGTTGAACAAAATAGCCCAATATGCACGCCGGGTGTTGCAAAGCTAGCTGAATGGCTGGCAACTGCCAGATCGCAACTGGCAACAAGCTGGCATCCGGCAGCGGTGGCAATGCCCTGAACAGATGCGATAATTGGCAGCGGGTGATGGACAATCTGCTGCATAAGCTGGGCACATTTATCCAGTGTTTCTGTAAAAAATGCCTGACCATTATCTGGCTGTTTTCTGGCAGATGTAAGCTCTTTGAGATCATGGCCAGCGCAGAAAATTTTGCCATGTGATTTGAGGATGATTACTTTTGTATCTTTGCCAGCTTCTAGTTCTGCAAGGGTCGCAGATAGCCGCTCAAGCATGGCTA
>Ga0181589_10000830_pt1 | contig 23085 bp, 21 predicted proteins | sample 071ome_25_FD_132444 | JGI IMG/M metagenome (GOLD analysis project Ga0181589, IMG submission 132444) | Coastal salt marsh microbial communities from the Groves Creek Marsh, Skidaway Island, Georgia - 071410BT metaG (megahit assembly) | ecosystem: Environmental > Aquatic > Marine > Intertidal...
CAATGGTTCCTAACCGCCAGACGTAGCCGGCTTCTTCGATTGCGGCGGTCGCCTCGTCCTGCGGCATCGGCTCGGCGATGAGCTCTTCGAGGAAGGTCACCTGCTCGGGGGTGATGTTCATATCCGTTTCCTCTTCCGCACTTTGGCTGGATTCCTCGCTCGGTGTCGGGACGGTGGCGGCGCTGGAATCGTCAGTGCCCGATGAGCACCCGGCTAGTACAGCAGCGCCGAGGCCGATCGCAGCCAGGACGGTGGCTACGCGGGATGCATGGGTAATCATGATTTCTCCGATTTCTTATCGCGTGATCGCGCGATGGCGATGATCACGAAGACGATGGCGGTGATGAATCCCGCGATGGCAAGGAAGGGGATAAGGAATCCGACTGCGGTGATGGCCCCAGCGGTCAACGCGAGGAACGCATTCCAACCGTTTTCTAGCCCTCCGAAGAAGTCCGGTGATACTCCGGGTCCCACGTCGCGCTGGTCCAAATAGATATAGACGGTTGACATCTCCACCTGCCGGGTGAGGTAGTCACGTCGAGCGGTCAAAGATTCCAACTCGGCCTGACGATTGGCGAGCTCACCTTCTACAGCAATCAGATCGGCGACCGACTCCGCCTGGCGCTGGAGTTCCTCAAGTCGGGCAATGGACTGCTCGAGGGTGGCGATACGCGCTTCCACGTCGATCACTTCCACGGTGACGTCCTGTGAGTCGATGGTGCTGCTCTGGACTTCTCCGAGCATGGCCACCGAATCCAGGAGTGCGTCGAGGTTGACGGCCGGAACCCGAATGGTGAGGCTCGCGCTGACGTCGTCGTCGTTTCCGTAGACGCTCTGGTTTTGGATAAAACCGTCGAGATTCGAGGCCGCATCCTCGATGTCGGACATCGAGGTCGAAACGTCATCGACCTCCATCGTGACGTTCGCGGTTCGGATGATCTGCTCGCCCATCCGGACACTCGCGGAATCATCCATCGATGCGGACTCCGCCGAGACTTCAGATGGCTCGGCGTAATCGACGCTGGTGTTGCCACACCCGGCAACCATGCCGAGTGCAAGCGCAGCCACGCCAAGCCCGAGAAACTTCTTCCTCACGTCCACACATCTTGGACGTTCCAGACATCGTGTCGGGTCCTTGATTCGGTCACGGTTTGGTCACTGTTGACGGGCGAGCAACTGCTTTCGGTAGTCCATGAGGTCCTTACTCCGGTTGACGCCGACAACACCCACAAGTTCCCCGTCCCGGCGGTACTCAACGATGCAGTCCCCGGCCCAGTCGCCATCGACGAGGACAGGCTCGCCAAGACTCGGCATTCCATACGACTGAATGTTCAGGTCGTATTGATCACTCCAGAACGAGGGCAGCGCGGAAAACGGGCCTCCGTGGGGTTCGGTTCCGGCGAGCTCGTCGGCCAGCGTGCGACCTGCATGGCGCCCCATCTCCGTCGGCATGTTCCAGTGCTCGATGCGCCAGGGCCCGCCTGGGAACAGTGCATTGGGATGGCGGGCGATGTCGCCGACCGCCACGACGGGTGCGGCTGAGCCGATCACCTGCAGGGCCTCGTCGACGAGGACGCCGTCGACGAGGTCGAGGCCATTGCCCTCGAGCCACTCCACATTCGGGACCGAACCGACGGCTTCCAACACGATCGTCGCGGGAATCTCGGTGCCGTCATCCAATCGAACGCCGGTAACGCGGTCGTCGCCGAGGAATTCCGCAACGGTGCGTCCCAAGTGGAACGCGACACCCTGTGCTTCGTGTCGAGCGCGCATCGCCGCACCAAATTTCGGACCGAGTGGCCGGACCATCGGTTCGTCGTCCAACGCCACTATGTCAACGTCGGCCCCGAGCTTACGAGCAGTCGCTGCCACCTCACACCCGATGAAGCCGGCGCCCATGATGACCAGGCGGCTGCCGGGGCCGAGAGCTGCGCGCAGTTCAGCTGCGTCGTCGGCATTCCGAAGGAGGAACCGACCTTCCGTCGGTCCGGGAATGGGAAGTTGCCGTGGCCGGATACCGGTTGCCACCACCAGCCCAGCGAAGGGCAAAACGCTCCCGTCCTCCAGGCAGACCGTTCGTTCCGTGAGATCGACGGAGGTGGCGCCGGAACCGAGTCGCCACTCGACGTCGTCGATCGAGGAACGTCGTCGGAAGTGGAGATCCTCGACGTCGACTCCGCCCGCGAGCGCCTCTTTCGACAGGGGTGGTCTGTTGTACGGCAGATGTGGCTCCTCGCCCACGATGACCAGGTGTCCTTCGTACCCCGCTCCGCGGAGTGCCTCAGCGGCGCGCAGGCCACCGAGGCCTGCACCAACGATGACTACCTGGTCTGCACTCATGACTCGACGAAAGAAATCGCCTGCATTGGGCACACGTCGGCGGCGCTCTCTACGTCGTCAAGGCGTTCATCGGCAACCTCGGCGACGTACTGCAACTTGCCGTCGTCGTCGAGTTGAAAGACGTCCTCGGCCTCAAAGCAGCACTGTCCGTAGTGCTGACACTTATCCATGTCGACGGTGATCTGAATCATTTCGCTCCTTTGGTCAGTATCAGTGTGTTGATTCGGAGGTAAGGGGATTACTTCTCTTCGACCAAGGACGGGTAAAGATCCTTGGACGGTGTGCGGATCCCGCGGAATTCCCAATCGCCACCCTGGGCGGTGGAGATGACTTCCTCGCTCTCGGTTGGCTGGGCGCCGACATCCGTCCGGATGGCGGTCGGACCTGCCACGATGTGGTTGCGCAGTGTTCCGAGCCCTTCGACTTCCACCTCGACGACATCGCCTGGGTAGACGGTCCGTGAATTGGCGGGTGTTCCACTGAAGAGGAGATCACCGGGTTCCAAGGTGATAGTTCTCGCGATGTCCGCAACGAGGTAGTTCATGTCCCATTCCATCTCGTCGGTCGAGGCGTCTTGCTTGACCTCACCGTTGACGATCGTGCGAATGCGCTTGCCACGGAAGTCCCAGTCGGTGACTACGCCTGGACCGATCGGAGCGAGCGTGTCCGAGCCCTTGACGCGCAGCATCGACCCGGCATCGGTGTCCCGGAAGTCATGCAGCCCGTAGTCGTTGCCGACCGTGTAGCCAAGGATGTAATCGCCAGCCTCCTCGGGTGAGACATTGCGGCAGGTGCGACCGATCACGATGACAATCTCGCCCTCGTAGTTCAACCACTTGCATCCATCAGGCCGCACCACGGCAGCGTCGTGGGAATTCAACGCGGTGATGGGTTTGTGGAAGTACGTGGGGGCCGACGGCAACTTGGTCATGAACTCTTCGGTACGCGAGGAGTAGTTCAGGTGAACGCAGATGATCTTGCGTGGCTCCACAGGGGGCAAATGCACAGCCTCCGCAATCGGGACAACTCGGCCGTCTCCAGCGATGAGGCTGTCTCCTTCCCGTGTGACGGTGCAGGGATAGCCGTCCAGCAAGATTCGTCGGAACTCACTCATGCCGCGCCCACCTTCTCCTGGCCGGCCGTCCAGCCGGCTTCGGGTCGTTCGAACCACACGTGGACTTGACCCGTGCCTACCGAGTTCTCGTACTCGCTATAGAGCTCACCGGGAGCACTAACGTCGCCTTCCCCGAGAGCTCCCATCATCATCAGGTAATGCGCGAAGCGCGCTTCCGGCTTGTACTGCAGGAAATCCGGCATGGTGTCGATCACCGACTTGTGGTCGCCCTGGGCGAACCAGTCCAGACGCTGCATATCCGCTTGGTAGGCCTCGGGCGTGAAAATGTGCTTCGGATCGCTGGCTTCGTGGTCGCGAATCTCCCGAAGTGGCCAGAAGGTGTGCGACAGCGCACCTGAGGCGATCAGGAGCACCTTGCGGTCGGTCTTCTCGATGGCCGCCTTGACTGCCCGCCCTGCGCGCAGGAAGTCTTCGCTATCTCCCGTTTGGCACACGCTGATGGACATCCATCGCTTGTCATCGAGTCCACGACCAAGGAAGTCCCACAGGTTGATCGTCGCGTAGAAGACCGGTAGGTACGGGTCGTCGATGGCGGTCATCCACGTTCCGGCGCCGGGCCCCTCTTCTTGGATCGCTTGGGCCAGCTGCGGATCACCGATGAAGTCGTATGGGATTCGTGTCATGCCGCGGGGAAGTTCCTCGGACGTGAACAATCCGGCGCGACGATCCTGAGCCGTGACGACAAACTCCACGGTGGTGGCCCAGTGGGAGTCCATCACGATCACGGTGTCGTAATCCAGGGTTTCGAACTTGTCCTTGCGTAGCTTCCGAAGGCCCGGAACGAGGGAGATTTCATGACCTTCGTTCAATTCCTTGCGGATGTTCTCCGGCAGCATGATCGTCGGTACGTGTGCCAGGAGCGCAGCTCCTACAACTTCACCCATATCCCTATTCCTTCCAACCGCTCGGCGCGTAAACCGTGTTCTTGACGTCTGCATAGAAATCGAATGACCAGTGGCCACCTTCTCGGCCGATACCGGATTTCTTGGAGCCACCGAACGGTGCTCCAAGGTCACGCACGAAAAAGCAGTTGACCCAGATCGTGCCGGCGACCAAGTGCTTGCAGAAATCCTCGGCTCGGGATCGGTTTCCGGATACGACGCATGCGGCGAGGCCGTAGTCGGTTCCGTTCGCGAGCGCGAGTCCCTGTTCGTCGGTGGTGAATGTCTGCATCGTGAGAACCGGCCCGAACACCTCTTCGCGGAGGATTTCGCTGCCCAATGCGGCGTCGCGGATGAGTGTTGGCGTGAAGTAGTGCGGACCGAGCTCGTGGTGGACCCTTCCTCCGTATTCGACAGTCGCGCCATCGGACACCGCGCGATCGACAAAGCCTTGGATGCGGGCGACATGGTCGAGATGGATGTTCGGACCTATCTGCGTGTCCTCCTCGCGAGGATCGCCTTGCTGAATCTGGGCTGCGCGCTCAGCGAAGCGCTTAGCGAACGCGTCTGCGATACCTTCCTGGACGAGTAAGCGCGTCCCCGCGAGGCACACTTGCCCGGCGTTGTCGTACTGCTCAATCGCCAAGTCGACCGCAAGATCCAGGTCGGCGTCGTCTAACACGACGGTGGGTGACTTTCCTCCAAGTTCGAATGAACACGGAATGAGGTTTTCGGCGGCGGCCTTGGCCACGAGCTTTGCGGTGGGAACCGATCCGGTGAAGCAGATACGGGCTACCCGGGGATCGGATGTGAGCGCGGCACCTGCCTCGGGTCCAAAACCTTGAACCACGTTGAACACTCCGTCGGGTATTCCGGCCTGTTTGGTGAGATCGGCGAAATACGACGCCGTTAGGGGAGCCCACTCCGGTGGCTTGAGAATGACGGTGTCGCCTGCGGCGAGCGCGGGTCCGATACGCCAGGTGGCGAGCATCAAAGGTGCGTTCCAGGGCGTGATGATCACTGTGGGCCCGGATGGATCCCACGAGACGTGGTTCTCGTGTTCGCGGGTCTCCCACACTGGGTACGTGAGTTTCTCGACTGCGTAATCGGCGAAGAACCTGATGTTCATCGCCACCCGAGGCATGACGCCGCGGCGATGCGAGCGCAAGAGTGATCCGTTGTCGCACGTCTCGAGTTGGGACAAGGACTCGATGTTCTCCTCGACGAGATCGGCGAGTCGGCGCAGGACGACCGCGCGCTCGCTGGGGCTCCAGCGGGACCACTCGGTGAATGCGGCAGCTGCCGCCGTCACTGCAGCGTCGGCCTCGGAGGTACCACCGCGATGGATCTCAGCGATCACCTGGTTGTCGATGGGAGAGACGTCGACGAAAGTCTCCGGGGAGGAGACTCGGCTGCCGCCGATCCAGTGGCGCGTGTCCACCTCGACGCCAGCGACCGTCACAACATCCATGGAAATCCCATCGTTAGGGCCGGTTGACCGTGCCCGTTGACCGTGTCAATTTCGTTCGGAGCCTAACGAATACCGGCGGCTGGCGAAAGGGCTACCAGCGAACCGGCAGGGCTTCGGGGGCTCGAAATTCCCAGCCCCGCATCCGAATCTCATGGCCGGGATCCAGGGTCAGCCCCGGGAGTGCCTCGGCCAGGGTTTGCAGGGCGATCCGCTCCTGACCCCGGGCGAAGGCGTGGCCGGCGCAGAAATGTGGTCCGAGGCCGAAGGCGGCGTTCGGTCGCCGGGTCCGACGGATGTCGAAGATGCCGGGGTTGTCGAAGAGGGATTCGTCGTGGCAGGCACTGGCGACGACGGCCCCCACCGGGGAGCCCGCGGGAATGGTGATGCCCTGGAACTGGACATCCTTCCGCGCCTGACGGGTCTGGGTGCCGATCGGGGCTACCCAGCGCAATCCTTCATGCACCGCGTCGTCCCAGCGCTCGGGTTCGGCAAGGACCAACTCCCACTGCTCGCGGTCTGCGAGCAGTCCGTACAAGCACGATGCGGCGCCATGGCCCGGTTCTTGCATGCCCCCGAGGATGATCACTTTCAACGACGGCAGGACCTCGTCCACCGTGCGAGGTTCACCGGCGGGCCGACCGGTCGTCAGCATGTGGGAGATAGTCGAGTCGTCGGGCTGGAGGCGCAAATGCTCCATGTACGGCCTGAGCTCGGCGTCGATGGCTGAGGCGGTGGCGTCGTTGATCGCTTGTTTTTCTGGATCGCGTTCGAAGTTGATCGCTCCCATCGCCAGCCCGTGGAACCACTCGCGCAACGTGTCAGCCGATAGGTGGCCGAGCCCCAAGACGGCGCCCAGGCTCAGGACCGAGATGGGCTCGAAGTAGTCGGCCACGAGTTCGGCTCTACGGTCATCGCGTTCGAGGATGCGGGCTAGGTAATCGTCGGCGATGGGTTGGACGAGCGCGTCGATGTACCCCTCGACGGTGCGTGGTCGGTACTTGGTGTCGAGGCTGCGGCGCTTATCGAGATGGTCATCGCCGTCCACGGTCAAGATGGTGGGTCCACCGAAGGACAGATCCAACGGGGAGCCGTCCACCACCGCACTGAACAAGTCCGTTCGGGTTGCGACGAGGTCCACGGCGTCCGCGGAGGTAGCGAGCCACAGATTCACCGCGGGGACCCACGCGAGCGGTTCCTCGCTTCGGAGGCGGGCGTAGATGGGGTAAGGGTCGGACTCGAGGTCCTCGACGGTGATGGATTCGGTGAAGGTGCTCATGCGCTTCGGGTAGGTGGAACGGAGATCGTCCCCTCTTTCTCGACGGCGCGGATCAACTCGCGCAGGAATCCGGTCGCCTGCTGCTTGTCCGCGCTGCTGAGGAATCGAGTGACGTTCCGCTCTTCGGTATTGAAGTCGGGAAACAGGCGCTTCATCAGTCGTCTCCCTGACGGGGTCAAGGAGACGTCCACCAGACGACCATCGGACTTACCGCGGGTTCGCTCGAGTAGTCCTCTGTTCTCTAGTGTCGTGAGGACACCGCTGAGCGTAGCTTTTGAGAAGCCGCCCTCTGCTGCGATCTGGCGGGTTTCGATGGGTTCCCAGATCCAGGTGACCCACAAGACCACGAATGCCGTCCAGGTGAGATCCGCCCGGGCCAGGACGGTGCGCTCGAGGTGATTGCGAACGGCGTTGGCCGCTCGGAACAGATTGGAGGCGACGGCCATGGCCTCGAAATCCACATCCAGGTCCCCGAGGCGAGCCGAGACTGCTGATTCGGTTTCGCTCAGGGTGTGCTGTCCGGCCATGTGGCCTCCTTCCGGGGGGTCACGGTAGTCGAATGACCAAAGTCCTTGCATCGAATCGTTCTGGCCCGGATAATTTGGGCCCAAACGATTAGTTCCACTCGGGAGGTCCCCTTGTCCACGGCCACGACTGTGACCCTCGCCAACCTTGATCTGTTCGCTGACGGCGCCCCGTGGGCTACGTTCGACGAACTTCGCGCCTCGGATCCAGTGTCGTGGAATGAGGAAGAAGCACCGAACAAGGGTTTCTGGGCAGTAACCCGCTACCACGACATCGTCGAGGTTCTGCGCGACACCGAGACGTTCTCCAGTGAAGTGGGTGCTGTGAACCTCGAGGAACTCGACCAGAGTCAGATCGAGATTCGCAAGTCGATGCTCGAGCGCGATGGAACCCGACACCGCGCGCTTCGCAAACTGCTGCAGCCGGCATTCACGCCGAAGGCACTGACTGTCTACGAGTCGTTCTTGCGAGGGGTCACCGCGAACACTCTCGACGTCGCCCTCGCCAAGGAGCGTTTCGACTTCGTGGACGAGGTTGCCGCTGACTTTCCGATCAGAGTTCTCGCGCGATTATTGGGAGTGCCCGAGGACGACACGAATCAGTTGATCGAGTGGGGCAATCGAATGGTGGGAAATACCGACCCCGAGAGTGCAGATGTCCTGGCATCAGATCCGGAGAGTGAGAAGTATCGCGACCTCCCATTCCGCTCTCCGGCGGCCCTCGAAGTGTTCGATTACGGATTCGCTCTTGCGAACGAGCGCCGTGGTGGCTCGGGGGACGACCTCGTCTCGAAGTTGGTGAATGGCACTCCCATTGATGGTGTTCCCGTCGATGATCGTGATTTCCGCAACTACTTCCTGCTTCTGGTGGTCGCAGGTAACGAGACGACCCGCCATACGATCTCGCACACGATGAATCATCTGATCAACCATCCGGATCAGATGGCGATCCTTCGCGAGGATCCGAGCAAGATCGAATGGGCTGTTGAGGAGTTCCTGCGTTTCGCCAGCCCGGTCTATCACTTCCGTCGTACTGCGACCAAGGACACCGAACTGGGCGGCCGGACCATCAAAGCTGGCGACAAAGTTGTCGTGTGGTTCGCCTCGGGCAACCGTGATTTCGACATCTTTGAAGACCCCTACCGATTCGATGTTCAGCGCCACCCCAACGAGCACATGTCCTTCGGTCGCGGTGGTCCACACATGTGCTTGGGCAACTCGCTAGCGCGGCTAGAAATCCGGGTGATGTTCGAGGATCTGCTTTCCCGAGACGTCGAGATCGCACACGATGGATCGATCGACTATCTGCGGTCGAACTTTGTGCACGGAATCAAGCGCTTCCCCGTGAAGGTGACCCGCCGCTAGGCAGGCGCAACTCGCTCGAGGAAGGCACCCACCAGCGCGTCGGCCCGCTTGCTGGCCGCGCTCTCCTCAGCACGCGTGTGCGCCATAAGCGCTTCAGGATTCTGGCCATCGCGCTCCACATGGGCGTACCCGTCGGTGTCCAGCCACAACTGCAGTTCGTGAGGAGTCAGTTCCGGATGGAATTGCAGGGCAAGGTTCCTTCGCAAGGTGAATGCTTGTGAAGCGCGGCTCGTCCGAGCTATTTCGTGTGCGTCGGGCGGGAGTTCCCAGCGGTCGTAGTGAAACTGAAACCACGGACCGGCCGAGATGAGGTCGGGCTCGTCGGTGTGCAACACACTCCAGCCGATCTCGCATGAGGGAGCGCGACCGACGGAGCCACCATGGGCACGGGCAAGCAGCTGGCCACCGAAGCAGATTCCGAGAACCGGAACACCGCGGCGGTCGGCCTCGCGAAGCCATTCGAGTTCAGGGACCAGCCAGTTGCCGATGGTGGCGTCATCCCAGGCACCCCAGGGTGAGCCCATCGGGACGAGGACGTCGTATTCGTCAGGGGATGGAAAAGTGAATTCGACGTTGGGGGAGTAGTAGTTCTCCCCCGAGACGATCACCATCTCGTGGATCTCGTAGCCCCGACGGGCGAAGGCATCGCCGATTGGCCCAGGGGGGCTGGTGTGATCGTGCTCCACAAAAAGGGCCTTCATTTCACTCCTTCGCTCAGTCTGGGCACACTAGTATCCCAAAATCGTTGGGTAGCGAACGATCAAGCTGAATTGGGGAGTCCATGCACCACGATCTTGCCGAAGTCCGTCAAGGCCTGCAGGACGACGGAATCGACGTCGTCCGACTCATCTACAGCGATGTCTTGGGCATTCCGCGATCAAAAGACCTCCTGGTCTCGCAATTGGAGCGCGCCGGAAGCAACGGCCCGGCCTTCTGCCAGGGCGTCTGGGTCACCAACACCCGCGGTGGAGTCTTGGATGGGCACGGCAGCATCTCCGATGGGCTTCCCGATCTGGTGACTCGACTCGATCCGTCGACCATCCGCCCGATTCCGTGGGAGCCCGGCGTTGCCTACGCGGTAGCTGACAGCTTCGAGCCCAGCGGTGAAGACAGCCCGGTAGCCCCGCGGTCGGTCCTTCGGTCGGTTCTTGCCGCGTACGGTGATCGAGACCTGTCTCCGGTGATCGGTCCGGAATTGGAGTTCTACTTCGCGCACCGGCCTGAGGGCACGTGGGAGCGCGTGCTCAACAAGACCGGTCGGGTGTACATGACCGGCAGCATCGTCGATCATGAGGGCCTGTTCTTGCACATGCTGCGGATGATCGATCAGTTGAATATCGGTGCCTTCGCTGGCAACCACGAGTTCTCGCCGTCCCAATATGAGATCAACTTGTGGCATTCCGATGCGCTCGACGCCGCAGATCGGACGTTCATCTTCAAGACTGCAGTGAAGGACATCGCACATCGGGCTGGAGTTAACGCGACGTTCATGGGCAAGCCGTGGAACGACGAAGGGGGCAGTGGTTTCCACGTTCACTTCTCTGTGGTTGACGGCAAAGGTGAGAACCAGATGCACGATGGCGGAGCCGGACTCAGCGCGACGGCAGAGTCCATGATTGCTGGGATCATCGCGCACGCGGATGCCCTCTCGGCGTTCACAAACCCCTCCATCAATGCCTTCAAGAGACTCGGTCCCGACACGTTGGCTCCGTATCGCTCGAACTGGGGTCTGGACAACCGCAGCACGATGATTCGAATTCCACCTGAGCGGGGCCATGGAACGCGTCTGGAATTGCGGATCGGCGATGGCGCGGCGAACCCGTACGTGGTTGCCGCCGCCGTCCTTGCGGCTGCTCTCGACGGAATCGAGAAGGGACTCACTCCGCCGGCACCGCTCGAGGGTTGGACCTACGAGGATGAATCGGCAGGTGTCCTGCCGATGACGCTTGAGGCGGCTCTTGATGCGCTGGCGGCAGACGAGGTCATGACGAACAAGTTGGGCGATGTCTTCGTTCAAACGTTCGTGACACTGAAGCGGGACGAACTCGAGAGATACAACGCGGAAGTCGCCGACCCGGCTACCCGCGACGTGACCGATTGGGAACTCGAGGAATACATCGAGGACTACTGATCGTGACTAGCCGGTCAACTGCTCCACTCGAGTGACGACGTCCCTGCAGAATGCCGAATGTTCTGACCGATCGTCGATGAAGATCGATGGTTTGATGCAGAACGTTCCAACGCCAAACTCCATCTGACGCGGAATCTCCTCGAGCGCCGGCTCTAGGGGCGCGCACGCGTTGTCACTGGGGAACTCCACCCGGGTTCCTCCGACGAGCTCGAAGTCCTGCGTTGATTTCCCGTAGGGCTCAAGGGCTGCACGGAGTGATTCCAGGTGGTCGTTTTCGATGCGACCAAGCGGGTGGTAGCCGGAGCCATAGGTGGCCAGGCGGTGGACTATGGCGGGGTGCACGCCCTGACCGCCGAACCACAGAGCCGGCCCAGCAGCAGTGGTCGGTTTGGGGTCGACGAACACATCGGAAAATGAGTACTGCTCACCCGCATAACTAGCGGGGGAGTGAGCCCACACCTCACGCCAGATCGCGAGGTGCTCGTCGAGCAGTTGGCCGCGCCGGCGGAAATCCACGCCCAGAGCCTGGTATTCATCCTGGTGCCAACTCACCGTCGGTTGAACGACGAGGCGCCCCTCGGATAACAGATCCAGTGTCGCGAGGTCCTTGGCCAAGGCGAGGGGATGGCGCAACGGCGCGATGAGCGCTACCGCGCCGATCCGGATGCGATCGGTGGCGGCAGCGATCGCGGCAAGGAGAACCAGGCTCGCGGGCCAGGCCGTTTCGGGATCTTGGTTGCCAGGCATTGCATAGTCGCGCGGGTTGGCCATCCGACCTTGTGAACCTGCTGACGGACCCATGACAACGTGGTCGCTCACCATGACCATGTCGAAGCCTGCGTCTTCGGCCTCCTGAGCCATACGTACGAGATCTCGAAGGTCGCGCGGATCTGTCAACGTCCAATTCTCGGTGAGAACGCTCACCAAGCGCGCAGTCATGTTGTGTGTCGAGGCGTTGGCCGGGTCAGCGGGCCTGTGAGGAGTCGTCAAGCAACGTGCCACCGGCAAACGTCACACCAACCTCGCGGTAGTAGCCGCCGATCACTTCCCGAACGGGCAGGAGTGATGCGGGCTTATCCCAGGGTGAATCGTGCAACTCGATCTCCGCATCACCCACCCACGGCTCGCCGAGATCCGCATCCACTCCACCCATCGTGACGATCTGTGACAAAGACATGCCTGCGCCGGTGATCGAGGGCATGAATCGGTGGTGGACCATGGGATGCCCATTGACGAATCCGTTCGTGGGACTGGGCTCTCGGAGGGTGACTTTCGCCGACGCCAATCGGTGATCGTAGGCCGCAAGGCTTGCCCCGAAGGTTCCGCCAGGAGCCACTCGCGGACTGGCCTTTCCATGATTGAAGGCTCGAGTCACGTAGATGCTGCCTAGCTTCTTCGGATATCCCTGGAACCAGCCGCGTCCGATGGCGAAATCCGTCGTGACCCAGATGAGTTCGCACCTGCTGTACGTAACGCCCTGGTACTGGCATCTCACGACGAAGAAAGTCTCGAGATATTGCGATCGCGAAGGGTCGAGAAGTTCAGCCTTTGATGCACTGCACGATTGCCAATCGGCCCAGATCAGCGCGACGGCACCCGGGTCCTCGTCGGCGAGATCGAGGTCATGGGGCAACAGCGCACGAACTTTGTCGACGTCGGTCCGATACTCGACGGTCAACAAGGTGCCGGAGTAGTACCACGGCATATCGGGGACGAGGGCGGATTCGCCTCCGGGGGTGTAGGGCGGGAGGAAACCTCGGGACTCGCTCATGTTCGGAGAGCCTAGCGGGGGATCGTTTGCTTGCTAACGAAAACGAAGGACTGACGCATCTCGCCTAGGCTTATCGAATGGGTCGACCGGCACGCCTGTCTCGTGAAGCTATCTGTGATGCGGCAATGGCCCTGTTGGCTGAAAGCGGTTCGGCGGACTTCACGATGCGGGCCCTTGGTGATCGATTGGGCGTAGATCCTTCAGCCGTCTACCGGCACTTCTCCGATAAGGACGATCTGCTCCTGGAGGTGGGCGACCGATCGATGGATCCGGTGACCCGAGGATTTCTGGCATCGCAGGATGCCTACTCGGACATCATCCGGCTGTGCGGTCGCTTGCGCTCGACCCTGATCGAGAGTCCGGTGGTGTTACCCATTGTCGCGGCCGGCCCCACGCGTAGGGATAACGAGCTACGGATCACCGAAATCGTGCTCGATGCGCTGAATCGTGCCGGTCTCGACACCGACCGAGCAGTGGTCGCCTATCACGCGATCATCGAATACACGCTGGGATCGGCCTGGCTGGATGCCCCGCTCGCTGCTGCCAGTTCGGACAGAACCGCCACTTACCAGAAGTGGCGCGCTGACTACCGGAATCTCGATCCCCAACGCTTCCCCACAACCGTGGCGGCGTCGTCCTCGCTCTATCCGTCCAGTAATGCGGTCTTCGAGGCCGGGCTGTCGGCGTTACTCACCGGTCTGATCACCGCGGCGACGAGTAAGAACACCTAGTAAACGCGGGAATACTCAGCCTGCTCCCAATCGGTGACCGTCGTGTCCCAGCGACCGATCTCCTTGCGCTTGAGATCGACGTACACCTCGATCAGATCCGGATGGAAGTAAGCCTTGAGTTCATCGTCGCGTTCCAGCGCGTCGAGAGCCTCGGCCAGTGAGTGTGGGGTGTGGCGATCGGTATTGGGCGCGGCATCGGCGTCTCCCAGCTGAGGATCGGGCAACGGGAGTTCCCGTTCGACCCCGGACAGCCCGGCCGCCAAGATGGCGGCGGTGAGTAGGTGTGGGTTGGCGGTGCCGTCGGCCATTCGGTGCTCGACACGGGTTCCCGCACCACGCTGTCCGGGTACGCGGACGGTCGAAATGCGGTTGTCCCATCCCCAGTTAGCCCAGTAGCCCGACAGCATCCCGGGCGTCAGACGCTTGTAGGAATTGACAGTTGGTCCTGCGAATGCCGCGAGCGCCTCATGGTGGTCGATCAAGCCAGCGATGAAGTGCTTCATGAGTGGTGAGATGCCATCGGCATCGGATTCGTCGATGAACGCGTTCTTCCCACTCTCGTCGTTGAGACTGGTGTTGACGTGTAAACCGCTGCCGACGGCATCATTGAAAGGACGGGCCATGAAAGTGATGTCGATTCCCCGCTCACGTGCGATCTCTCGGGCAAGAATGCGAAATAGGAAGGCTGCGTCGGCTGCTTTAAGCGACTCTTGGTAGTGAAGTGAGGCCTCGACTTGGCTGGGGGTGAACTCGCTGTTGGCTCCTTCGGGATGCAGCTCACATTCGTGCGCGAGTGCCACGATCTTCTCGAGAGTTCGTGTCGGGTCGGCCCCCGGACCGATGCCGTACACGCGATGGTCTGGCACGGGGAGTTTGGTGAGGGGTGAACGCTGCTCAAGGAGGAAGAACTCCATCTCGAAGCCCGTCACGGGGAAGAGCCCTCGTGCTCTCCACCTGTCCACAACTGAAGTCAATGCACGTCGGGAGTCCAGCGGAAGGTCGCGGCCGTCGGCGAAGTGCAGGTGCGCGAGGCCGATCTGCCGATCTCGCCAAGGCCGCACCGACGACGCATCGAGCCGGGCTTCCATATCCGGAAAGCCGGCGCTGGTGGAGTAGTTGGCGGTCTCGAGGAATTCGAGATCGAGTCCCTGGACCATCACTGTGATGGCGTAGTGCGTGGGGTGTTCACGCCGACTACCCGGAACGGTTTTCCCATGTGCCAAGCCCAAGAGGTCGGGAAAGACGATGTCGATCTGCTCGCTCACGACCTAGATCTCCTCACCTGCAGCGACGCCGGTGAGGCGCCCTGTGTTGACGACTTGATGATCATCGAGGAAGACGTTGCAGTTGCGCATGGGAATGTCGAAATGACAAACGCTGAAGCGCTCGGCGTTCTCATTCGCACCCGTGCTGTACATGAAGTTGCCTTCGAATGCGCGCGCTTCGGTTCCGTTGAACTGCGATCTGTCGTACAACTCGAGGTAATCCCATCGTGCCGCGGGATTCATCCCCCACCCGATGTGCGAAGTGGCATAGGCATCTTCATCGAACGCCGACATGTAGGACTTCAACATGTCCGCCTGGTAGCCCTTGCCTTCGATTGCTACGACGTAATCGTCCTCGATCGTCAGCGTGATCGGGTCTTGAACGTAGTGCTTGAAAGTGATGTTGATGTCGCCAGGAGCGAGCACAATCTGACCGTTGACTCGGTGTCTGGCCGGAAACGCCAGAACCAGCCCGCCCGGCCAGTGCGCGATCTCCCCGGGTCCGGCGATCACTCCTGTGGACCCTGCGGTGAAGGCGTCGGCGAGTTCGACCTCGATGTTGGTACCCATGTCGCTTGTGGCGCGCATGACTTTTGCTTTCCTCATGAAGTCATGGGACGTTGCGACCCGTTCCGCCATGACCTCATCATGAGGAAGTCGCTCGAAGATTTCCGGGTGTTCGTTGCTGATCATGAAGACCGATGTGCCGGCACCGAGGATGTCGCGAAGTTCGCGCGAGTGCAGGAGTCCTTCGACTGTGACGTCGATGACGAGCGGGACGGACGAGACGGCGGCGACTGCGCCCGCCTGTCCCTTGAGTGCCAGAGATGTTCCGGTGGAACGCAGGGCCACCGGTCCGCCGTTGGCTGGCGTGCGCATGACGACCTCGAAGGGCTTCGCGCCGAGGTACTCGGCAGCGAGGATCGACGTAGCCACGAGTTCCGGGCGGCTGGCGCTCTCAGACAAGATGACGACTTCATCGCCGGCTTTCATGCCATTGAGCTGGAACTGTTGGGCGAACCGTTTTATCCAGCGCCACTCGGAGTTTGCGGTATTCATGAGGACTCCTTCAGATGCGAGGACCAGTGCTCGAGCATGAGTGCGTTGACCTCTTCAGGTGCTTCCAGGTTCAACAAGTGTCCTGCACCGGGAATCACGACCATACGGGAGTTCGGCAGGAGGTCGTCGATGGCCTGGGCGTAGGCGACCGGCGTCTCCTCATCGAGTTCACCAACCAAGATCAACGTGGGCACGCCGATGGTCGGGAGTATCGCTCGAGTGTCGTGGCTCGCGATCGTGCTCAGCGAGTCGAGTAGGCCCGCGAGTGGTACGCGAGACATGGCTTCGACGGCTTCGGGCACGACATGCGCTCCGTTGGGACCGGCGAGTGAGGACAAGATCGCGGGTGCGGCGGCCGCGGGGCTTCCCAGGGCCTCCAGCCCGGAAAGCCGGTTTGCTCGCCATTCATCTGGGTCGGTCCCGTCGAGGCCGAACTTAGGGCTGGTACACAGGAGCGTCAGGGTGCGGATTCGCGCCGGTGCCTGGGCGGTCGCGTACTGCGCGATCATCCCGCCGAAACTCATGCCCACGAGATCCACGGGTGCTTCCGGGCTCACCGTATCGATGAAGTCGACCGCGGCATTCGCGTAGGCACCGAAACTGGTGGCCGAAACGCGGGCCGACTCCCCGTAGCCGGGGGCATCCCAGGCGACGCAGCGTCGGTGGTCCGACAGCCCGGCCAACTGCGGTCGCCAGGCCGTCCTCCCCCCGCCGAGTCCATGCAGGAATACAGCAGTCGGACCGTTACCCGCCTCGCGCCATGCGACGGGGGAAGAATCGACATCCAGGGCGGCCACGTCACGGAACGCTAGGTGCCATGTCGCGACTTTGTCAACGATGTTGACAAAGTCGCGACCGTCCATCAACATCGCCGCATGACCCCACCTGTTGCCTCCCATGAAGGTGCCCGCGCCCACACTGGTGCAGACCGTCCGGTCCGGCTCGATGAGGAAAGCCGCGATGCGCTCGTGCAGATTGTCCGAGATCTCGGTCCCGCCATGCGCGAGCGTGCCGTCGATATCGACCGCAACGCCGTTTTCCCGTTCGAAAACTTTGATGATTTCCGGCGCACCGGCCTGCTGGCCGTGTGTGTGCCCAAGCAGTACGGCGGTCTCGGTGCGAGTTTCGCCGACTACGCTCGAGTGTCCGCGGAGATCGGTCGTTATTGCGGGTCCACTGCTCTGACTTTCAACATGCACAACGCGACGATGCTGTGGGCCGGCGAGGTCAGCGACCTTCTGGACATGACTCCGGAGGAGCGGGAAACCCATGAGCGTCGTCGTGCGGAGATGTTCCGCGGTGTTGTCGAGGACGGTGAGATCCACTCGCAACCATTCAGCGAAGGCCTCAACCCAGGTGCGCTAGCCGGGGTGGCTACCAAAGCGGAGCCGGTCGAGGGGGGCTACCGCGTCACCGGCAGAAAGATTTTCGCGTCTTTATCGGGCGCGGCCAATCGTTACAACGTCACCTGCCAGGTGCCGGGCGAGGAATTCCTGCGCCTGCTTTCAGTCCGCGCTGACTCGGACGGAGTGGAGATAGTGGACGATTGGGATCCGCTCGGAATGCGGGGAACCGTTTCGCGCACTCTGTTGTTGAAGGAAGCATTCGTCGCATATGACGACGAGATCATGCCCGGGGGTATGTATGACCAAGCGGCAAACCGCTACCCGTATCTGTTCATGTCACTCGCCCCGAGTTACCTCGGGCTGACCAACGGCATACTCGACTTCACCCGTGCCTACCTGCGCGGCGAGCTTCCCGGAGCGGCTTCGGGAACTGCCCGACGCGACAACCCCGTCAAGCAAATGGGTTGGGCGGAGATGCAGATCAAGTACGAGCAGAGCCGCGCGATGCTTTATTCGGTTCTGGACGACGCCTACCTTGACCCAGACGAGGACATGATGGTCAGTGCGTGGGCGGCGGTGAACACGGTCATGGAGAACGCCAATGAAGTTGCAAGGATCGCGGTCCGGGTTTGTGGCGGTCAGTCGATGCTCAAGCACCTTCCACTTGAGCGGATGTATCGAGACTCTCGGCTGGGTGCCTTGATGCTTCCGTGGAGCGGTGAAGTTACGGTCGAGCGCATCGGGAAGGCACACTTGTATGACTGATCGGTTCGCGGGGGTTTCGGCACACGCCGATACCTTCACAGCGGATCGCCTGCCACCGCGCGAGCAGTGGCCGGAATTCTTCTGGGAACTTCCGCAGTTGCAGTACCCATCTCAGCTGAACGCCAGCGTGGAACTTCTCGATCAGACCGTCTCGGCTGGCCGCGGAGATCACACTGCTGTTGTTGCGGACGACGGAACATGGACGTATCAGGAACTTCTCGACGATGTCCAAGCCGTGGCAGCCCTCCTGCGAGACGTGGGAGTGGAGCCCGGCAATCGAGTCTTGTTGCGTGGCCCCAACAACGGACGCTTGGTGGTCTGCTGGCTCGCTGCATTACGGGTTGGCGGAGTGGTCGTCACCACCATTCCGATGCTCCGAACAAGCGAACTCGATGCACTGCTGGAGATTGCACAACCGTCGGTCGCCCTAGTCGATCACCGCTTCTGTGAGGACTGGTCCGCTACGTCTTTCGCGGGATTGACGATCACGTACGGGGACGCCTCACCGGAATCGATGGAAGTCCGGGCTCGAGCCGCTACGTCTTCAGCAGAGCCGACGGAGACCGCGGCGAGTGATACCGCGCTACTTGCCTTTACGTCGGGCACCACGGGTCGCCCGAAGGCGACCATGCATGCCCACCGAGACATTCTCGCGATCGCCGACACGTTCAGCGCTCACGTAGTCAAGCCCGATCCGGACGACGTCTTCAGTGGAAGCCCTCCACTGGCGTTCACCTTCGGGCTGGGAGGTCTAGTCGTCTTCCCTATGCGGGTGGGTGCGACCACAGTTTTGTTGGAGGCAGGCGCCCCCCCAAAAGTGTTGGACGCGATCGAAAAGCACCGCATCACCTGTCTTTTCACCGCACCAACCGCCTACCGAGCCATGCTGCCCGCGATCGCCGACGCCGACGTTTCCTCATTGCGACGCTGCATCTCGGCGGGTGAGACGCTGCCCGCGGCCACCTGGCAGTCCTGGTTCGACGCAACTGGTATTGCGTTGATCGATGGAATTGGGGCTACCGAGATGCTCCACATCTTCATCTCGGCGAGTGATGGTGATATTCGCCCGGGCTACACGGGGAAGGTTGTTCCCGGTTATCGGGCGCAGATCGTGGACGAGGACATGCAGCCGGTCGAGCCCGGCACGCCCGGACGGCTTGCAGTGCAAGGCCCGACGGGTTGCCGTTACTTGAACGATGAGCGTCAGGCCAACTACGTCCAAGAGGGATGGAATCTAACGGGGGACGTCTACGTGATGGACGAAGACGGCTACTTCCAGTACGTGGCTCGGGCCGACGACATGATCGTGTCCAGTGGCTACAACATCGCAGCTCCAGAAGTGGAGAACGCCTTGTTGACTCACCACGCAGTCGCCGAAGTGGCCGTCGTGGGAACGCCCGACGAAGACCGAGGCATGGTGGTCACGGCATATGTCGTGCCTGCCGCAGAGATTTCCCCGACGGACGATCTTCGACGGGAATTGCAAGATCACGTGAAGGCGAACATTGCGCCCTACAAGTACCCGCGCATTCTGGAGTTCGTCGAGGCCCTACCCAAGACGGCCACCGGGAAGCTTCAACGCTTCCGGCTACGGAATTGAGCGCTTGTGAAAATTTACACAATCTTAAGTCGTCACGACTTCGGGCAAGTCGCTTGACTGCGTATATCTGATACAGAACAGTGCTTTCGTTCGGTTCGTGAGGAGGACCGACGGACTATCGGACAACCGTGGAGGAACCATGTCCCAAAGGGAGAATCTCCCCAAGTCTGACCAGGGGCTTCAGCCTGGTGATCCAGAGACCAAGTCGACGTCGCTGAGAAAGGGCACTTTGGGCCTTATCGGCATCGTGTTCTTCGTTGTGGCCGCGGCCGCACCGCTCGCTGGAATGACCGGTGCTTTTCCCGTGGCGATGGGTATTGGCGTAGGTGCCGGTGCCGCGGGCATGTACGTGGCCGTCGGCATCATCTTGCTGCTCTTCAGCGTCGGCTACGCGACGATGTCGCACTACGTCACCAACACCGGTGCGTTCTTCGCGTACGTCGGCCGCGGTCTGGGCATCAACTGGGGTGTCGCTTCAGCATTCGCCTCAGTCGCCGCGTATGTCGCAGTCATGTGGGCTGTCCTTGGCTTCATCTCTGGCCAAATGACCTTCCAAATGGAGGCGAAGTTCGGTCTCACGCTGCCCTGGTGGGTTTACGCGTTCATCATGCTCGCGATCGTTTTCGCGCTGTCTGCCGCATCAGTGGACATCGGCGCGAAGGTTCTTGGCGTGCTTCTGACCGTGGAGCTCCTGGGCCTGGTCTTCGTAGCGTTGGCAATCATCTTCCAGGGTGGTGGACCAGATGGACTCGATTTTGGCGCGTCCTTCTCACCGGCATCCGTTCTTGGTGAAGTTGTGCCTGGTGGCGTGGGCATCGCTTTCGCATTCGCGTTGGCTTCGTTCATCGGCTTTGAGGCAACTGCTATCTACGGCGAGGAGTCGAAGGATCCGAAGAAGACGGTCCCGCGGGCTACTTACACCTCGGTGCTCTTGATCACCGTGCTCTTCGGCGTCATCGGCTTCGGACTCGTCTCAGGTCTCGGCGCTACCGATATCCAGAACAAAGTCTTCGAAGTAACGGCGATCGACGGTGTGCCGTTGTCTGACCCGTCGGCGATCCTGTTCGGACTCAGCACTGAGTTCGTCGGCTCTTGGCTCACGGAGGCCTTCAGTTGGCTCATCCTGACCTCGCTGTTCGCAGCTCTGTTGGCGTTCCAGAACAGTGCGGCCCGCTACTTCTTCGCCATGGGTCGTGCGGGCGTCCTGCCGAAGAAGCTTGATCACACGAACGGAGCCCAGGCTCCCATCACGGCCACCGCTTTGGTGACGGTGCTGGGTGTGATCATCACGGTGCTGGGCATCATCTTTACGTGGGATCCGATCCTCAACATCTTCTACTGGTTCGGCGGCGTCGCTGTCATCGCCATCGTGCTCACCGAGATCATGGTGAGCATCGCGGTGATCGTGTACTTCGCTCGCACCAAGGAAGACACCCGCCTGTGGCACACCAAGATCGCTCCGGTCCTGGCCATCATCGGCCTGACCGTTGGCGAATACCTCTTGATGGCCCACTTCAATCTGTTCTCCGGAACGTCCTCGACCGAAGAAGCCAATGCTTGGGAACTGAACACCCTGGGTTGGATTCTCGTGCTACTGCCCTTCGCGATGTTCATCATCGGTTTGGTCGTGGGAGTTGCACGCAAGGGCAAGGAGAACTACGACGCGGTGCACAACTTCGCTTCGTAGAACGAATCAGATCGAACATTGGGGCGCCCTTCGGGGCGCCCCAATGCTTTATGCGGTCTAGTTGGCGAACACGCGTCCGGGCAGTGATGCGATGCCGTTGACGAAGTTGGAACGGGTACGGATCGTCGGCCCCGCGGCCTCGAAGCGAACCCCAGACTTCACGATCTCCTCGAGCAGCACCCGGATCTCCATCCGGGCCAGTGGCGCGCCGAGGCAGTGGTGCGGACCTTTGGCGCCGAAGGACACCTGGGGGGGCTTGATCGGCCGGGTAATGTCGAATGCCAGCGGATCTGCGAATTCCCGCTCGTCGAAGTTGGCCGACGCGTACCAGATCACGACTTTGTCGTCTTCCTTGATCGGCACTCCGGCGATCTCGGTATCCATTGTTGCGGTGCGACGCATGTGCAGGACGGGTGTCGCGTAGCGGATGATCTCCTCGACAGCTTGCTCGATGAGTTCGGGTCTCTTGTGAAGTAGTTCGAGCTGATCGGGGTTGTCCATGAACGCTCGGATGCCGTTGCTGATGGCCGTTCGCGTGGTCTCGTTCCCCGCGAAGACGAGGACATGGAACATGTTCTTGTAGTCGGAGTCGCTCAGGCGATCACCCTCGACTTCGGTGTGGACCAAGGTGGTGACGAGGTCATCTCGCGGTTCTTCTCGACGCTTCTGTCCGAGTTCGGCGCCATACTCGAAGAGCGCATGCGAGGCGGGGGAACTAAAGGGCAGGAGTTCGAGCGGCGTGGTGTTTCCGTAGGCATCGGCGCTGAGACCGCTGGAATCGATGAGTTCATCGGAGAGTTGCACCATGAAATCGGTGTCCTCCTCGGGGACACCGAGGATTCCGACGATCACCCGGATGGGCAGTGGAGCTGAGATTGCCGAGACGATGTCCACGTTCTCTTGTTCGAGTGCGTTGCGCAGCAGCGCTTCGGTGATTTCCCGGGTGGTTTCCTCGTAGCCCTTCACTTTGCGGCTGGTGAAAGCTGGAATGCCCAACTTGCGCAGCCGCACATGCTCGGGGGCGTCGGTGTCGATGATGGAGCGACGGGCATTCATCTGGTCTTCGGTCAAGTCAGGAAGGTTCGTCATTCCCCGAGCACTCGAGAAAGTCTTGGGATCGCGGGTAACGGTGGTGAGATCGGCGTACCGCGTGATAGCCCAGTAGGGGCGCCCCTCGAAGTAGCGCAAGGCGACCGGCTCGGTTTCGCGCATCCACGCGAATACCTCATGTGGAATGCCGTTCCGGTAGGTCGCTGGATCGGTGATGTCGATATCGGCGACGTCCAATTCCTGGATGGTCATTTCATACCTTTCGAGGATCGAGGACGAATCGGCCAGCGACGTCGCCGGCCGTGAGTCGATCAAGAGCGGTTTGGGCCTGGTCCAGGGGGAGGATCTCGACGGGCGATGCGAGTTCGTGCGCCTGAGCCAGTTCGACGAGTTCACCCAACTGCGCGCGGGTACCCCACACCGAGGTCATGAATGTCGTCTCGTGGGGAACTTTGCCGAAGCCGAACGGGATGCTCCCGCCATAGAGACCGACCACGACGACCATGCCCTGTCGGACCACATGATCGCGAGCAGCGGCCAGCGTGGGTTCGGCGCCGACGAAGTCGATCACTGTGTCGAAATGCCCCTCGAGTTCGTCGGGTGCCACAGCCGCGTCGGCACCGAGGTCGAGGGCGACCTGCCGTTTGGTCTCGGATGCATCCAGCACCGTCACCTTCGCATCGGAGCG
>Ga0181589_10000831_pt1 | contig 23057 bp, 16 predicted proteins | sample 071ome_25_FD_132444 | JGI IMG/M metagenome (GOLD analysis project Ga0181589, IMG submission 132444) | Coastal salt marsh microbial communities from the Groves Creek Marsh, Skidaway Island, Georgia - 071410BT metaG (megahit assembly) | ecosystem: Environmental > Aquatic > Marine > Intertidal...
AATACATAATTTCAGTTATTTAGCATTATGGAGTTTGATATTCTTTAGAAGTCCTTTGCGTCCACTTCGCTCAAGAGCAGTTCCTTTAAACTGCCGGATAAATCCCTTATTCGACATACCTTCAAGCTCTTGCTGAACCTGGACAATAGGTCTTTCAAGGAAAAAAGATTTCAGCAGATGAGTCTTTTCTCCCCTCAATGGAGTTGATACTGCTCGTTCGAGTTCCTTAATATTCCAAGGGCAAACATCCTGACAGATATCACAGCCAAAGATCCAATCATCAAATGATTGATTTAAATCAGAAGGCAGTTCTCCCTTTAATTCAATGGTTAGATATGAAATACACGAATTGGAATCGATCAAATACGGAGCCTTAATTGCATTCGTGGGACAGGCGTCTAAACAGGCTGTACAAGAACCACAATGATCTGTAGCAATACTTGTATCGTATTCCAAGGGCAGATCAACGATTAACTCTGATATAAAATAAAAAGAACCTTGTTTTTTTGTTATTAAATTGGCGTTTTTTCCAATCCAACCTAATCCTGAACGCTTGGCCCAAGCCCGCTCTAAAACAGGTGCAGAATCTACAAAAGCTCTACCACTGACCTCTCCTATTTCTAGATTAATAAAATCTAATAGAGCTGTCAATTTATCTTTTACTACAAAGTGATAATCTTCTCCATAGGCGTACTTAGATACTTTGTAGGAATCTTTAGCAACAATAGGTTCTGGATAATAATTAAAGAGAAGACTAATGACTGATTGAGCTCCGTCTACCAATAGACGAGGGTCTAGACGTTTGTCAAAATGATTTTCCATATAAGACATCCCCGCTTGATGATTGGCGTTCAGCCAGTTTTCTAATCGAGGGGCTTCTTCTTCTAAAAACTCAGCTTTCGAAATTCCACAGGAAGTAAAACCAAGCCTTTGAGCCTCAGCTTTAATCATTTCACTGTAGGTCATTTTATTAGAAGTCATTTTAAAACAATCCTGGTTGTCCTTTAGAAAAATTTCTACCTAAGTGTTTGTAAGCCATCTCTGTAGCCTCTCTCCCTCTTGGAGTACGAACTATAAAACCCTGTTGTATTAAAAAGGGCTCGTACACTTCCTCGATGGTTTCAGCGCTTTCAGAAACAGCAGTAGCCAAAGTTGTAATACCTACAGGACCTCCTTTGAATTTATCAATCAATGTTGAGAGGATTTTATTATCCATCTCATCTAAGCCATGAGTATCGACATTAAGCGCTTTTAAGCCGTATTTAGCAATTTTCATGTCGATTGCTCCTGTCCCTTTGATCTGAGCAAAATCGCGTACTCTTCGAAGCAATGCATTGGAAATTCTTGGTGTTCCTCTACTCCTTCCTGCAATTTCAATCGCAGCTTCTTCATCAATAGGTGTTTTTAGGATAGCTGCAGAACGCATCACTATACTTGAGAGCAATTCTGTATTGTAGTACTCTAATCTCGATTGAATTCCAAAACGCGCTCTCATCGGAGCTGTAAGAAGTCCCGATCGAGTTGTAGCCCCAACAAGAGTAAATGGATTGAGATTAATTTGAACCGAACGTGCATTAGGTCCACTTTCGATCATAATATCGATTTTATAATCTTCCATGGCTGCGTAGAGGTACTCTTCTATAACAGGGCTTAATCGGTGTATTTCATCGATAAAAAGCACATCGCGTTCCTCTAAATTTGTCAACAAACCAGCTAAATCACCAGGTTTATCAAGTACTGGACCTGAAGTGACTTTAATACCCACTCCAAGTTCATTTGCAAGAATATGAGCCAAGGTAGTTTTACCAAGACCCGGAGGTCCATGAAAAAGGGTGTGATCCAAGGCATCATTTCTCATATTAGCTGCCTGAACAAAAACTGATAAATTTTCAAGCACCTTTTCTTGACCAGCAAAATCATCAAAACTAAGGGGTCTTAAAGCTCTTTCAATATCTACTTCTTCTTTTGAGAAGTTTTCAGATGTAGGATCTAAATGCTCATTCATAAAAGTAAAGGTAATTCTTTTAAGCTTATTCTTGAGTTGTGTTAAAGGCTTTCTTTAGAATTTGTGCGCTGCCTAAAAACTCCTTTACTTCTAATGAGGCAGTTCCGTAAAAGTTGAGAATCGATTGATGATTTGAATAGAGATCTACTTCTTTAATAGCGTATAAATCAGTAGTAGCATTATTATTCAAATGAAGCTCTGCAGTTTCAACTTTCAAGCCCTTTCCATTAAAATAACTGTCTTGTGTCTGCGTTAAAAATAAATTCGTACAACTTCCAAGAGCATTAAATACTGATCGATCTTCTAAATTGAGTTTAGAATTAGTAATGACTCCAGAAAAATCGATACTGGACTTGTCCTTTGTATCAATTTCTAATTGATTGAGCGTTGATGTTAATTTCATTTTAGAATTTTCCAAAAGGTTAACAGACAAACGATCTGCAATTCCGTAAACTTCAATTGATGCTCTACCTTTTGCATTGATATCTAAAGGAATAGTATTGGAATTAATATCAAGTTTAACCCTTCCCTCTTTTAATTGAATCGATTTTAGATTGACATAGGAAACTGTAATCTGAAGTTCTTTTTTAGATTTAATTCTATAATAAGAACTGATGTGTAAAACAGAATCTTTGACACTAAAATTAAAGACAGGAGGAAGATTGTCATCTGCTACAAAATGAACTGAAGGGGTCACTGCTTTTTTAAAACTAATATCTAAGTCTTCTTCTACGACAATTGAATTAAAAGCATCTAGAGCTTTATCGACTACTGCTACAGTTCTATTTCCTTTGATATCGGGTTTCTTTTGAGCAAAGGACCAATTTGAGCTAAGTAGCATCAATCCACAAACAACTAATGTATAATAGCGAGTCTTGACCATAAGGGTATATTTTTGATTAAATTACAAAAAATACAAACACATAAAAAAAGCCTTCCGTTAAAGAAGGCTTATTTTATTCAAAGGTTATAAACATCTTAGTGATGTAATTCTTCTTCATCATCTCCCATAGGGATGTTCTGAGGAACGAAATCTTGTCCAGGGATGATATATTCACCTGATTTATCTGTTTTTGAGTAATCGTATGCCCAACGGTGTACTTCTGGAATTGCACCAGGCCAGTTTCCATGAATGTGTTCTACTGGCGTAGTCCATTCTAACGTATTTGATTTCCATGGGTTTTGTTCTGCTTTCTTTCCGTAGAAGATACTATGGACAAAATTGTAAACAAAGATCAATTGTGCAAATGCTGCAATGATTGCGAATACCGTAATTAAAATTTGAACATTCGTCAATTCATCAAACATCGGGAACGCTGTGTTTTGGTAATAACGTCTTGGAACACCAGCCATTCCTACGAAGTGCATTGGAAAGAATACACCATAGGCACAAACCGCTGTAATCCAAAAGTGTGCATACCCTAAGTTTTTGTTCATCATTCGACCGAACATTTTTGGGAACCAATGGTATACCCCAGCAAATAAACCGTAAAGTGCAGAAATTCCCATTACTAAATGGAAGTGAGCCACCACAAAATAAGTGTCATGTACGTTGATGTCCAAAGTAGAATCTCCTAGTATGATTCCTGTTAAACCTCCAGTAACGAAGGTAGATACCAATCCAATTGAAAATAACATTCCAGGGTTGAACTGTAAATTACCTTTCCACAAGGTTGTTATGTAGTTGAAGGCTTTTACCGCAGAAGGGATAGCAATCAATAACGTTGTAAAAGTAAAGACCGAACCTAAGAAGGGATTCATACCTGAAACAAACATATGGTGCCCCCAAACGATGGTTGATAAAAAGGCAATTGCAATTATAGAAGTAACCATGGCTCTGTATCCAAAAATAGGCTTACGAGCATTGGTTGACATGACTTCTGAAGTAATTCCAAGAGCAGGAAGTAATACAATGTATACCTCAGGGTGCCCTAAGAACCAAAATAAATGTTCAAATAATACAGGTGAACCACCTTGATAGTGCAACACCTCTCCTTGGATAAAGATATCAGAAAGATAAAACGATGTTCCAAATCCACGATCCATAATCAACAATAATGCTGCAGATAATAACACAGGGAAAGAGACCACTCCAATGATAGCCGTCACAAAAAAGGCCCAAATAGTCAAAGGCAAGCGTGTCATTGACATTCCCTTTGTTCTAAGGTTTAAAACCGTCACGATATAGTTCAAGGAACCTAATAGAGAAGAAGCGATAAAAATCGCCATAGAAACCAACCATAAAGTCATTCCTAAACCTGAACCTGACTGTGCCATAGGAAGCGCAGATAGAGGTGGGTAGATCGTCCATCCAGCAGATGCAGCTCCTGTTTCAACAAATAGCGAAAGCAACATGATTGCCGCAGAGGTAAAGAACAACCAATATGACAACATGTTTAGAAAACCAGATGCCATATCTCTTGCTCCAATCTGCAAGGGAATTAATAAGTTACTGAAGGTACCACTCAAACCAGCTGTTAGTACAAAGAATACCATAATAGTTCCGTGAATGGTTACCAATGAAAGATACATTTCTGCATCCATTACACCACCTGGTGCCCATTTACCTAAAAGAGCCTCAAAAATTGGAAAGGACTTACCTGGCCATGCTAATTGCATTCTAAAAAGAATAGACATAGCGATTCCAATAGCTCCCATGATTAAACCAGTAATTAAGTACTGTTTAGCAATCATCTTGTGATCTTGGCTAAAGATGTACTTTGTTACAAAGGTCTCCTTGTGGTGATGCCCGTGATCTTCTGAATGTTCGTTTGCGTGTGCAGACATATTTAGAATATATTAATTTGTGTGGTTAATGAATTAATTAGTTGGCGGCCATTTGCTGACCAAAAGTTTTTTGCGAAGCTAGCCACTTGTTGTAGGAAGCCTCATCCTCTACAATAATTTTCATTTGCATATTGTAATGAGATTTTCCACAAATCTTGTTACAAAGCAAAATATAATCAAACTCCCATGGATCTGAATTTTCTTCCCCACGAGCAGCACGCTCTCCTCTAATTTTATTTGTTCGAGCAACTTTAGCTTGAACATCCTTCTGAGCACGCATTTCAGCAGTCGTTAAAGTAGGTGTAAAAGAAAACTCTGTAATCATTCCAGGTACACAGTTCATTTGTGCTCTAAAGTGAGGCATATATGCTGAGTGCAATACATCTTGAGAACGCATTTTAAAATTAACTTTTCTACCTACAGGTAAGTGTAATTCTTTTACTACGATATCATCTGCTGCATAGCTATCGGATTCATCAACTCCGAGAATGTTCGCTCTGTCAATATCAATTAAACGAACATTTGCATCTCCGAGAACATTGTCCTCTCCTGCATAACGAGCCGTCCAATTGAACTGTTGTGCATACAACTCTACAACAATAGGATCATCATCGTTATTGACATCCATAATTTCAGTCCATGTGTAAAGGCCCCAAAGAATTAAAACTGCTAGTACAATTACTGGGATTCCAGTCCACAATAACTCTAATTTACTATTGTCAGCATAGTAAAGCGCTTTTACACCAGCCTGACCGCGATATTTAAAAGCATAGTAATGCAACAATGCTTGAACGACTACCATTGCGATTAGAATAATGACAAAAGAAACAAGCATCAAAAGATCGTACTCACTACCGTGTTCAGAGGCTGCTACCGGTAAAAGAACTTTAGAATATTTTACAAAACTAAAAATAGCAAGACCGTAGATGAAAATTAAAAATCCAAACATCAAATAGCCATTGACTCTGTTGTCCTTATCATTTGCAATTTGATCCTGTTGTTTGCCTGCTTGAGACAATTCAAAGATCTTGGTCATCTGGTAAATTGCAGCTCCAAGAAAAACTAAAACAGCTATGGTTAAAAATGCAGTCATCGTATATATAATTGTTTACGTTGTTTATTAATAATGAAAATGTTTACTCTCTTCAATTAATGGATTGTTTTCTGGAGTGAGAGGTGCTTTTGTCAATTCTGTGAATACTACAAAAATAAATAGTCCTGCAAAAAACAATAAAGCACTAATCTCAGTTAGACCAATCGATGCTTGATCTCCAACTGTAGCTGGTACGATCATGTGGTACACATCTAAGTAATGTCCAAATAAAATGATTAAACCAGTCATAATCACTAGCCAATTGATACGTTTGAAATCAGAGTTGATCAGTAATAAAACTGGAAGTACAAAATTGATGGCAATCATCAAAAAGTAAGAAAGTTTAAAATCTTGGATTCTTGTCACAAAATAAGTCACCTCTTCTGGAATGTTAGAATACCAGATCAACATGAATTGTGAGAACCATAAATACGTCCAGAAAATAGAGAACGCAAACATAAACTTAGCCAAATCGTGAATATGACTGTTGTTTACCTGTTGTAGGTAACCTTTCGATTTTAAATAGATTGTAATTAATGCTAGAACAGTAACTGCAGAGACAAACATCGTTGCAAATACATACCATCCAAATAAGGTAGAGAACCAGTGTGGATCAACACTCATTACCCAATCCCAAGACATCATCGATTCTGAAATTAAAAAGAATACTAAGAATCCTGCAGAAAGTCTAAAGTTCTTTACGAAGTTAGCGTTGTCTGAAGCCTTATCTTGAGCGAGTGACCACTTTCTAGAAAGTGTTCTGTAAGCAACCCATCCTCCTATAAAAATAGCTGCTCTAATTAATAAACCAGCACCGTTGAGGTATCCTGATTTACCTTGAATTAATTTATCATGAGCAACTACTTCTGGATCTAACCAAACGAATAAGTGATTCATATGAGCAACTGACATCGCTAAAAGTACGAAAACAATTATTCCACCTGGAACGAGGTAAGCGGTGATCCCCTCCATCACTCTAAAAAGCAATGGTGACCATCCTGCTTGAGCAGCGCGATTGATTCCGTAAAAGGCTAATACTCCAAGAGCAATGAACAAGAAAAATAAAGCAGCCACATAAACTGCAGCCCATGGTTTATTTTGAAGTTGTTGTAACAAATGTGCATCGTGTCCTGAATCGTGTCCTGCTTCGTGATTTGCTGCAACCTGATGTTCATTAGACTCCATATGAGTGTCAGTAGCTTGGTGGTGTTCAGAAGCAGGTGCAGCATGAGCCTCACTGTGACCTGCATCGTGCTTCGCTACGATTGCCTTAGCTTCTTCAACAGTTGAAGGAGCAGACATAAATCCTATTGCAATACCAACAACACCTACTGCCATAAGGATGAAGGATGCTATTCTAAGTCTATTTGAAAATGTATACATATTACTTTACTTATCGGTAATTATTTTGTTAAGTCTTTCTTTAGCTTCATCACGTAATTTGAAACTAACCAGCGCTCTTTAAAGTTTAATTGATTCTTGTAAGAACCCATTGAATTTAATCCGTAAAAGATTGTATGGTAAGCTGTCCCTATGGTAATATTTCTAGCTGCATCTGCATAAGAAGGAACCCCTAAAATCTTTTCTCGCATTACTAGATTCCCTTGACCATTACCTTTGGTGCCATGACATACGGCACAATAGATGTTGTAAAGTTCCTTACCAGCTTTCAGATTCGCTTCAGAATTTAAATCTGAAAATGGCACTGGTTGAAAACGAGCTGCATCCTTCCCATTAGGAGTGTTTGCATAATCGTAAGGCAGGTGACCTCTTGCAATCGTGTGCGCAGGAGGAGTTAAAGCAGCAGAAGCATTCATAAATGCCACAGGAGCGTAGGTATCGTAACCTACATCCTCATACATATTTGGAAAGAAAACGTAATTTCTACTATTCTTATCATTATTGCAAGAACCTAAAAGGGCTATCAATGCAACGAATACTATGGTTTTTATACTATATTTCATGATCTACTTACTACTTTTCTTCAGATTTAATTTCTACGGCTCCAGTTTCAGATAAAAGCTCGATGAGGTCCGACTCGTGGTCACCTGCTAAAATTTCCATAACAAAATGATCATCTGTTGATCGAACATCAGGATTTTCAGCCTTTTTGAAAGGCCACAATTTAGAGCGCATATAAAAAGTGATCACCATTAAGTGAGCTGCGAAAAATACAGTTAACTCGAACATAATTGGAACGAATGCAGGCATATTTTCTAAATAAGAAAAACTTGGTTTTCCTCCAATATCTTGAGGCCAGTCTTGAATCATGATAAAGTTCATCATCACAATCGCAACACTAAGTCCAATCAGACCATAGATGAAGGCTGCAATTGCAATTCTAGTTGGAGCAAGACCCATCGCCTTATCCAATCCATGAACAGGAAAAGGAGTGTATACCTCTTCTATGTGATATTTAGCTTCTTTTACTTTCTTAACAGCTAACAATAGGATATCGTCGTCGTTATAAAATGCTTGAACTACTTTAGATGCCATAACTATTGATCCTTTTTAGTTGATTGAACTATTTTAGCGGCCGCCTTTGGCATTTCATACAAAGGTTTTCCAGCTTCTCTTAATTTCTTGTATTTCTCTCCAGAAGATTTTAAAATGGTCTTTACCTCAGCTTGAGCGATCACAGGGAACGTACGCGCATATAATAAGAAGAGCACAAAGAAGAATCCAATGGTTCCGACAAAAATTCCAATGTCGACGAAAGTTGGAGAGAACATGGTCCATGAAGAAGGTAAGTAATCTCTGTGAAGTGAAGTCACAATAATTACGAAACGCTCAAACCACATTCCGATGTTTACGACAATAGAGATAAAGAACGAGAACATAATTGAAGTTCTCAGTTTTTTAAACCACATAAATTGTGGAGAAAATACGTTACAAGTCATCATCGACCAGTAGGCCCAAGCGTAAGGACCAGTTGCTCTGTTCAAGAAAGCGTACTGTTCGTACTCGACTCCAGAATACCACGCAACGAATAATTCAGTAATATAAGCACAACCTACAATAGAACCAGTAATCATGATGACAATGTTCATGAGTTCAATGTGTTGAATTGTGATATAAGCTTCCAGATTAGACACTTTTCTCATAATGATCAAAAGTGTATTTACCATCGCAAATCCTGAGAAAATAGCACCAGCTACGAAGTATGGTGGAAAGATAGTCGTATGCCATCCAGGAATTACAGATGTTGCGAAGTCAAATGATACAATGGTGTGCACTGAAAGTACTAATGGGGTAGCTAAACCAGCTAAAACCAGTGAAACTTCTTCAAAACGTTGCCAATCTTTTGCACGTCCTGTCCAACCAAAACTTACTAAAGAATAAATCTTCTTTTGAAATGGTTTGACAGCTCGGTCACGAATCATCGCAAAATCAGGAAGTAAACCAGTCCACCAGAACACTAATGAAACCGATAAATACGTTGAAATCGCAAATACATCCCAAAGAAGTGGTGAATTAAAGTTAACCCACAACGATCCAAACTGGTTAGGAATAGGAACAACCCAATATGCCAACCAAGGACGACCCATGTGAATGATTGGAAATAATCCCGCTTGAACTACTGAGAAAATTGTCATTGCTTCTGCTGATCTGTTGACAGCCATTCTCCATTTTTGTCTGAAAAGTAAGAGTACTGCAGAAATTAACGTTCCTGCGTGACCAATTCCTACCCACCAAACAAAGTTGGTAATATCCCAAGCCCATCCTACGGTCTTGTTTAATCCCCAAGTACCAATACCTGTTGAGATAGTGTAAATAATACTACCCAATCCCCAAAGAAAGGCAGTAAGTGCAATTGAAAAAACGATCCACCAATGTTTATTGGCCTTTCCTTCAACAGGAGCAGCGATGTCCTCAGTTACATCGTGGTAACCTTTGTCTCCTAAAACAAGTGGTTTACGTATAGGTGCTTCGTAATGCGACGCCATAATATATTTCTAGTTACGTTCGTTATTTATGATTATGCTTCTGATGTATTTCTAACTTTCACTTGATACATCACATTTGGTTTCGTTCCAACATGCTCTAATAAGTGATACATTCGATCATCTTCTTTAAGTGCTGTAATTTTACTTTCAGCATCATTGATATCTCCAAATACCATAGCTCCATTACCGCAGGCAGAAGAACAAGCTGTTTGGAATTCTCCATCTTTGATCACTCTTCCTTCTCGTTTGGCATCGAGGATGGTTTTTTGTGTCATTTGAATACACATCGAACACTTCTCCATAACTCCACGAGAACGTACAGTTACGTCAGGATTGATCACCATTTTACCGAGATCATTGTTCATATGGAAGTCAAACTCGTCATTGTTGTTATACAAGAACCAGTTGAAACGTCTAACCTTGTAAGGACAGTTGTTCGCACAGTAACGTGTTCCAACACAACGGTTATAAGCCATGTGATTTTGACCTTGTCTTGAATGCGAAGTAGCAGCTACTGGACAAACAGTCTCACAGGGTGCGTGATTACAGTGCTGACACATTACTGGTTGGAAAGCAACTTGTGGATTTTCAGTTGGATCTTCCATCGAACGGAACCCTCCAAGGGAACCTTCATCACCAAAAAGTCCACTAAAGTTTTCTTTCTTCTGGTTATCCGCTTCAAAATTTTCTTCTGATGAATAGTAACGGTCGATACGCAACCAGTGCATATCTCTTGATTTTCTAATTTCAGATTTACCAACTACCGGTACATTGTTTTCAGCGTGACATGCGATAACACAAGCTCCACATCCAGTACATGCATTTAAATCAATCGATAGATTGAAGTGATGACCAATCGAACGATCAAAATCATCCCATAGACTAACAGAAGTAGCTTCTACCTCTTGATGATCTAGAGAGACCATTGGAACTTGGTTCCAATGTGCCGCTTCTTTGGTATTAAAAACTTCTAAGGTAGTTTCCTTAATGATATCTCCTCTACCCATGAGGGTGTTTTGGAGCTGTACACAAGCAAACTCATGCATCCCAGACCCTAATGAAACCGACACTTCTTGAGAAGAAGCAAAGTTTTGGTACAATGGATAAGCATTTGCTCCAACTTGCATTTCAGATTTTAATCCAGCCGTTTTACCGTATCCTAAGGCTAATCCAATTGTTCCAGGTGCTTGACCTGGTTGAATGATCGCAGGAACAGAAAGTGAAACCCCTCCAACAGTAAGATTGATATAAGATCCGTCCAACCCACCATTAGCATCATTTTCATTTACTACACCTAAGTCTAATGCATCAACTTTTGATACCGTAGCATAATTATCCCAACTCACACGGGTGATAGGATCTGGCAATTCTTGCAACCATGGGTTGTTGAACTCTTGTCCATCTCCCATCGCTGTTTTTGTGTATAGATGGAGTTCAAAATCGGAAGCAGTAGCTGAAGCAATTTGAGCTACAGCATTGGAAGCATCTATTGATTTATATTTAGCAACAGATGTCGATTTTGAATAGACACCATCGTGCAGCGCCTCATTAAACGACACTCCTGATAAAATTGACTTGCTCCAGTTCGTTTTGATGTAATCAAAATAAGAAACATCAGATTGTCCTATCCATGTTAGGATGGAAGTCTGGATTTGTCTTGTATCAAATAATTCTTTAATCGTAGGTTGCTGTAATGCAAAATGTCCTTTCTTGATTTCCACATCACCCCATGACTCTAAGTAATGAGATGCTGCAGCAGCGTATTGAAACGCTTCTACAGTTTCATTTGCAAGTTGTGAAAACGCAACCGTCAGCGAAACATTGGACAAAGCAGCGTTGAAATCTGCAGCATTAGGTAGACTGTAAGATGGATTCACTCCATCAGTGATCAAAGCACTAACCTTACCAGCGTTCATATCTGCAACCAAGGCTGAAAGTTCAGCATTTGATGAAGATCGAATGTATCTAGGAGCCGAAGCATCAAAAGCTTCACTCTTGATGAAATTATTAATAGCTAAAACAACTTTTTGAGAATGCTGACAATCCAAACCAGTTACTACAACTGCTTTAGAACCTGCCTTTTTAACGGCATTTGCCATCGCTTCCACTGAAGCTTGTTGTGCATCAGATAAACTTACAGAAACTGAAGTATCTGTTAAATTCGCATACAAGGCAGCTAAAATTTGTTTTTGTGCAGCTGAAGATGCCATAACACGTTTATCAGCATTGGCACCAGAAAGTGTCATATTGGCTTCTACTTGGTAATGTTTTGACATTTTACCATGCTTTGGCACACGACCTTGCGCATAGCCAGAATCATAACCTCCACCTTGCCAATCTCCTAAGAAATCTGCACCGATAGAAACGATTACTTCAGCTTTTGCAAAATCATAATCAGCTAGAGCGCGTTCTCCATATACTTCCTCATAAGCATTAAGAGCAGCATCAGAAGAAACGGCATCATAAGCGATGTGTTTCACTTGAGGATATTTATCTTGGAGTTCAGCGATCAATTTTGCAGTTGATGGGCTCGCATAGGTCGGTGTCAATAAAACAACCGATTTAGAATCAGACTTAGTCGCTTCTAGATGTGATATTACTGCAACGTCTAAGTCATCCCATGAAATGGATTCAGAACCTTTACGTGGTCCCTGAAGACGTGTTGAATCATAAAGTGATAAAACAGAAGCTTGAACACGAGCATTCGCTACCCCCTTTACGGAAGCTTCTTTGTTATTTTCAACCTTGATGGGTCTTCCTTCTCTAGTTTTTACTAAGATACTAGCAAAATCAAAACCATTAGCAATTGTTGTTGCGTAATAATTTGCGATTCCTGGAATAATCTCTTCTGGCTGCACTACATAAGGAATGGACTTAACAACAGGTCCCTCACAAGCAGCTAAGGAAGCTGCAGCCGTACTAAAGCCAACAAATTTCAAGAAATCTCGTCTATTGGTTGATGTTTCAGAAAGTGTTTCCTTATCACCCATAAATCGATCTACAGGTAACTTCTCAACAAATTCATTGTGCCTTAGCGTCTCAACAATGGAATCGTTCGGATTTAATTCCGCTTCGTTTTTCCAGTATACTTTGTTTGATGCCATATATATAATGTTCTTCTGTTTCTAATTGATTAATAGTGACATTTACCACATTCGAGTCCACCCATTTGAGCTGCGGTCAGCTCTTCAACTCCATACTTCTCAGATAGAGCCTTGTGTATACTCTCGTAGTACTTATTATCTTTAACATTGACGTTGGTCTGTCTGTGACAGTTGATACACCAACCCATAGTAAGCGGAGCGTGTTGTTGTAAAATCTCCATCGTCTCTACAGGACCGTGACAAGTTTGACATTCTACACCTGCAACTGTTACGTGTTGTGAGTGATTGAAATAAGCTAAATCAGGAAGCTTATGAACACGCACCCATTCTACCGGTTGTGAATCACCAGTATATTGCATTTGGTTTTCATCCCATCCTACAGCAGCGTATAATTTTTTAATTTCACCAGTGTAGAATTCGTTGGTATAGCCATTCGCTAAATCTTCAGCAGAAGGACCCTCTGGATTTCCTTTGTACTCGTAAATTGACTTGTGGCAATTCATACAGTTTTCCAATGAAGGAATTCCTGAGTGTTTCGATGATCTTGCTGATGAGTGACAAAACTTACAGTCAATTTTGTTATCTCCAGCGTGAATTTTATGAGAAAAATGAATCGGTTGAATTGGAGCATATCCTTGATCTACACCAACTTGCATAAAATAACCATACATATGATAAGCTGATGCAAGTAACAACACAATAACCGTTACCAAAATCAAGAACTGATTTTCTGCATATGCCTTCCAAAGTGGTTTACGCTTAGTGACTTCCACTTCAATGCCATTCGCATTTGCAAAGCGCTTCAGTGTTTTGGTAACTAGGTACAACATTAACAACAGTAGACCAAGCACGAGCGCTAAAGCTCCCAAAAGCACATCAGAGCTCACTCCTGTTTGATTTGAAGAAGCTACAGCTCCTGAAGTTGCAACAGCAGTAGCCTGAACTGGCGCAGGAGGAGGTGCTTGAGTGTAAGCAAGAATATCTTTGATATCTTGATCACTCAATGTTGGAAACGCATTCATTTGAGCCTGATTGTACTCATTGTAAATTGCTAATGCACGATCATCACCAGCTTTTATCAACGATTGGTTGTTTCTGATCCATTTGCTTAGCCACTCGAGATCACCTTCGTACTTGTCGTACACTCCGGCTAGAGCAGGTCCTGTCATCTTTCTATTTAAAGCGTGACAAGCAGCACAGTTCTGATTAAATAATTGCTTCCCTTTAGCGGCATCACCAAGTTCTTGCGCTTGAACAGATGCTGGAGCTAGCATTAAAAGAGCCATAAGTGCTCCAAAGAAGAAAGTAATTGGATTGCGGTAGAGTACCTGTTTCATATTATATAGTTATTGCTGTATATAATTTAATTGATTTTCTTTTTCAAATATTTTAAAAAAACACCGCAACAAAAATAAACAAACAACTTTATTTATGAATTGTTAAGGGTTTGTAAATTTTTAATTTATAATCAGTCTAAATAGTGTTGTTTTTACCATTTGGCACAAGCTTTGTAATATCTTTGAATAAGAATTTAAAACAATGAAAAAGAAAGGATTAATACTCATTTTAATAGGTTTTTACAGCTCCATTACTTATTCCCAAATAGATAGTTTGGCTTTGGCTGAAATGGATGAAAAGCAAAAAATTAGCCTTTTATTAGATGCTTATAAGGATTATCAGTTCAAAGTTAGTGACTATAGAATACAAATATTTTCAGGAGGATTGAATCAGGCACAAGAAATCGAAAAAGAAGCAATTGAAGCCTTTGTAGATTGGCCTGTAAGTCTCGATTTTATTTCTCCTAGTTACAGAGTTCGAGTTGGAGCATTCAAAACTCGTTTAGAGGCTGAAAAAAACCTCATTGCACTGAGGAAGAAATATCCCGCTTCCGTACTTTTAAAACCAAAAAAAATCCAGTAGACATACTGGATTTTTTATTTGATATAAAGTTTATTTTACTTGAGCTTTTTCTTAACCTCAACTTCTTGGAAGGCCTCCACGATATCTAATTCACGAATATCATTGTAGTTTTTAACTTGCAATCCACAATCGTAACCTTTAGCAACCTCTTTAACATCGTCTTTAAAACGTTTTAATGAAGCTAATTCACCTGTGAAGATCACCACACCATCTCTAATGAGACGAATTTGAGAGTTTCTAAAAATCTTACCAGTCAAGACCATACATCCAGCAATAGTACCAATCTTAGAGATTTTAAAGGTTTCTCTAATTTCAGCGGTACCAGTAATTTCCTCTTTGAGTTCTGGAGACAACATTCCCTCCATCGCATCTTTAAGATCGTTAATCGCATCGTAAATGATCGAATACATTCTGATATCGATTTCTTCTTTTTCAGCTATATCGCGAGCATTACCCATCGGCCTAACGTTAAATCCAATCACAACTGCATCAGATGCAGAAGCTAATAAGACATCAGATTCCGTAATAGGACCAACTCCTTTGTGAATGATATTCACTTGAATTTCATCAGTAGATAATTTCTGGAATGAATCTGTAAGTGCTTCAACTGAACCATCAACATCTCCCTTAAGGATCACATTAAGTTCTTTAAAGTCACCTAGAGCGATTCGTCTTCCAATCTCATCAAGTGTGATGTGACGTTGTGTTCTAACTGATTGCTCTCTAAGTAATTGAGAACGTTTCGTGGCTATTTGTTTTGCTTCACGTTCATCTTCAAGAACGGAGAACTTATCACCTGCTTGAGGTGCCCCATCCAATCCTAAGATTGAGATTGGAGTTGAAGGACCAGCAATTTTAACTGATTTTCCTCTCTCATCGTGCATGGCCTTCACCTTACCACTACAAGTACCAGCTAATACATAATCCCCAATTTTTAAGGTTCCTGCTTGTACGATGATAGTAGAAACATAACCCCTACCTTTATCTAAGAAAGCTTCCACTACAGATCCTACTGCTAATTTATCTGGATTCGCTTTAAGCTCTAATAATTCAGCTTCTAAGAGTACTTTTTCTAATAGCTCACTAACTCCTTGACCTGTTTTTGCAGAAATATCGTGAGACTGAACTTTTCCTCCCCAGTCTTCTACCAATAAATTCATATTTGCCAATCCTTCTTTAATTTTATCAGGATTTGCTGTAGGTCGGTCAACCTTGTTGATTGCAAAAACGATTGGAACTCCTGCAGCTTGTGCGTGAGCAATCGCTTCTTTTGTCTGAGGCATGATATCATCATCCGCTGCAATTACAATAATTGCAATATCAGTAATTTGAGCACCACGTGCACGCATTGCCGTAAAGGCCTCGTGACCAGGAGTATCTAAGAATGTAATGCGTTCTCCACTTTCGAGTTTCACTCCATAAGCACCGATGTGCTGAGTGATTCCTCCACTTTCACCTGCGATCACATTTTCCTTACGAATATAATCTAAAAGGGATGTTTTACCGTGGTCCACATGTCCCATTACAGTTACAATTGGAGCTCTGGGTTTTAAGGATTCTGGATCATCTACTACAACTTCAGTATCTTCCTCAACATCAGCAGTTACAAATTCTACTTTGTATCCAAATTCTTCAGCAACAATAGTAAGTGTTTCAGCATCCAATCGTTGATTCATAGTCACCATCATACCCAATGACATACAAGCTGAAATAATTTGAGTCGGAGACACATCCATCATAGTTGCAATCTCATTAGCAGTAACAAATTCAGTTACTTTTAAGATTTTGCTTTCTAATTCTTGCTGCTCTTTTTCTTGTTCAAACTGTTGTTTGTGTTGCTCTCTCTTATCTCTACGATACTTAGCTCCTTTACCTTTAGACTTTCCTTGAAGTTTTTCAAGTGTTTCACGTACTTGTCTTTGCACTTCTTCGTCAGAAGGACCTTCCTTGATTATAGCTGGACGCTTACCAGCTGCTCCTCTTTTAGCTTTAGTATTATCTCTTGAAGCATTCGTAGAACTAATTCTTTTACGCTTGCGTTTCTTATCATCCTTGCTATCATCAGTAGCTGGAGCAACCTTTTTCTTTTTAGGCTTATTAAACTGACTTAAATCAATCTTATCACCTGTAATCTTAGGTCCTGAAAGTTTTGTGTACTGAGTTTTATGATTGTCTTCTTTCTTCTCTTCGACAACCTCTTCTTCATTTTTGACTTCAGGTTCAGATTCTTTGACCTTCTCAACAACCACAGGCTCTTCAACCTTTACTACAACTTCAGGAGTTGATTCTTCTACTACTGGAGCAGCTTCAACTTCCTTTGGTTCTTCTTTAGGCGCTTCAACCTCAGGTTCTACCTTTTTCTTATCAGCATCCAAATCGATTTTACCAACCATTTTTGGTTTGTGCAATCCACTTTTAGCCTTGATAACTTCAGTTTCTTTTTTCTCTTGAGCTACGCGCTTTTCTTCTTGCTCCTGCTCTAGCTTCGCTAATAAAGCTTCCTTTTCCTTGCGCTTCTCTTCACTCACTTCCTTAGAAGCAACTTTTTTGGTCATATCGGTTTGAAACTCATCCAATAACACTTGATGAACCTCCTCTGAGATTTTAGTAGTAGGACGAGCCTCAATATCTATATCTTTAGATTTGAGGTAATCCACTGCTCTATCGAGTGAAATATTGAGTTCTCTTAAAACTTTATTGAGCCTTATTGTCGCATTATCTGCCATAAAACGTTCTTGCTTCTAATTTTATTTTTGCTAATATATAGCTTAATCTTCTAATTCTTCTTTTAAGATACGAACAACATCTAAAATTGTCTCCTCTTCTAAATCGGTTCGTTTCTCTAAATCTTTAACATCTTGCTCCAATACAGATCTAGCTGTATCGAGACCAATAGCCTTAAAAGCTTCGATGATCCATCCTTCAATTTCATCAGAGAATTCTGTAAGTTCAACATCTTCCTCTACTCCTTCTCTATACACATCTATTTCATAACCAGTTAATTGACCAGCTAAACGAATATTGTGTCCTCCGCGTCCAATCGCCTTAGAAACCTCTTCTGGTTTTAAGTAAACTTCTGCAGTCTTTGCTTCTTCATCGATCTTAACAGAAGTAACTCTTGCAGGACTCAAAGCTCTTGTGATTAAGAGTTGTGTATTGTTAGTAAAATTGATAACATCGATATTTTCATTTCCTAGTTCACGAACGATTCCGTGAATTCTAGAACCTTTCATACCCACACATGCTCCAACTGGATCGATACGATCATCGTAAGAATCAACAGCAACTTTTGCTTTTTCTCCTGGGATACGAACTACTTTTTTAACAGTGATTAATCCGTCAAATACTTCTGGTATTTCTTGGAAGAATAATTGCTCTAAGAACTTAGGTGAAGTTCTAGACATGATAATTGCAGGTTTATTTCCACGCAATTCAACTGTTTCAATAATACCTCTTACATTATCACCTTTTCTAAAGAAATCAGAAGGAATTTGACGATCTTTTGGAAGGATAATTTCATTTCCTTCATCGTCTAATAAAATAATTGCTTGATGTCTGATATGGTGCACTTCAGCAGTGTACAACTCCCCTTCCAAATCTTTAAATTGTTTGTAAATGGTTGTGTTGTCGTGCTCGTGAATCTTAGCCACTAAGTTTTGACGAAGTGCTAAAATAGCACGTCTACCAAGATCGATTAATTTTACTTCCTCAGATACGTCTTCTCCTACTTCAAAGTCAGGCTCAATCTTACGTGCATCTGTAAGTGAAATCTCCTCATTTGGATCTTCAACTTCACCATCTTCAACTACGATTCTGTTTCTCCAAATCTCTAAATCTCCCTTATCTGGGTTAATAATGATATCGAAATTATCATCAGATCCGTACTTTTTCTTTAAAGCTGCTCTAAAAACTTCCTCGAGAATTGCCATTAAGGTAACTCTGTCGATGAATTTATCATCTTTAAATTCTGAAAACGATTCAATTAGCGCAATATTTTCCATCTCGCTCTACTATTAAAATTTTAAAATAACTTTTGCTTCTTCCACCTCTGAATAAGCGTATGAACGCTCCTTTTCAACTGTGTGTTTTCCTTTTCCTATTGGTTTAGGCTCACGAGCCTTCCACTTTATGGTAAATGTGTCATCGTTTAATTCAGTTAGGGTTCCTTCCTCGGTTCCCTGAGCTGTTCTAACCGACAACGTTCTTCCTACATTTTTTTTGTACTGTCTAGCTAATTTAAGAGGAGCTGATGCTCCAACAGAACTCACCTCCAATGCAAAATCAGTTTCTTCACGATCTAAATTGTGTTCCACTGCTCTACTGATATCCATACAGTCTTTCAAGGTTACTCCTCGATCACCATCTAAAGTTATCATTATCTTTTTGTCAGGAGTAATTTTTAAATCAATTAAAAACAAATCCTCACGAGATGACAATCCTTCTTCCAATAATTTTTCAACGGTCTCGTTAAAATTCATAACCTATGGGTAATAAAAGAGGGGACTTCTGTCCCCTCGTCATTTGATCTTCTAAAAAACAACGATGCAAATATACCTATATATATATGATTTTCAAAATAAAGGATTAAGAAATTAATTTACTAGTTAAAATACAATGCCGTTTATCGAATATTCTAACTTAAAAATTGATTAAAGGTTATATTGTAATCAAAACTAAAACCGTGAAAAGATTTCTAAAACACAAAGGATATATAGGTTCAAATGAGATTAGCAACAAAGACAATTGTCTTTACGGTAAAATAATCGGAATTAATGATTTAGTGAGCTACGAAGCAAAATCTGTTGATGAGCTTAAAATTAGTTTTATAGAGTCACTAGAAAATTATTTGGAGACTTGTAAAGAATTGGGGAAGGAACCAGAGAAAGCAAAAAAAACCCTCAACTAAAAGTTGAGGGTTAAGCAGTTGGCCTACTAGGACTCGAACCTAGAACGACTGGACCAAAACCAGCTGTGTTGCCAATTACACCATAGGCCATTGCGGCTGCAAATTTAATACAAAGTTTTATTTGCACAAATAAAAATGACTTCATTTTAATTTTTTTTATAGCTATTCTTAAAAAGGTGCATTTTGATTCCAATGAGTTTAACAAACTTTTGATGTTTTGCTAAAACGATTTTCGTATTTTCGCCTTTGCTTATCAATACAATACTATGTTTTCAAGCCAATTTGAATTGTGGAATCGTCGACTGGGATGGTTCGTCTTTGCAATAGCATTAATCACTTATGGAATCACTGTTGAACCCACTGCAAGTTATTGGGATGCAGGTGAATATATAGCGACTTCTGCTAAATTACAAGTAGGACACCTACCTGGAGCACCACTTCTTCAAATGATAGGAGCTTTTTTTGCAATGTTTGCTTTTGATGCTACAGAAATTGCACGAATGGTCAATTATGTATCTGGAGTATCTTCAGCCTTTACCATCCTATTTTTATTTTGGACGATTACCAACTTAGGTAGAAAACTCATTGGAGAACACAAAGAACTGAGCGAACAAAAAGCAATTGCGCTACTAGGTTCAGCGCTTGTGGGATCTCTAGCATTCACCTTCTCTGATAGTTTTTGGTTTAACGCTGTTGAAACAGAGGTTTATGCTTCTGCTAGTTTTATAATGGCACTTCTACTCTGGTTAGGGCTCAAATGGACAGATGATTTAGACAAACCTAGAGGAGATCGTTGGTTAATTCTTATTTGGTTTATTATAGGTCTCACTTTTGGAGTTCAATTTATGGGCTTTTTAGCGATTCCTTCAATCGGATTACTCTATTTCTTTAAACGTTATAAGACCACAACCGTAAAGAATTTTCTGATAGCTAATGTCGTTTCAGTTGCAGTTCTGATGCTCGTTTATAAGTTTTCACTCACCTATGTTCTCAAACTCTTTGGTTGGGCTGAAGTATTCTTCGTAAATGAAATAGGTCTTCCTTTTAATTCAGGAACCATTATCACCGTCATCGCCTTTATTGCCGTTTTTTATTACACCTTAAAGAAAACTAGAGCCTCAAAGAATTACAGAGCCAATACCTTTATACTATCTGCCTTGTTTTTGATGTTAGGGTTTTCAACATGGCTGATGCTTCCAATAAGAGCTAACTCAGGTGTCATCATTAACGAAAATGACCCTTCAGACGCTAGGTCCTTACTCGCATATTACAACCGTGAGCAGTACCCAAGTGTCGATAGTCCAGTTTACGGCGCTTATTATTCCAATGCTTTTTCAATGGTCAGTGTTCCAAAAGACGACAAACCAAAATATGAAAAGAACGAGCAAACAGGAACTTACGAGATTGTCAACAATTACGAAGGAGCCATGCAGGGTGCCGACCCTGATCACGTAGGTTTATTACCGCGTATGTGGAGCGAGCAAAACGCTGAAAATTATATGAAGTACTTTGCTCCCTTGGAATTTAGAATTAAATCCGAATACGCCTACAGCAAAGAGCTCAAAGAAACAGTAGAAAATTTCAGAAGAGGTTATATGACCCGTGAAATCACAGAAGAACAATACGTTCAATTTCTGAGAGATTTTAGCGATTATATCACAGTACTTCCACCTACCTTATTGGAGAACCTAGAATATATGTTCAGCTATCAGTTTGGCTATATGTATTGGAGGTATCTGATGTGGAACTATGTCGGCAAACAAGATGATGTACAAGGTAAATACGATCAACACGGCAATTGGTTATCTGGAATAAATTTTATCGATGAAATGCGCTTAGGGCCTCAAGATAATTTACCATCAGAAGTTTTGGATAACAAAGGAAGAAATACGTATTACTTCCTTCCTTTAATCCTTGGACTCCTCGGTATTGCTTTCCAATTCAAAAGAGATAAGAAACAATTTTGGACACTATTAGTATTCTTTCTATTTACAGGAATCGCCATTCAATTTTACACCAACCCTCCTATCTTTCAGCCAAGAGAGCGCGATTACTCACTTGTAGGATCTTTCTATGTGTTTGCTATATGGATCGGATTAGGTGTTTATGGTTTATTCGATGAATTAAAATCTAAAATAATTGCCAATTGGTTAGCACCTGTAACTGTCGGATTATGTATTGTAGCAGTTCCTCTTTTAATGGCTTTTCAAAACTGGGATGATCACGATAGATCCAATCGATATACAGCTCGATCGACAGCTAAAGCCTATTTAGAGTCTACTTCAAAAGACAATGGAGCTATCTTATTTACCATTGGTGATAACGACACCTTCCCTCTTTGGTATATTCAAGAAATTGAGGGCTATCGCACCGATGTTCGTATTGTCAATTCAAGTTTGATTGCAACCGATTGGTACGCCGATCAAATGAAGCGTCAAGCCTACTCTTCTAAACCTGTACCAAGTCAGTTGACTCATAAGGATTATAGATATGGTTCACTTGATGCTATTTATTTCCAAGAACTAACAGACAAGCGTTGGGACATCAAAGATTTTATGAACTGGGTGTCTTCTGGTGAGCCTAGAACCAAACTCAAGTACCTATTAGAGCAACAAGGCGCTGATTTATCTCAATATCCTGAGAACAATCTCGATATTGTTTACTATCCTACAAATAAAATTAGAGTTCCTGTCAATAAAGAGAACGTCTTAAAAAGTGGTATCGTCAAAGCAGAAGATGCTGATCTCATTCTCGATTATATCGATATCGATCTTCCAAAAAGCGCTATTGGCAAGAACAGAATATTAATGTTAGACATACTTGCGAATAACAATTGGGAACGTCCAATATATTTTTCAGGAGGAAGTTTTGATCCGGGTGAATATCTATGGATGAAAGAATACTTACAACTCGATGGCTTGGCATTCAAACTGATTCCAATTAAAACCGAAAATAGAAACGCTTATGACCTAGGTCGTATTGACTCTGACCTTATGTATGACATCGTTATGAATTGGGAATGGGGAAATAGTGAAGATCCTGATGTGTATTTAGATACACAGACTAGAATTCAAGGATTGACCTTTAGAGGAAACTTAGCTCGACTCGTCGAAACTTTAATTCAAGAAAATAAATACGACAAGGCGAAAAACATCATCGATCTTTCTATTGAAAAGATGCCTGTTGAAAAATTTGGGTTTTACTCCTTTGTGGAACCATTCTTATCGGGATATTTTCAAATTGGTGAAACTCAGAAAGGTGAAATCGTATTCAATCAACTCAAAAAGATTTACCA
>Ga0181589_10000833_pt1 | contig 23047 bp, 17 predicted proteins | sample 071ome_25_FD_132444 | JGI IMG/M metagenome (GOLD analysis project Ga0181589, IMG submission 132444) | Coastal salt marsh microbial communities from the Groves Creek Marsh, Skidaway Island, Georgia - 071410BT metaG (megahit assembly) | ecosystem: Environmental > Aquatic > Marine > Intertidal...
GACGCGGGCGCGAACGAAGCGACGCTCATTCCTTCTTTTCGTCTGTGTACGCGGCGGCGACGGCGGCGAAATCGCTGTTGGCGTATCCGAGCCCCTTGGCTTTGACGTATTGCGCGTTGGTCGCCGCGGTGATGGGCGCGGCGTAATCCAATTCGTCCGCCAAGTTGAGCGCCAATCGTAAATCTTTCTGCTGCAGATACACCTGGAAATTCGGTGCGAAATTCTTCGAGCTCATGAGCTTACCCTTGGCGGTGGTGAGCGGCGAACCCATGGCGGAGTGCGAGAGCATCTCCAAAATCGCGTCCGAGTCCAAACCGGCGCGTTGACTCAAGCCGTGCATCTCCCCGAGCGCGCCGATGACGTTCCCCATCATGATTTGAAGCATGAGTTTCGCGCGCGCGGCGTGCGTGGGGGTATCGCCGACCAACCAACGCTTCGCGCCCATGATTTCCATGTGCGCCGCGCTCGCGTCGTACGCCTCCCTCGAACCTCCACCGATGAACAACAGCTCCCCCTTGGCCGCGTCTCGCCACCCACCGCTCACCGGGGCGGCCAAGAAGGATACATGTTCACCCAAAATCTCCCTCGTCGCTTCCCCGCACGCGCCGTCGACGGTCGAACAGTCCACGTACGTCTTCTTTCGCGTCCCGCTCGCGCGAGACGCCCCCTCCGCGTACGCCCTCGCCACCGCCATCGCCGCCATCGGATCGCTCAGCATGGCGAACGTCACGTCCACGTCCCCGCTCGCGATCTCCTCCACGCTCGACGCGAGCGTCATCGATCCATTCGCGCGTTCCGTCGCGCGGTCCTCGTTCTCGAACGCTTCGAGACACGCGCGCGCTTTATCCGCGCTTCGGTTCCACGCCACGACGTCGCACCCACCGCGAGCGAGCGCGCGCGCCATGGCGTTGCCCATGATTCCCAGGCCGAGGAATCCCACCCGCGTCGTCGTCGTCGTCGTCGTCATGGGTGCGCGCGCGGATGGATGAACGTTTTTGTCCCCGAGCGCGCGGCCGAGAGTGACGCCTCAGTTCGCCGCGCGCGCGCGTCTCTCGCGCGATGCGGCTGACGACGCGCGCGACGATGACGCTCGCGACGTCTACGCGCGTCACCGCGCGCGCGAGACGCGCGCTCGCGCCCGCGCGAGGCGGTACGCGAATCGCCGCCGGCGTCCCCGCAGGCACACTCGACGACACCGACGACGACGACGACGACGACGAGATGACGCCCGAGTACCTCGCGCGCGCGTCGACGCCGAGCGATCGATTTCAAGAGTCATCCTGGGGCGACGCCGCGCTCGCCGAGAGCTGTCTGCGAGCGATGCGCGTGCAGTGGACGCACGGGTACTCGAGCACGCCGACGGGCTTTCCGCGGTGCACGCACGGGTTCGGCGAGATTCTCGCCGGGATGCAACCGGCGGCGGCGGACGTCGTGCTGCGAGAGTGTTTTGATTCGACGACGAAGAGCGTGTTGGATCCGTTCATGGGAGGCGGGACGACTTTGGTGGCGGGACAGACGCTCGGGTGGCGCGCGCACGGCGTCGACGTGAGTCCGTTGGCGTGCTTCGTTTCGGCGAATAGAAATTGGCGTGCGGACGAGGCGAGCGTGGAGGCGATGGTGGAGACGGCGGCGCGCGCGGTGGCGAGCATGGGCGCGCGAGCGGCGGAAGTGGAGGGGGAGAGCGACGGAGTCGCCGTCGCCGTCGACGCGACGGTCGGCGAGGAGGCGGGCGAGGGAGACGCGGGCGTGCCGAGACCGTGGTTACCAATCAGACGCGCGGTTCGCGAGGCGACGGTGGACGCACCGCCGAGAATCGCCGAGGCGTTGTGGTTTTGCATGTCGGTGGCGTTGCAGCGGACGCAAAAGTCGCAGAATAAGCGGCGGCCGAAGGGTCGCGGGAAGAAGAATAGAGGCGGCGGCGACGCGGCGAGCGCCAACGCGGAGGCGTTCAGTAAAGTCGTCGATGAGTACGCCGTTCGTCTTCGTGAGTTTAAACGCGCGTGCGACCGGAACGATCCTCCGGCGCCGCTCGCGTCGATTCACAACGTGGATATTAGGAAATTCGCGCTCGCCAAAGACGAACGCGTCGATTGCGTGTTGACATCGCCGCCGTATCCGGCGGTGTACGATTACCTCTCGTTCGCGCGAAAGGTTCGCGCCGGCAGCGGCGCGGTCGTCTCGTCGTCGAGCGTCGACGGTCCGACGTCGTCGTACGTCAATACCGTCGTTCCCGGCGATAGAAATTGGCCCAAGGAATGGTTGGAGGGCGAAATCGGCTCTCGACGCGCCCTTCGCTCCGATCCGCACGCTTTCAAAGACGTCTGGCAGCGCGAACAAGAGGACTGGCTTAGAGTTGTCGCCGATTCGCTCGTTCCCGGCGGTCGAGCCGCCGTCATGGTCGGCGACGGCGCGAACATCAACACGCGAACGAGTCTCGCCGCCGCCGCAGGATTATTCAACCTTCGCGACGTCGCCGGATGCACGATGAAACTCACCGCCACCATGTCCGACGGCGCCGTGTACAACCAAGCGCGCACCGAACACTTGATCATATTCGAAAAACTGCGCGAGTAGGCTTTCGACGCGTCATACATATCCGCTGTAAAAGTTTCTTCCCTCTCGCGCAAAACTGTCCCTGCGTCGTCGTCGCCGCACTCGCCGCCGCGTCGCTCTCTCGCGCGACGACCGACCGACCGACCGACTCGCGCGATGTCTCGCGCGTTTGTCGACGCGCGTTCGTCGACGACGTCGTCGACGACGACGGCGACGGCGACGGCGCGCGCGCGTCGTCCCTCGAGTCGAGGCGGACAATCGAGCCGTCGCGGATCGCGAAACGTCGCGCGTCGCGCGTCCACCTGGCGCGAAGACGCCGCGGGCGACGAGGCGCGGGAACACTCGCGCGTACATCTACCCTTTGGCGGCGCGCGCGCGGACGAGACGGCGTCGCCGTCGCCGTCGCCGTCGATGTCGGGTTGGGACGGCGACGACGACGACGCCTCGACGCGAGAGTTTCCGTCATTGTTCGGATTCTCCGGTCTGTTCGGCGTCCCTCGAGGGGCGATCTCGCGATGGGACAGTAAACCGACGCCGTTGCGAGGACTCACGGAGGAACAGGTGCCGAAACACGTGGCGGTGATCATGGACGGGAACTCGCGGTGGGCCGAACGGCGACAGTTACCGCGAACCATCGGTCACGAGCGGGGCGTGAACGCGCTTCGCGGCGTCGTCAAGTGTTGCGTGTCGTGGAGCGTGCACACGCTGACGGTGTTTGCTTTTAGTCAAGAGAATTGGGGTAGGAATCAGATGGAGGTGGAGGAATTAATGGCGTTGGTGGAGACGACGATGCGAGACGAGTTGCCGCTCCTCGTCAAGGAGGGCGTACGCGTGGAGGTGATCGGCGATCTGAGCAAGGTGAACGTCGGCGTCCGCGAGGCTGTGACGCGCGCGGTGGAGGCGACGAAAGAGAACGACGCCCTACGACTCGTCATCGCGTTGAGTTACGGAGGGAGACAAGACATCGTCCAGGCGGCGCGCGCGCTCGCGCGTAAAGTCGCCGCCGGAGAAATCCACCCCGACGACATCGACGAGGACGCCATCTCCGTCCACTTATCCACCCACGACCCCGACGCCGCGGCGAACGACGCTCGATTCACCCAAGCCCCGGACTTGCTCATCCGAACCAGCGGCGAGCAACGTCTGAGCAACTTTCTCCTCTGGGACTTGGCGTACACCGAGCTCTACTTCGCCAACACCATGTGGCCCGAATTCGGCGAGGCTGAGCTCAGACGCGCCATTCACGCCTACGCCAAGCGCGACCGACGATTCGGCGGCCGGGCGTAGTCGACGCCATGAAGATGGACTCGAGACGTTCGCTCTCCTCTCTCCTCTCTCGTCGCGCCGCGCGAGCCCGTATGCGCTTTGTTGAATTTGACCATTCACGATTCGTCAACGAGTCCCCCCGGCGCACTCGCGCACTTCTCCCGCCATTTTCGTCGCCGATGACTGGCGGCGAGCCGCCGACCGAGCCGCTCGACCGTCGTCACACCGTCGCGCGCTCGACCGAACCGAGCCGCGAACGCCGCCGCGAACACGCGCGCGCTTTTCCTCCGTCTCGATACCGCCGCCGACGCGCGAGACCGGCGACCGGACGCGCCCACAGACACACGAGATGACGCGCGCGCGCGACCTGGCGCAGCTCAGCGGTCACTCGGAGGCTGACTGCGAGGAGGTGCTCGCGCAGTGCCACGGAGACGTCGATCGCGCGATCGATCGATTGCTGAACAGTGCGTGACGACGCGAAAAATCTCGCGCTCGATCGCGGCGCGCGAGACGGGAGGGAGACGTCGCGCGAGACGGGAGGGTGGATGTCGTCGACGGATCGGTCCTCGATCTCAGGCGTGGATTTGGCGGCTGACGATTCGTGAACGGTGAAATGAGGGACTCGTGAGGAGGGGAGAGGAAGATTGGTGGTGGGGGGACGCGCGCGCGATGACGACGGAGAGAGGAGGCGCGAAAAAGATGAGACGACTGACGACGACGATGACGCGCGCGATTTTCGACGACGCAGTGGATAAATTTGAAACCATCGGGAAGAAGACGACGAAGAAGAAAACCGGCGGAGAGGGCGGACGGGCGAACGGGAAGAATGGATTCCAGAACGGCAGAGACGGTGGTGGAGAGAAAAAGAATGGCAAGCTCAACGCAGATCGTCCGAACGGACGCGGGGAGAAGTCGGGACGCAACGGTGGGAAGTTTCCGACGCCGCGGGCGGGCGAGCGCGGGGGCGAGCGAGGCGGAAGACCGGCGCGGGCGGCGGCTCCGGCGGCTCCGGCGGCTCCGGCGGCGGCGGTACCGGCGGCGCAACCTCAGACGAAGCTCGAACCGGCGCCGAACCCGGCGCCGATTCGTCCGGGCGGGAAGACGCTCGCTGATTTAGTGCGTGGCGAGCCCACCCCGGCGGCGGCTCCGGCGGCGGCTCCGGCGGCGGCTCCGGCGAAGGGCAGCGCGGCGGCTCGTCCGCAAGGCGGAAAGGCGGCGCCGAAGCAGACTGCGGCGGCGGCAACCGCGCCCGGTGCGGGCGCGTCGATGAACTGGGCCAAGAAGGTGGCGGGTTCGACTGCGCCGCCGCCGGCGGCGCAGCCGCAAGCGGAGGCTCCGGCGCAACAGCGCCAACCGGCCGCCCCGCAGCAGCAACAACAGCCGACGCAGCAGTCGCAACGAGCTGCTGATAGCTTTGGTTTCGGTTTTGATGCTTCTGCACCGACGTCTCGTCCGCAACAAGCGGCTACGTCTGTCGAAGGCGCGCAAACGCAAGATCTTGGACTTCAGTTTGGAAACTTCTCCTCTGCTGGCGGCGACTTCGGCTTTGGTTTTGATTCCTCAGCCGGTGCGGCTGGTTGGGGTGTGCAGCAACAACAGCAACAAGGTCAACAACCGCAACAACAACGTCAGCAGCGACAACAACCGCAACAACCTGAAACGAGCAAGAAGCAAACTAGCAACCCCGGTATGGCGACCAAGTTGCCCGACGCGGTCAACGGCAGCGCCGCCGTCGAGCAGCAAGCCGCCTACCCTCCGTACTTTGGTGGCATGATGCCGAACGCATATGGTAACTACATGATGCCGCCGGCGGTCCCCATGGCGGGAGGCTACGCGGGTTACGAAGGTTACCAGCAACCGGCGCAAAACGGCGAGCAAAACGGCGCCTACGCGGATTACTACAAGCAGCAAGCTGCGGCGGTTCCGAGCCAGCAAGCGTACGCTGAGAAGTCCCAGTCGAACGCGAAGGGCTCCGCCGCGAGCTCTGCGTCCGGCCAGCCGATGCAAGTCATGCCGAACGCGTACGGCCATCCCATGTACTCCTACCCTTACGCCATGCCCCACCAGCCAGCGTACCCGTACGCGGTGCAATCTCACTATCCGTACCCCCCGGCCGCCGCGGGTGTCTACCCGGGCGCCGCTCCGAACGGCAAGCAAGCCGTGAACGCGCCTCCGGGCTACAAGATGCAAGAGGGCGCCGCGCAACGCGGCGCCGAACAGAACGGAGCTCGCCGCGACAACGGTCAAGCAGCGCAGTATGCGGAGCAACAACAGATGCAATATGCCGGCTACTACACCCAGTACGCGAGCCAGCAAGCGACGCAACAGTACGGCCAACAGTACCGTCAGTGATCGCGCGCTGTGCACGCGGTTCCCGAAGCCAATATAGAAGATTTAATATTTTCCACTCTAGGCGAAAATTGACACGGCGCCTCGTCCCTCGACGCGTGAAGAATAGGAGAAATGCTTGGTGATTACAAACAATCGCGTCGTTGAGTTAGTTACCCGTGAGAAGGGCGAGGGTCAAGATGACCATCGCAACCTTACCGTTGACGTTCTCCGCCGTCGCTGTCCACACCGTTGGGAGACGCTCGTCCTTGAAGGAGGCGTTTTCATCCGGAATGGTGTCGCGAAGGCTCTTTTGTCCAGCCGCCGCCGGCGCGATCGTGCCCGCGGTCACCAAGGCGATGATCAACAACATGGAACTGAAACCACCCGCGGAGAACATCTGGTGCGCCACGGATCCACCACCGGCAATCTTACTGAAGAGGGCGAAAACCGCGCCGACCATGGCGGCGCGTCCGTTGACAACCTCCGGAATCTTATACTTGGCGTCGAAACCCATGAAATCCATCGGCGTGAGCGACGCAAAGTCCACATCATCACCACCGCTCGCACTACCAGCCTTCTTGGACATGTCAGCCTCGATCACACCAGCCTTGTTCACCCGCGTCTCGAATCGAGCCCCAAACTTATCCGTCACCACGACGTCGTCGCCTCGCGCCTCGATCGTGTACACCTTCCCATCGATGTTCCGCGTCGTCTTTCCGTCGAGGTTATTCACCAAGTTCGGCTTCGTCACCGCCATGGCCTTCCACGACCCCTCACCGTCCGCACGAACGATCGTCGCGCGGCGGCGGTGGCGCGCGCCGACGGACGGCTTCGCCGTCGCCAACGCGCGCGCGCTCATCGTCGTCGTCGTCGTCGCAAACATCGCGGCTCGATCAAGCGTGCCTGCGAAGAAACGTAAGGCCACGCGCGCGTCAGTCGAATCATCGAGTCGTCGCTCGCTCGCTCGCGCGCGCGAGGGGTGAAAACGCGTCCGCCGTCGGATGAAAAGTGATCCGATGACGTCGATGCGTAATCTTCCGTCTCTCGCGCGTCGCCTCGTCTCTCTCGCGCGTCGTCTCCTTCGCCGACGCGTCGAACACGCGCTCGCGCGCGTCTCGCGCGACGTCGGAGACGACGCGTCTCCATGGCGCGCGACGCACGCGCGCACCTCGAAACGCGCGACCTGAAGTGACGAACAGTCGCCACTCGACGTCGGTGACGACGACGATGCGCGGACGACGCGTCGACGGCGCGATTCGCGCGATTCGTGACGCGTTCGCGTCGACGGGGACGCGCGCGACGACGCGCGCGACGTCCACGGGCGCGACGACGGCGCCGCGCGGGAACGGTCGAGGCGATGTGTCATCGAGAGGATTCGCGTCGACGCGCGCGCCGGCGAGCGGTGACGAGGGAAAGAGGTCGTCGTCGACGATGACGTATGTCGCTGTCGGCGCCGTGGGTGGGTTCGCGGCGCTGCGGTACGCCGAGGGACGGTGGGCGGAGGATGTGGAATTCGCGGCGTACGGCGCGGCCACGCCGGCGTTGCGAATGTTGGACGCGGAAACGGCGCATAACGTCGGTATCGCGGCGTTGGCTATGGGGCTAGGGCCGAGACAACGCGTGGAGGATGGGAAATCGCTCGAAGTGGAGGCGTTCGGGATGAAGCTGTCGAATCCCGTCGGACTCGCCGCCGGTTTCGACAAGGACGCCAAGGCGTTCGAGGCGTTGATAAAGATGGGTTTCGGATTCGTGGAGATCGGCAGCGTGACGCCGAAGCCGCAGCCTGGGAACCCGAAGCCTCGGGCGTTTCGTTTGCCGGAGCACGGGGCGGTGATTAATCGGTACGGGTTCAACAGCGAGGGGCACGAGAGCGCGAAGACGAGATTGGCGGCGTATCGCGCGGGCGCGGGCGCGAAGACGGAGGGCCACTCGCCGCGAGGTTTGCTCGGCGTGAATCTCGGAAAGAATAAGACGACGCCCGAAGAGAGCGCGGCGGATGATTACGTCGTGGGCGTGGAAAGCATCGGCGAGTACGGCGACTACATCGTAGTGAACATTTCGTCCCCGAACACTCCAGGATTGCGAAACTTACAGGGACGTAAACATCTCAGTGGTTTGCTTCGTCGCGTCGTCACGGCGAGAAACAACACCCCGGGCGCGTCCAAGACGCCGGTGCTCGTCAAGATCGCCCCGGATCTCACCGACTCGGCTCTCAAGGATATCGCGAGCGTGGTGAAGAGCGAAAAAGTCGACGGCGTCATCGTGAGTAATACAACCATCGCGCGACCCGAGGTGATTCAATCGCACACCCACGGCAACGAGGTCGGTGGATTGAGTGGCAAACCGCTCATGGAACCGAGCACCAAGGTGTTGCACGATCTGTACAAGCTCACGGGTGGTAAAATCACCCTCATCGGGTGCGGCGGCGTGGCGAGCGGCGAGGATGCGTACGCGAAGATTCGCGCCGGTGCGACGTTAGTTCAGCTCTACACCGCGTTTGCGTTGCAAGGCCCACAATTGATTCCCAGAATCAAGCGCGAGCTCGAGGCGTGCTTGGCGCGCGACGGGTTCGAGAGCGTCCAAGACGCCATCGGCGCGGCGCACAGACGTTAGTTTTTCAATCAATATCTCGAAAAGATACATATTCATAGGGTGCCGCTAGAAACATCGTGCGCGCACGTTTGGCGTCTGATGAGCGCGGTGAAAACCGCGGCAACGCGCCCACACACCGATGATCACTACAACGGCCGACCCCATCTGGGTCGCCGTTCTCGAGCGTCGGGTGGTCACTTTGGACCGAAAAAAATCAAGATGATACAACGATAAAAAGCAAAAAAAGACAACGTGCGTTTGTAAAACATCAATCGCCGAAGGTGTGATCAAAACTCCGACTCGGCGATCGAGGTCAACTCCTCGATGGCGCGGTCGCTCGTCTTGTTCGCGCCGACGGTGTAGTCAATCAGCTTGACAAATTGCTCTTCGGTGAGCGACGCGCACGCGAGCAATTCCTCCGCGCTCGTTTGCGTGCACTCATCGTAATCCTTTTGTTGCTTGTAGAGAAGATGTCCAGAAATTTCAAACACTGCGGGATTGACTCCGGTTTCGATGACGTGTTCTGGAATTTTGTTCTTCGCGATGCGAATAGAGAAGACTTGCGGAATCAAGAATGCCCGCGCGCCGTGATCGGCGATCAAAATGTTGAACGGAATGTTTGCGCTCTGTAACTTGATGCAGCACTCACCGATGAGCGTGGCGAGCTCTTCGAAAGAATCGCCGACCTCAAAGCAGAGGCATCGGACCGGGTACCCGTTGACGCGGTACACGGTGCACTCTCCGTGCGTCCCAGAGAAGATTTCAGCCGTACACGCGCGTTCAATCGGGAATGCTTCCATGAGATAGTACGCCTGGAAGTGCAAATGATTGATGGTGGCGTACGCACCGAGTGAGTTGTACCCCACGCGAAAGTACGGATTTCGCGACTCGGACGCCATGTACAGCGCCGGGAGCAAGTTCTCCGGAGTTATTTGTTGCGGGAGCATATCCGTCACGCGCGGGCACAGCAACACGTGCCCGTATTCGATGGGAGATACATTGATCAAGACGACCGTCGGACTCTCATCCACAGCCGCGTCCTTTTCAAAGATGGAACGGCTCACGTTTTCATCCGCCTCGCCGGCGAGCTTGGTGAAAGAAAACAAAACCTCCTTCAGATCCGCCTTGGTGAAGTTAAACTTCTTCGGGTCAAAGTTTTGGCACACTTTATCCACTGAAAATTCCGTCGGGCGCTTGTTCGTCGCGCGTCCGATGTTGAACTGCGCGACGTACTTCTTCTTGCCCTCGATGACCTTGGTGCTCACCGTGGTGACGTCATATCGAAACAGTCCTCCGGCGAAACGATCTTCCCACGCGGAGATGAGAATGCGATCGAATTCACTGGCATCTGCGACGTACCCGGTTATTCCCCAAGAATCGAGATCGTCGTCCTCGTCGTCTTCAGAGCTACCGACGACGTAGCCGTCGATGTCCGGTACGATGAGGTCTTGGAAAGAGCCGAAGGACCGCACGCGCTTGAAAACCTGCACAGCCTCGTGCTTGAGATAACCGATGCGCGGAAGGCTTCGAGACCCAGGCGTGGACAACGCGCTCACCTTTGGAAACTCCTTATCGGTGTCCAAATCGTCGAGCTGATGAAGCGACAACACGCCTTCGTCCGAGGACGGTCTCGGCTTGCCCGCGTCGACGCACGCCGCCGCCATGACGCCCTCTCGCGCGTTCGAGACGATTCCTCGTGGAATAAATAAACCAGTCTCGAACGTACCGTCAGAACGAACGCGTCGCGTCGTTCGCGGCGATTTACACGCGTCGCCCACCACCGGCGCTCAACTGCGTGACGTCGTTCGGTTCGGCGCCCTCCTTGGCGGCGCCGCCTCGACCGGAGTCCTTGTGTCGGGTATCGACGACCGCCAACGCTTTCAACAGCGCAATCTCGGACTCGTAATCCCGAATCGTTTTTCGCATCTACGACTCAAAAGTATGCCACGCGCCGCACCGTCTCGTTTCTCTTCGTCTCCTCTTTAAACGCTTGAGGAATTTGACCGTTCACGACCCACCAAATAGTCCCTCACCGGTCCGGACCTCGTTTTCCGGAAAAAAGTTCCCGCTTCTCGCCCTCGCGCCTCGCCCTCGCGCCTCGCACGCGCGCGCCGTTCGCCCGAACGCGCGCTCGAACGTACCCTCTCGCGATACCGCGCCTCTTCGCGCGCGTTCCCGCACGTCTCGACGCGTCGCGCGCGACGATTCGAACGACCCGGTCGATCCCTCGCCTCACTCGCACCGCGCGCGTGAACACGTCCACGTCGAGCGCTCGCGGACGCCGCGCGCGAGCGCGTCCGACCACCGACGCGCGCGCGTGATCGCACGTCTCACGCGCGTCTCGTCGCGTCGAGCGAGACCGTCGACTCGTCGCGAGGATGAATGTGTGTCCCCGCCGTTTTATGACGTCGAAGCGTGAAAAGTGAAAAGTACACGCCGGCCAACCGTCGACGTCACTGCGCGAGCGGCGTATGGCGCGCGCGACGGCGTGCGAATTAGTGGAGCGCACCGCGCGAGGATGCGGTGCGGGGTCGACGAACGACGCGGTGGACGACGCGTCGACGGTGGATGCGCGCGGGAGGCGAAAGTTTTTCGGTGAGAGGTTGGAGGGATGGTCGACGTTGGACGCGGGCGGGGAGATTCGGGCGAGTTTTCGAGCGCTCACGCGCGAGGACGTCGAGTCGACGATGCGCGCCGAGGTGTGGTTCGAGTGCGACGTGGCGATGGCGCGATCGAGGGCGAGGGTGTACGCGGAGAGGGCGGAGCGGGACGCGGAGGCGATGACGCGAGAGGCGGAGGATGAGAACGGTGAGCGCGCGGTGGAGGTGACGTGCGCGTTCGACGGTGTCGACGTGGATTCGGTGGTGAGACACGATGCGCTCAACGTGGGGGCGTTCATGGTGGCGTTGAAGACGGGGACCGGTGAAGAGATTGCCCGCGCCGCGCTCTTGACGAGAGTCGAACAAGACGATAAAGGGACGCTTCGGCGTCTCGTGTTACCTTTCGAGGCAAGATTTGACGATGAGACCAAAGGGTAAATGACACCGAGCTGAATCCACATCTCAAGGCGCGAAATCTGGGCGTTGACTCGCGGTCAATGGATGTGCGATTGCGCGCGCACGACGGTTAACAATCGCGCCGCGTCTATTTCCGTTCGTCGAGAGCGTGGAGGTAAATCGTGCCGCGCGCGTGAGTGAATCCGACGAGTCGCGTCGACGATGAAACATTCATTACAAACGCGCGCTCAACGAGCGCGATGTAAACGCGCCCGGCGCGCGTGGCGTGCCTGCGTGTGCGTGCGAACGCCGCTTTGCGTTCACGACGTTGACTCACGCGTTCATTTTTCGTGCGTCGCAGGTCGTTTGCGTTGGTCGCTCTCGTCGTCTTGTCGGTGTCGCGTCACAAATGGTCCAGTTGGTTCGGTCCGAGCGTGGAAACGAGCGCGCACTCTCGACGTCTCGCGTCGAGCGGAGGATGCTCTGCAAAGCACTCCGAATGGATGCAGCGAGGCGGTTGGTTGCTCTACCTCGTGGGAATCTTGTACGTCTTCCTGGGTATCGCCATAGTCTGCGATGACTACTTCGTTTCTTCCCTCGAGAAAATATGTGACAAGCTCAACCTGAGCGAGGACGTCGCGGGCGCGACTTTTATGGCGGCGGGTTCGTCGGCGCCGGAACTCTTCTCCTCCGGTATGAGCTTAATTTCACCCGATGCGACGAACGAAATCGGTATCAGCGCCATCGTGGGCTCCGCGGTGTTTAATATTCTTTTCATCATCGGTGCTACCGTGATTTTCGCCGGTCAGACTCTGGAGCTCGATTGGCGGCCCGTGACGCGAGATTGCGCGTTTTACGCCCTCGCCATTTCAACGATCCTTCTCATCTTTTACGATGGTTACATTCACTGGTACGAAGGTCTCATCGCCGTTGTGATGTATCTGACGTACGTCATCTTCATGTACTACAACGCCAGAATCATGAGATGGCTCGGTGGTGAAAAACAATCGCTCGCGTCGTTGAAGTCTCCGGACGACGACGTCGCCGTCCCGGCGCTGCGACGCTCGGACACGCGTCGACAATCGCGCCGTCCAGTGAGGGAGGAACAACACGACATCGATGAAGGATTTGAATGGCCCGACTCGTGCTACGACGTACCGCTGCACGTCCTCAGCCTTCCCTGGAGATACGCCTTTTACGTCACCATTCCAAACTGCGGCGCGCAAAGGTTTGAAAATTGGTACCCCGTCACCTTCGTCGCGTCCATCTCTTGGATCAGCGTCATCTCTTATCTCATGGTGTCCTGGGCCGCTCGCATCGGATGCATCATCGGTATTCCAGAGGTAGTCATGGGTACGCTCGTCGTCGCCGCCGGCACGTCGATTCCCGACGCTCTCGGTTCCATCGCCGTCGCAAAAATCGGCGAAGGCAACATGGCCGTCGCCAACGCCGTGGGAAGCAACGTGTTCGACATTTGGCTCGGTCTCGGACTTCCCTGGCTCATCGTCCTCCCGATTAAATTCGACGGCAAAATTCCTGTCGCGACAAATCAGCTCATTCCATCCATTGGGATTCTCTTCGGCGTTCTCGCATTGTATTACGTCGCGTTGCTCGTAAATCGTTGGAGACTCTCTCGCCTCGCCGGAGTCGTCTTCCTCTGCGCGTACGCGATGTTCGCGACGTATTGCGTCGTGTTCGTGTGGTTACAGGATGTGTACAATCTCTCGTCGTGAGGCTTAGGCTTCTTTGCGTTGTACCTTTACAACTCGTCAGGATCCCTATTAATTTCATCAAGATCCAAATATTTCGCTCGATTAAAGAGCTGAATCATACGCTGCCTCGTATGCTCCTGGCTTTCCGTATCGCGTTCCTTTTCGCGTTTCCGACGGCCCGACCATTTGTAGAGTGGCGTCGACGCCCGCGCCATGATTTCGTGAAGGATTTCCGTCGGTAAATCCGCCAGACACGTCTTTCCGCACCCGTTCCTTCGACTAGCTTTCACACACAACAAAAACGTCTGCATGGAATGTATGTAGGACGGGAGGGGAAACGAGAGAAAATTCGAGATGTCGCTCCGCACGCCCGCCACGAGTCGGTACGCGAACACGGCGCGACCGGTTGAACACATGATGACGTCCGACGCGTCCTCGCCGTGCGCGCCTTGAGGCGGCGCGACGCGCGAGACGGTGAGACCGGTAATCGTCGCGTAGTACGCATCGTCGAATCCCCTGAAGTGGTTGATGGTCTGGAGAGTGAAATCCTTGTACACGTCGCCCTCGACGAAGGATTTTTTCCAAATCGCTCGGCGCTCGACGGGATCGAGGCGCGACCACGTCTTGCTTGCTTTGATGCTCATCGGTCGCAATCTCCGTCGCATGTTCACCAAGGCGCATCCGACGTCTTGAAGTCCGTCTTTCATCGTTTTCAATTGCGCCAGTTCTTCCTCGGGGACGTCTTTGACGATGTCTGCGACTTCGGCGTTGTGATCCTCCGCTTCGCGCACGTCGAACGTGTGCACTCTCCCCTTTCTCTCCGCCCACACCATGATGGATGGATTGTGTTGCGCGAACACGACGGGCAGCACCGGGCGCGCGTGATCCCAAAAGTGCGCCACCACGGGCGGAACCACCGTATCATCCGGATCTCGACCGTTCACGCCGTCCATGCGCCACACGGTGATGGAATGGGTGGCGTCGCTCGTGGCGGCGAGGTAGCGACCGTCCGGGCTCCATCGCACGTATTGACACGAATGTGTTTCATGTCCACCTTGGTCACGCCGAGGGTGCGGAAGCTTGGGGTGTAGGGACGGGATTTCCAACTGTAAAGGAAGGCAATACATGCCCACCGACGGCGTCGCCAGAAATGTCACGCCGACGCGTCTCGAGTCCCCGCAGGACGCGACCATCGTCCCGCACGGAGACGGTTCGGCGCAATTCACAGGGATTTGCTTGTTTTCACTCTTCACCACCTGCGCTTTTCGCGCTCTCGTGACTTCATCCGCTTCGGACAGATGAATGTAGTACACGTGTCCGTCGTTGCTCGACAAGAGCAAGTACGATTTGACGTCGGTACCGCCCAAGACGCCCTCTAAACGCGCAAAGCGTATGCAATTCGCTTGATCGACCGTATCCGTGAAATCCATCCCCAAATTGTGGCGTCGAACGGGCGCGAAAAGTCGGTTGTCGCTCAAACCGACGTTGAGTCGACACACCTCCGTGTAGAGGGCGTCGGGATTCACGTTTTTACCCGTTCCGACCGTTTCTTCGGACGCGTCGATTTCGTACACGACAACGTTCCAAAACGTGGTATAATTGTGGTCGTGTCCCATGCCACACACCGCCAAGAGCCTTCTCTCTTCGTCGTAATCCATACTGTATGGCGTGAACAACTCGCCTTCTCTGCGCGCCACCGACAGGCTCGCACCCTCCGCCACGCCGCCGACGCACATGGACACCGCGTGTCCCCGAAACGAGAAAAAATCCGGCATTCCCAGCGTACATCTCTTCGCCACGGTCTCGTCGAACGACGTCGCATGCATCCGATGAAACACCCACGTGTCCCGCAGCGGCCCGAACGCTCGTTCGTCTTCGCCCTCGAGCGCGCCCTCGTCAAACACAAAATTCGGCACCGCTCTCAACGCGTCCGCCCCTTGCGCGTGATTACACGTCGTCTCCAACACCACGCTCTGCGCTCGCTCGTAATACGGCGTCATATGCGTCGACAGGCTGTAATTTTCAATCTCCGAGTCCGAGTAATAGGGCCACTCTGGGTCCTGCGGCATTGGTTCCGGTTCGTTCTCGAACCGCACGCGGTTCACCGGGCGTTCGAAACTCGACATGCCGTGGTAGTGGCGCTCGCCTTCGTGGTCTTCGTCGTCCTCGACGATCCACTCGTCCTCGTCCTCGTCCTCGTCGTCCTCGACCCACTCCTCGTCTTCCGCGTCTCGGAAAAAGCCAATGCTGTCCAAGTACGCGCGTCTCGTCTCCTCGTAGCCGACGAGCGAGTCCTCGAACGCATCCCGCACCTCGTCGCCGTCCCCGGACGCGTCCCGCGCGTCGTCGGACATGTATGCGCTCGCGACAGTGACGACGCCCGGCGTCACAGCATGGCGCCCATCGATCTCGCATCGTCTCCCGCGCACGCGGCGCTCGCGCGCGACGTCGCTCGCGCGTGCGATCCATCGCTCGACGACGCGCTTCGCGAACACGCCGAGGCGCTGACGCAGACGATCGAGGTGTTGCTCGCGCGCGCGGATGAAACGGAACGCGTCGTCCAACGGTGCGTGGGGACGAATGAATCGAGCGAGGAAAAGACGCGCGCGCGGTTCGAGCGGTTGACGAGAGCGCTTCGAGGAGATTACGCGTTGATTGATTCCATCGAGGACGCTCTTCGGTCGATCGAGAACGCGTTGGCGTCGTTGGAGCGGGCGACGGGGGACGCGGAGCGGGCGGCGGCGACGACGGGGACGGCGGGGACGACGCGGCGAGGCGCGGAGGTGAGTTTCGAGGCGTTGGACGGGGTGAAGAAACAGTTTGGAAGTTTATTCGGCAAGGTTGGCGCCATCACGGAGACGTGGCGCATGCGCGAGGGTGAACGACGAGGCGACGGCGCGGGTCCCGAGTCGCCGACGTCGCCGGGCGGGTATTACTTCGACGACGACGACGACGACGACGACGACGAGGGGGAGACGTCGTCGCGGTTCAGCGTCAACAAGATCGGCGCGTCTTTGAACGACGCGACGAACGCGTTGTCGACGAACGCGAATAAGCTCGTGGGATCGCTCGCGGATGGATTTTCCAGGTTTCGATTTCGCGCGAGCGAGCCGACGTCGACGAACGCGAGCGAAGACGCCGCCGCGAGCGACGTCACCGACGACGCGACGCGATGACGACGACGCACGATAAAAATTATTCACTAGTACTGTACTGTTGTAACAACGACGCGCAGCCTCGAACGAAACGACACGAAGAAACGCGAAGTCGCGTCACGTCGATTCCAACCCAGCCCTCACGCGCTCCTTCAATCGCAACAGCGCTTTCCGCTCCTTGACGTTCAACCCCTTCTTCTTCGCGTTGTGCGTCTTGATCCCCATCACCATCTCCATCGACCCGAGCGTCTCGGCGTGTTTCGCATCCACGCCGGCGCGTCGCAGAAACGCCTCCACCGCCTCGACGTCGGACGGGCCGCCTGGGACGTGTTCACCGTCGACGTCGTTCGTCGTCGCGTCGTCCGACCGCGCGCGTCGTCCGACCGCGAACGCGTCCGCGACGACGATATTCGTCGTCGACGACGCGCGTCTCGCGAGCGCACCGAGCGCGCGTCGCGCGAGCATGACTGCGGAGAGAGAAGAGAGTCTTCGTGAGCCGAGCTCGTCCCGTTACAACGGCTACTCCACTATTCATTTATTCTGGTGACGATCGCGACGACGACGCTTTCTATGCTTGTGCTTATTCATCGCCTTTTTACGCTTCCTCTTCACGCTCGCCATGCCGAAGAACCCACCGACGACGTCGGACGCCGCGAGCGCGGCGACGTCGCGCGCGGCGGCGCGCTCGAGAGCGCGCAGACGCGTCAACAGCGCGCCCGCCGTCATCCCTCGCGCGACGTCGACGTCTCGAGACGCCGACGTCGACGGTACCGACGCGGTGAACGACGTCGTCGTCGACGCGGTGAACGACGTCGACGTCGAGGGCGCCGCGGTTTCGTACGCGCGCGCCGTCGCCGCGTCCTCCCCCGTGGGCGTCGTCGTCGAGTACGCCGACGACGCGCGGCGCGCGAACGCGCGCGAGAGCGGTCCTACCGAAGACGTCGTCGAGCGCGTCGTCGGCGCGGACGTCGCCGCGATCGCGGACGTCGACGCGATCGCGGGCGACGTCGCGCGCACGAGCGCACGACCGAGCGTCGACATCGCGCGTCTCGTCCACATCGCGCGCGCGCGAGACGACAAGACGAAGAGACGGTGATCGCGCGACGCGCGGGGTTTTCTCGCGCGCGAACTCGAGCGTCTCTCTGGCGCGACCGACGAACGGACGACGCGAGGTGACGCGCGCTCGGTCGCGCGGAGGGGTCTCGGGCTCGAAAGAAATACCCCTTCACACTGTTTACCCATACGGTGACGGCGCCGACTGGACAGAAACCCCGCGGGGCGGCTCGCGCGTCCCGCACTCGTCGACCACCGCGCGCGCGATTCGCGTCGCGCCGAGCGCCGAGCGTCGAACGCGCGTTCGCTCGTTCGTTCGTTCGTCGTCCACCACCGCGTCCTCGAACGAGCCCGTGGGAGCGCGTCGTCATCGGTCCGGGGGCGTCTCGAATACAAACAAAAAATGACCGTGGCGGCGTCGAGCGCGACGAGCGCGACGCTCGCCGCGCGGGCGAGTTTCGGTGGGAAGAGCGCGCGTGCGATTCGTTCGCACACCGTGTCTCGCCCGCGGACGTCGTCGACGCGCAAGTCGCACGTGCGCGCGTGCGGGATCATCGGGGTGGTGACGCGCGACAAGAACCGAGGCGTCGCCGCCGAGCTCTACGAAGGGTTGCTCATGTTGCAGCATCGAGGGCAGGACAGCGCGGGAATGGTGACGTACGACGGTGATCGTTTCAAGGAGAAGAAGGATAACGGGCTGGTGAAGGATGTGTTCGATAAGTCGACGATGAAGTATCTCGAGGGACACATCGGCATGGGACACGTGCGGTACCCGACGGCGGGCGGATTGAGCGCCACAGAGGCGCAGCCGTTCTTCGTGAACCAACCGTTGGGGATTTATTTGATTCATAACGGTAATCTCACGAACACGGAAGATCTCAGACAGCGCGAGTTGAACAACAGACACTTGCGCACGGGGAGCGATTCGGAGGTTTTGCTCAACGTCTTCGCCGAGGATTTGAGCAAGGAGATCGCCGCCAATCCGAGCAAGGATAGCGATAAGCAGCTCTTCGACGCGGTGACGATGACGATGGGTAAGGTGAAGGGGGCGTACTCCGTCATCTCTCTCATCAACGGTCAGGGCATGTTTGCCTTTCGGGATCCGAACGGTATTCGCCCGCTCGTCTTGGGGCAGCGCCAAAACGCGAACGGCGAGGACGAGTGGTGCGTCGCGAGCGAAGACGCCGCTTTCGGTCCGTTGGGCTTCCAAACCGTGCGCGACGTGAATCCGGGCGAGGCCATCTTGATCACGGACGAGGGTAAGATGATTTCTCGTCAGTGCATGAAGGGTTCCATCTCCCCGTGCATCTTTGAATACATTTACTTGGCACGTCCGGATTCTCAAATCAACGGCATCTCCGTCTATGAGTTCCAGCTCGAGCTCGGTCGTCGTCTGGCCAAGCGCATCAACGAACGAGGTTGGGAGATCGATACCATCGTCCCCGTTCCCGATGGATCGCGTCCGAGCGCCATCGAGGTGGCGTCTGCGCTCGAGTTGCCGTACCGCGAGGGCTTGGTGAAGAATCGATACGTCGGTCGCACCTTCATCATGCCGGACCAGCGCACGCGCGAACTCTCCGTTCGTCGTAAATTGAACGCGATGAGATCAGTCTTTAACGGTAAACGCGTCTTGCTCATCGACGATTCGATCGTTCGCGGGACGACGATGAACCAAATCGTGCAAATGTGCCGCTCCGCCGGCGCCGTCAAGGTGTACCTCGCCTCCGCCGCGCCGCCGGTGCGATTTCCAAACGTGTACGGCGTCGATATGCCCTCTCGCAAGGAATTCGTCGCCAACGAGAAGACGGAGGAAGAAATTTGCAAAACGCTCGGCGCGGACGGTTTGATTTACCAAACCGTCGAGGACCTCTTACAAGCCGGTCTCGGCATGAATTCGCAAATTCCGCGTTTCGACGCCTCGTGCTTCGACGGCGATTACGTCACCGGCGACATCGACGACGCCTACCTCGCCAAACTCGAGGGCGCCGGTCGCGGTAAGGGTAAGCAGGGCGTCTCCGCCCCGGCGCGATGAATTCATCGCGGCAGCCACTTTATTACTTTGGCGCCGTCGTCGGCGCGCGAACGACGAGTGTAAAAATCAATCAATACGAGTTTGTTTCAATCAACGCGCCCCAGAGCCGCTCGCGCGCGCGGCTCCTCGGTCGACGGCGCCGCGCGAGACGCGAAGACGCGCGGACGATGTCATCCGACGCGCTCGCGGACGAAGAGCGCGCGTCGTCCGCGTCTCACGCGCCCGGGACGTCGACGGATTCTCGCAGCCTCACGCTCGATGAAGAAGAACACCGTCTCGACGGCGCGCGCGAGCGATGGACGCAGGCGCACCTCGCCGCGCCCGTCTGTGTGAGCATGTGTATGAGCACCGTGCGTGACATCGTCACCATTCGGTTCGTGGGACGGCTACCGTCGGACGACTCGGCGGAGATGTTGGGCGGTTGGGCCTTGGCGCAAACTTTGCTCAACGTCTTGGGGAAATCCATCATGGTGGGATTGGTGAGCGCGGTCAGCACCATCGCGGGCGTGGCGTATGGACATGGAAATTATTCGCACGTTGGACACGTGACGCAGCGAGCGGTGGTGATTCTAACGGTGACGGCGTCGGCGCTGGTAGTCGGCGTCCACGCGCGCGCCGAGGCGTTTTTAACACACGTGTGCGGACAGAACGAAGACGTGGCGAGCGTGGCGGGACGAGCGATGCGTGGATTGATACCGGCATTGTTCGCGTACACGTGGACGCAGTGTGCGCAGGTGTATCTGTACGCGCAAGGGATCGTCGTGCCGCAGGCTGTGGGAGGCGTGGTGGCGCTGGTGTGTCATCCTCTGTTCAACGTCGTCTTCATACGTTGGCTCGGGTGGGGCGTTGAGGGCGCGGCGTACGCGTGCAGCGCGTCGGAATACATCTCGCTGATCATTATACTAGCGTATTCCACTGTATGGAGACGCACGTACAGGGAAGGAGACGAGGCGTTGGCAGTGAAGCGAGATGCGTGCTGGCCGGGATGGAGCGCGACGGAGGCGTTCAGTCCTGTGGGCATCTTCGAGGTTTTACGGTTGGGGATACCGGGCGTCTTCGTCAAGGCGGAGTGGTGGGCGAGCGATTTAGTCAAGGTGTTCGCGGGATGGCTTCCGAATCCGGACGTCGGGTTGGCGGCGCTATCCGTGTACGCCGTGTCCAACGCCTTCGTCTTCAGCGTCTCCATTGGACTGGGAGTCTCCGTGTTGACGCGCGTGGCGCACGAACTCGGAATGGCTCGCGTGTCCCACGCGACGCATGCGGTGCGCATCGCGTATGAAATGATCGCCGTCGTCGCCGCCGTCGTCGCCGCCGCCATCTTTTTTGGACGGAACTTTTGGACCGAAATATTCACCGACGACGACGATGTCACTCGTCTCGCATCGCGTCTGATGATGATCCTGGCCGTGTATGCCCTGTTCGACGCCTTTGGTGCCGTGTCCACGGGCGTGTTGCGCGCGTGCGGACGTCAAGTCGACGCAGCGCGCGTCGTCTTCGTTGCGTATTACCTCATCGGCGTCCCTGTGTCCATCGGGCTAGCCTTTGGCACGCACGCCGGCGTCACGGGTCTCGTCGTCGGCGGGACCGTGGGCACTATAGTTCACTCTCTCACGCTGCTTTACGTCGTCTCGAGTCTCGATTGGGACGCCGAGATCAAACACGCGCGAGAGAGAGAGCATCTCTTCTCGGGACGGCGGCTCAAATCCAGCCCGTCTGAGGCGTTGCTCAACGCCGCCCGCATCGTTCGCAAGTACGACGCCACCGTTTAGTTAGGAGACATATTTAGTTGTAGGAGTATTGCTCGCGGTCGACACTCGACCGTCGTCGTTGTTGTTGTTTTGAATACAAGCAATTGATTTATTGTTTTGACTGTTGTTGACGGCTTTGAGCTCACTTTGCGGCCGCCCGCGTGTCGCCTCGAATGCGCCGAGACGCACGCATCGCCGCGACGATAGGCATCGCCGTCCTCGCTCACGCCGTTCGCGCGTCCGCACGCGCCGGCGATGACGCGAGCGCGACGACGCGCGCGTCGATCGCGCTCAGCGTCGTCATCGCGCTGGCGTGCAACGTCTACGCCGCCGTGCGCGGGACAGAGGCGTTTCGACCGATGCGCGTGGAGAGAACGGACGTACCGAAACCATACGACGAGACGGTGAGCGATTTCGACGCGTTCGCGCACCGAGGACGCGCCGTGAGCGCGTTTACGAGATGAGCTCAAAATGAGTTAAACAGATTCGCGAAGAACGCGTTCGATGTCGGGGCAGGAACCGCGCGCACGAGCGTCGGAAGGAGCATCTGTCGCCACCACGGTCCGATGGTGGTGTCGTACGCGCAGTAAGGTCGCTCCCAGAGCTCGATGGAGTCGGAGAGGGCCACTCCGGGAAATACGTCGTCGAGCGGCACATTGACGCACGGACTACCAACCGGGACGACGTGTCTCGCGCAGTCTCTCGCGAAGGCGACGACGTAGAGTTTCGCCGCCTCGGACTCGTCTTGCGATGGTAACCACGCGACGGCGGAGCGACGGAAGACCTGGTCCTCGACGCTCACGACGGCGAGGCGACGCGCGCGACTGTACAGCGCCAAGCTCATGTAGTGCGCGTTCGACGTCTCCACGTGGGACGCGCCCACCGCGTAGACGATGTCGTCCATTGAGGACAAGGTGAAGGACGTGGATCGAATGTAATTCGTGTCCCTGTTGTCGCCGCCGCAGTTGATGAAAGATATCACGCACGCGCTGGATGAATCGGAGACGAGTTGCGGTCGCGGGCTCGGAGACGCCGAAGACGTTTCGCCCGGCGCCAAAGCCACGCGCGCGCGCACCGCGCTCACCAACGCATCTCTCACGCCCGTCAACGGCGTCTCGTCCACCGTTCGTCTCGCCAGTAGCGGTGTTGAACTCGCGTACGGATCCGTCGGCGCGATGAACATCGGCTTCAATCGAAGCGCCGACATCGGCGGCGACGACGTGTACGCTTTCCACTCGGAGGCATTGGCGGGCACGGCGCCGCGGAAGAGCATCGAAAACGTCGACTCGGGTTCCGGCGGCGCGGCGACACCGAAGACGTTCACCTCGATGTCTCTCGCGCGGAGCGCGGACGCGGCGCGTTCGACGAGCGCTCTGTTTCTACCGGCGACGACGGCGAACGACGCGTGCCACGGCGCGTGTTGCATGCGTCGAAACGTACCCGGAGCGACGTTTGGACTCGCGCTCGTGCTCAGACGCGTAAATGCGCCGACGTCGTCGTTTTCAGCCATGGCGAGTGAATCGCCGAGACTCGCGAAGACGAGCGCTCCGGAGACGCCGAGTCGGTAGAGATACGGCGTGAGGGCAAAGTATTTCATGTGAGACGGGAC
>Ga0181589_10000835_pt1 | contig 23030 bp, 20 predicted proteins | sample 071ome_25_FD_132444 | JGI IMG/M metagenome (GOLD analysis project Ga0181589, IMG submission 132444) | Coastal salt marsh microbial communities from the Groves Creek Marsh, Skidaway Island, Georgia - 071410BT metaG (megahit assembly) | ecosystem: Environmental > Aquatic > Marine > Intertidal...
AAGCCCGGCAAGCGCGAGCATCTGCAGAAAGACTGGTAAAAACACCCGTTAGTCCTGCCTGGCCAACGCTTCCAGGCCGAGCCCTTCCTGCTCGATCATCTGCCGCAGTTTTTTCAACGCCGCTATCTGGATTTGCCTGACCCTTTCGCGGGTCAGGCCGATCTCCCTGCCGACCTCTTCCAGTTTTACCGATTCATGGCCGCGTAATCCGAAGCGGCGCGCCAGGATGTCGGCCTCCTTCTGCGTGAACTTGTCGAGCCAGGTCTCGAGTTGTTTCAGCATGTCCTGTTCCTGGTAGAAAATGGCCGGGTCACTGTCCGCCTTGTCCGGCAGGACTTCGAGCAATGAAATGTCCGTGCCTTCACAGATGCTGTTATCCGCAGCACTGGTCTGGATATCGTGCCGCATCAGTTTGCGCACCTTCCTGACAGGCTTGCGCCAGCGTCCCGCGATTTCAGATTCCGTGGGCGCCCGGTCGAACTCCTCTGCCAGCTCGCCGGAGATCTTCAGGCACGCATTGAGTTCCTTCATGACATGGATGGGCAGGCGAATGGTTCTGCCCTGGTTCATCAAGGCGCGATCGATGTTCTGTTTTATCCACCAGGTTGCATAGGTGGAAAAGTGGTAGCCGAGTTCGGGATCGAATTTTTCCACGGCCCGGATGAGCCCCAGATTGCCTTCCTCGATCAGGTCGAGCAGTCCCAGTCCCCGGTGCTGGTACCGTTTGGCAATGGTAACGACCAGGCGCAGGTTGGCCTCGATCATCCGGTTTTTGCTGGCCCTGTCCCCGGCAGCCACACGCCGGGCCAGTGCCTGTTCCTCTTCGCTGTCGAGCAGGTGCTTTCGACCTATTTCGTTGAGGTACAAGGTTGTGCTGTCCGGCGCGGGACTGGCCTGGGGATTGGCGGGAGAAGGAATAACGGGAGCTGAAGTGGTGGGATTGCCATTACGCATATTCAAGTCCTTTTAAATATCGCAAGTAGGTTTAATGGAACAAGTATTCTTTAAATACCATCCGCAAACCTGCATCCCGGATTCAGTATACACCAACTCCGGTTGCTGTCGACCCGATGTTCAGGACCCCGGCGGAAGGTAGGTCAAGGGATCCACCGGCTGGCCTTCCTGGCGGATCTCGAAGTGCAGCATGTCCTTGTCCACACCGGTTGAGCCCAGCTCCGCGATCTTCTGCCCACGTGTCACGCTTTCTCCTTCCCTGACCAGCAATGCATCGTTGTGGGCATAGGCGCTCAGAAACAAGTCGTTGTGCTTTATGATGAGCAGTTCCCCGTAGCGCAGCAGCCCGCTGCCGGCATAAACCACTTCACCGTCCGCGGCGGCCAATACCGCATCCCCCTTACGGCCGGCGATATCGATACCCTTGCTTTCCACCCCGGCGGCATCGAAGCGGCCAACGATAGTACCGCGATGCGGCCAGTCCCAGTTGATCGGCCCCTGTTGGACCCGGACAGGGCTCACCTGCACCGGTGGCGGCGTGGCTGCAGGTTGGCTCGAACGTGAAGCCGGTGATGCAGAAGAGCCCTGCGGCAGGGGCTGGCGCGTCAATCCCGGCGACTGCCGGCTCGGTGTGGCAACTGCCTGGCCGGGCGCCGGCGTGGTCGCAACCAGCGGTCGCGCCCGTGGATCCACATTGAGAATCTGGCCCGGAATGATGGTGTATGGCGAGGACAGGCCGTTGGCCCTGGCGATATGCATGAAATCCAGGTCGTAGATCCAGGCCACGGCGTACAGGGTTTCCCCGGCGTTGACGCGGTGAATACGGTCGGAATCCAGGAAGCGCGGCTCGTCGATCTCCGCCACCGGCGACTGGTAAGCGCTTGAGCATGCGGTCAGGATGCAGACCAGGCCAAGCAGGATTGTATGGGCGATGCGCATCATGGCGATGGATCGGAAGCCGCGGGTTTCTCCGTGTTATTGTTGCCCGCCACCGTTTCCAGCAGCAAGACAAGCACCACACCGGCCACTGCCAGGCCCAGGCACACCGGTGCTGAAAATGCCTGCCCGGTTGCCTCGAGATAACTATCCGGCAGCACGTGCCGGTACCTGGTGAACTCGAAGCCCTCCAGGGACACCTCGACTGCCACGCGCCAGGGCCACAGCAGATAGAGGGAACCGGCCAGCATGCCGGTCAGCACAGCCAGCGTGTTTTCATGATGATGATGCAGCAGCCAGGACAGCAGCCGGGTGAACAGCATCAGGCCGCACAGGCCGCGCGCCGCGAACACCACGATGACCGGCACATTGAAACCCGTCAGCGCCTCCAGCACCGGGGCATAGGCACCTAGCAGAAGCAGGATGAAGGCACCGGAAATACCGGGCAGGATCATGGCGCAGATGGCGATGGCGCCGCAGAAGAAGTAATACACCAGTCCACCCCCGCTTTCACGCAGCGGCAGGAACGCCAGCAGCATGGCAAAGGCGGCGCCTGCAATGAGCAGGAGCCAGCGCTGCACATTCCACCGGGCAACGCCCATCGCCACATAGCGAATGGACGCCAGTACGAGGCCGGCAAAAAAGGCCAGCAGGTACGGCAACGCGCTGTCCATCAAGGAAATGATGAGGTTGCCGAACAGCAGCAGTGAGGTCAGGATGCCGGCCCCCAGGGTAAGCAGGAAGCGACCGTTCATGTAGCGCCAGGCCGCCAGGAAGCCTTCATGTTTCCAGACCACAAGCACATGCCAGCCGAGGGATTTGATGGCATCCACCAGCTCTTCATAGATGTTGGTGATCAGGGCCACCGTGCCGCCGGAAACGCCGGGCACGGAGTCGGCGGCGCCCATGGCCATGCCTTTGAGAAACAATACGATGGAGTGGCGATCGATGTGCATGTCAGGCCACTAATTCTCCACACCGCCCAGCAGGGGCACGAAACGGACGGCCTCGAGGGTTTCCGCACTGATCTCGCCGTCGGTTTTCCGATACAGCTTCAATTCCTGCTGGTCGCGACCGCCCACAGGTATGACCAGTACACCGCCCTCCTTCAATTGCTCCAGCAGGGCCGGCGGTACTTCCGAGGCGGCACAGGTCGTGATGATGCAGTCGTAGGGTGCATGCTGGGGCCAACCCAGGTTGCCGTCGCCGCACTTGACGCTGACATTGCGGATCTTCAGTTCACGCAGGCGGTTGCGCGTGCGTTCGAGCAGCGGGCGGATGCGCTCGATGCTGTAAACGTGCTTGACCGACCCGGCGAGGATGGCCGTCTGGTAGCCACAACCCGTACCAATCTCGAGTATAACGGCATCATCGGGCGCCGCGTTGAGGATGGCTTCGGTCATGCGCGCCACGATGTAGGGCTGGCTGATGGTCTGGTTGAAGCCTATCGGCAGCGCCACGTCCTCGTAGGCACGGTGGGCGAGTGCCTCGTCGATGAACAGGTGCCGTGGCGTTGTACGAATGGCCTCCAGCACGTCGATACGCTGGATCCCCTGCTCGATTAGCCGGTTAACCAGCCGCTCGCGGGTTCGCAGCGATGTCATGCCGATGCCTTCATGCCTGATCGAATTCAATTCCGGTTATCTCCCCTGGTTGAGTTGCGCGATGCTCGCCGCCACGTCACGCGTGTCCTGTGAGGACAGGGACGCCAGTGCGCGCTCCTGGGTCATGTCGGCATGGATGGGTGTAATCGATACGTAGCCATCGGCCACTTCATGGAAATCGGTGCCCGGGCGGTTTTCCACCGGGCCGCCGGCACGGCCGATCCAGTACACGGTCTTGCCGCGCGGGTTTTCGGTGCGCACGGGATTCTCGCTCTTCAGCCGGCGCCCCAGGGTGGTAAATCTAACCCCCTTGATCTCGTTGGCCGGCAGGTCGGGAATATTGACGTTGAGCACAGTGGCTTCCGGCAATTCGAGGCTGTCCAGCCAGGGGTACAGTGTGACAAAAATCTGTGCCGCGCCGGCAAAGTCCACGTTGGCTTCACGCCCCTTAACGGTGGCCAGTGACACGGCGATCGCCGCCTTTTCGAGGAAGCGCCCTTCCATGGCCGCCGCAACGGTGCCGGAATACAGGACGTCATCACCCATATTCGCGCCGTAGTTGATGCCGGAGATGACCCGTTGCGGAACCGGGCAATACAGTCCCGAGGTGCCCAGATGGATGCAGTCGGTGGGGGTGCCATCAACGCCGATGTAATGGTTGCTGAGCTTCTCCACCTGCAGGGGCCGGTCGAGGGTGAGGCTGTTGCTGACGCCGGAGCGATCATAGGTGGGCGCGATCACCTGCAGTTCGGCATGCTCGGCCAGGGCGCTGGCCAGCGCCGTCAATCCGGGTGCACGCACACCGTCATCATTGGAAAGGAGGATACTCATAAGCCGACTGCAATCACCATTTCCCGTAGTACGCTCGTGGCAAAGGCGCCGCGAGGCAGGCTGAATTCTATCATTAGGGCATCCTGTCCAGCAGGTTTTACCGTAAGCTCACGGGGAATAACCCGCAATGCACGGCGCTCCTGCTCCAGGCCGGCCTGAACCAGGCCATCGGCAAGGTCCGCATGCTGTTGCACGACAGCTTCTTCCAGTTCCTTCACTTGATTGCCTGTTGCCAGGTCTCCTTTTCCCCACATCGGACCCGTAGGATGGATATCGCCATCCGCCAGCCGCCCCGGCAACCTGGCATCTTCCGGTTCTGCACGAAACACGCTGTTCGACCCGTCCAGCGCCACGACCTCCCCCGGTAAAATCCGGTTCCAGGTACCGTGCCGCACGCGTTCGGCCAGCACCTGGTTGAACAGGTAAGCGCGCGCCGCCGACAGGTACAGGCCACGCTGATGACGTGGTACACGCGGCAGATTCCCGCTGAAATAGCGGCGGGCCTTGTCGAGGTTGCCGCCATCGAAGCCGAAACGCTGCGGCCCGAAATAATTCGGCACTCCCGCCTTGCCCAAGCGCACCTGCCACTCGCCAATTTCGGCCGCAGCGGCCGGTACATCGCGCAATGTGATGGCAAACCGGTTGCCGCGGTGGCTGCCCCGGCGCAACTTGCGCGAATTGCGCACCTGCTGCAGCAAACGAATGCCGGCAGGCGTATCCGAGTTGATCGGTTCGGCACCTGCCACGCTGAACCATTGTGTCGCCACCGCCTGCCTGTCCTTGAGGCCGGCATAACCGATGTCACGCTCCTTTACGCCGGTCAGGCGAGCCAGGATCCTGGCAACATCGATCGTGTTGAGCCCGGTTTTTTCCACCTGCAGCCAGAGGTGCTCGCCTGCCCCGTCCGGCTCAAAACCGAGCACTTCATCGACCCGGAAGTCGTCAGGCTGCTGCCTGAACACCGCCGCCAATCTTGGCAGGCCAAGGGCGCAGGGCCAGTCCGGCGTGTTCACTGTCATGGCAAACGTCAGCTTGCCCGACTGACCAGCACGGTGGCGAACACTGCGATGCCTTCGCCCCGGCCGGTGAAACCCAGCCCCTCGCTGGTAGTGGCCTTGACACTGATGCAGCCCATATCGATTGCCAGGGTCTCGGCCAGTCGTGCCCGGATGGCTTCCACATGAGGCGCCAGTTTCGGCGCCTGGGCTACCACGGTGATATCCGCGTTGGCCAGGTGCCAGCCCTTGTCGATGACGCGCTGGTTGACCTCGGCCAGCAGTACGAGGCTGTCCGCTCCGCTGTACCTGGCGTCCGTATCGGGAAACAGCCTGCCGATATCGCCCAGCGCCAGAGCACCGAGCATGGCATCCATCAGTGCATGGGTAAGTACATCACCATCCGAATGGGCGAGCAGGTTGCGCTCAGACGGAATGGCCACACCGCCGAGTATGACCCGGGCATCGGCTGAAGCGGCCGCGTCGAAACGGTGAACGTCGATACCATTGCCGATCCGGTATGGTCCCTCAGTCATAAGCCCCCCCTGTCCGTTGAGTATGAATTCCGCCAGCACCAGATCCTCCGGATGGGTGATCTTGATGTTGTCGGTACCACCCTGGACCAGCTTCACCTGGTGTCCGGCACGCTCCATGGCCTGGGCTTCATCGGTCACCACGGCCTGGTCTTCCAGTGCATCTGCCAGTGCCCGCCTGAGCAGGCCGAAACGAAACATCTGCGGCGTCCCCGCCAGGCGATAGTCCTCACGGGGCACCGTGCATTCGACCACGCCATCCGTGGAAACCCTTTTCAGGGTTTCACGCACCGGAACGGCGAGCAGGCCGCCGACAGGATCACCGGATAATGTACTGACCAGCTTGTTCAGGTCATGCACGGCAACACAGGGCCTGACTACATCATGGACAAGCACCCAGTCATTGTCATCGGCGCGCACCGCCAGCGCCTCGAGCCCGCGGTAGACGGAGACTGCGCGCTCGGCGCCCCCCGTGGCGGTTTCGAGTCCACGCTCCAGCGTGATATCGAGCTTCGGGTACCAGGTGTCGTCAGGATTCAGGACCAGCATGATGCCTGAAAGCACATCCAGCTGATCCAGCCTCTTCAGTGTGTATTCCAGGATGCTGTGCCCGCGGATCTTCAGGTATTGCTTGGGTACTGTCAGCGTCGCCGACTGCATGCGTTTGCCAACGCCCGCCGCGGGAACCACCGCCCAGTATCGCGTCTGCCCTGCCGCCATGTCTTTCGCCGCCTACTCCTGGTCCGTGTTTTCCGGTTTGCCGGGTTTTTCCGGCTCCACGATCATGTAGAAGGTCTCTCCCTCCTTGATCAGGCCGAGGTCCTCCCGGGCCATTTCCTCGATAGCGTCAGTGCCGTTCTTCAGCTCCTCCACTTCCGTCAGGAGGTCCTGATTGCGGCTCTCCAGCTGGGCGTTTTCGGCCGCCTGGATTGCAATGGACTCATCGAGCTGGTCGATTTCCGCCAGACTGCCGCGCCCGACCCAGAGCCGGATCTGCAGCCCCAGAATGATCAGTATCAGCAGTGCCTGAAGTATGCGCATCATGGATCCAGGTAGCGGGCGGTCTTCGACACGGTCGGGACAGGCGATTCCCTACTGCCGTGAGAATTCCGCCCTGCCGCGATAGGCCGCAGCTTTGCCCAGTTCTTCCTCGATAACGAGGAGCCTGTTGTATTTTGCCACCCTGTCTGACCGGCACAAGGAGCCGGTCTTGATCTGGCCGGCGGCCGTCGCCACCGCCAGGTCGGCAATGGTGGTGTCCTCGGTCTCGCCCGAACGGTGTGAAATCACCGCCGTATAGCCGGCAGCCTTGGCCATGTTGATGGCGGCCAGGGTTTCCGTCAGCGAGCCGATCTGATTGAACTTGATGAGGATGGAATTGGCGATATGCTCGCGTATGCCACGCTCCAGGATGCTGGTATTCGTTACGAACAGGTCATCGCCCACCAACTGCACTTTATCACCGAGCTTGCCTGTCAGTATGGCCCAGCCATCCCAGTCACTCTCATCCATGCCATCCTCGATGGACAGGATCGGGTACCCACTGGTGAGTCCGGCCAGGTAATCGGTAAATTCAGCACTGGTGAAGGCGCGGCCCTCGCCGCTGAGATCGTACTTGCCGTCCCGGTAGAATTCCGAGGACGCACAATCAAGCGCCAGGGCAATATCCTTGCCCATTTTCAGGCCGGCTTTTTCCACCGCTTCCACAATGGCATCCAGCGCCGCGGCATTGGACGGCAGGTTCGGTGCGAAACCACCTTCATCACCGACCGCGGTATTCAGCCCCTTGCCATTAAGCACAGACTTCAGGGCGTGAAAAACCTCGGCACCATAACGCAGGGCTTCACGGAAGGAGTCGGCACCTACCGGCTGGATCATGAATTCCTGGATATCGACATTGTTGTCAGCATGCTCACCGCCATTGATGATGTTCATCATCGGTACGGGCATTGTGTAGGTTCCCGCCGGGTTAGCCTGGGGCAGCCCGGCGATATAGGCATACAGGGGCAATTTGCTGTGCAGGGCCGCTGCCTTGGCCGTAGCCAGTGAAACCGCCAGGATCGCGTTGGCGCCCAGGTTGCCTTTGTTGTCAGTACCGTCCAGCGTGATCATCGCCTGGTCGATGGCTGCCTGATCGAGGGCGCTCATCCCCTTCAGGGTATCCAGGATCGGGCCGTTGGCCGCCGCCACCGCCTTGAGTACGCCCTTGCCATTGTAGCGACCGGGATCCTTGTCCCGGAGTTCCAGAGCTTCGCGGGAGCCGGTGGAGGCACCGGACGGCGCACAGGCCGAACCGGTTTCCCCGCTGGCCAGGGTAACATCGGCCTGCACGGTCGGATTGCCCCGTGAATCAAGCACTTCACGGGCACGGATTACTGCGATTTCTGACATGGTCTACCTGCTTAAAATATAAACATTGTTGCGGAGTGAAGGTTTGGCGAATCAGGCGGTGTCGATATCTTCCTGTCCCTTGATGAGGTCATCGACGGCCTTTATCTGGGAAAGAAACGTTTCCAGTTTTGCCAGGGGCAAGGCACAGGGGCCATCGCACAGTGCCGCGGCCGGATCCGGATGGGCTTCCAGGAACAGGCCCGCAATCTTCTGGGCGATACCGGACTTGGCAAGGGCGGTTACATCCTTGCGGCGCCCGCCGGCGCTGCTGGACTGTCCGCCCGGCAGTTGCAGGGAATGGGTGACGTCAAACAGCACCGGATAGCCGAATGATTTCATGATGGGGAAGCCCAGCATGTCGACGACAAGATTGTTGTAGCCAAAGCTGGTGCCACGCTCGCACAGGATGAGCTGGCGGCTCCCCGCTTCCTCGAATTTCTGAAGGATATTGCCCATCTCGCCTGGCGACAGGAACTGGGCCTTCTTGATATTGATAACCTTGCCGGTTTTCGCCATGGCCAGCAACAGGTCGGTCTGGCGTGACAGGAAGGCGGGTAATTGGAGGATATCGGCCACTTCACCTACCGGTCCCGCCTGTTCCGGTTCATGAATATCGGTGATGACCGGCATGCCGAAGCGGGACTTCACACTGGCCAGGATGTCGATGCCCTTCGCCATGCCGGGGCCACGGTAGGATTTGATGGATGAGCGATTGGCCTTGTCGAAAGAGGCCTTGAAAATATAAGGCACATCGAGTTTCGCGCAGACTTCGGCGAAGGTCTGGGCCACTTCCAGTGCCAGTGCCTCGTCCTCTAGCACGTTGAGACCACCGACGAGCACCATGGGTGCATCGTTGGCTATGCTGATATCGCCTGCCTTGATCAATGTCGTCATTGAAAGCGTCTTGGGCTGTGATTATTGACCAGCAGCGCGTCAGCTGTTGGCAGCGGTCGGTGGTGCGGCAGCCTGCACCGGCTGCTGCTGTTGCTGAAGTTGCTCGTGATGACGCAGGTTCTGCTGGATGGCCGCGTTGACGAATCCGGTAAAAAGCGGATGGCCGTCCCGCGGCGTGGAGGTGAATTCCGGGTGGAACTGGCACGCCAGGAACCAGGGATGCCCCTCCACTTCCAGCACCTCCATGAGGTTGCCGTCCATGGACTCACCGGTGAAATGCAGGCCGGCTGCCTCGAGCCTGTCGACATAATTGTTATTGACCTCGTAACGATGACGATGGCGCTCGACGATCACATCCTTCTGGTAGCACTGCTTCGCCAGGGAGCCGTCCTTGAGACGGCATTCCTGGCCGCCCAGGCGCATGGTGCCGCCCAGGTCGGAGTTTTCATCACGCAATTCGACCTTGCCCTTGGCATTGGTCCACTCCGTGATCAAGGCGATCACCGGATGGGCGCAGCCCTTTTCAAACTCGGTGCTGTGGGCGCCAGACAGGTTCAGCACATGACGGGCATATTCGATCACCGCTACATGCAGCCCAAGACAGATACCCAGGTAGGGGATCTTGTTTTCCCGGGCATATCGGGCGGTTGTGATCATGCCTTCTATGCCACGCTCGCCGAAGCCGCCGGGCACGACAATGGCGTCCATCCCTTCCAGGGCTTCGAGGCCTTCAGTGTCGATGGTCTCGGAATCGATGTACCTGATCTTGACCCGTGTACGGGTCTGGATGCCGGCATGTTTGATGGCCTCGATGAGCGATTTGTAGGCATCGAGCAGGTCCATGTATTTGCCGACCATGGCGACATTCACCTCGCGGTCGGGTTTCATGGTGGCTTCCACGACCTTTTCCCACTCCGAGAGATCCGCTGGCGGACATTCCAGGTGGAAGCGTTTGAGAATGTATTCATCTATGCCGGTGTTGTGGAGGATAAGGGGTGCCGAATAGATTGTTGCGGTGTCCTGCAGGGAGACCACTGCCTGCAAATCCACGTTGGTGAACAGGGCGATCTTGCGACGAGCGGATTCTGGCAGCTCATGGTCTGACCGGCACACCAGAATATCCGGCTGGATGCCGATGGAGCGCAGGTCGCGCACGGAGTGCTGGGTGGGTTTGGTCTTGGTTTCACCCGCCGTGCTGATATAAGGCACCAGGGTCAGGTGCAGGAATATGGCGCGATCGGAGCCCAGTTCCACTTTCAGCTGGCGCACGGCTTCCAGGAAAGGCTGCGACTCGATGTCACCCACCGTGCCGCCGATCTCAACCAGGGCCACGTCGGCATCGCCGGCACCATCCAGGACACGTGCCTTGATTTCGTCGGTGATATGGGGAATGACCTGGATGGTGGCCCCGAGATAGTCCCCGCGACGCTCCTTCTTGATCACTTCCTCGTAAATGCGTCCGGCGGTGAAGTTGTTCTTCTGGGACATGGTGGTCCGGATGAAGCGCTCGTAGTGGCCGAGGTCCAGGTCGGTCTCGGCGCCATCTTCGGTAACGAACACTTCACCGTGCTGGAACGGGCTCATGGTGCCGGGATCCACGTTGATATAGGGATCCAGCTTGAGCATGGTTACGTTGAGGCCGCGAGCTTCGAGGATTGCGGCGAGGGAGGCTGAAGTTATGCCCTTGCCAAGGGAGGAGACAACACCACCGGTAATAAAAATAAACCGTGTCATTAGCAATCCATCAGTCTTAATCAATGTCTTCTGATGGAGTTACAGTCTATCGGAAAGGCTCAGTAGCCACAATGTAAATCTTCCCTGAGCCAGCGAATCTGGTGGATTTTTTTGCCGTGCGCGTCACGGTTTCGCACGCGCCACTGTTCCGTGACGAACAGGTCACCTACAGCCAGCAATTCCCCGTCCAGGTACAACAGCGGTATTTTTTCCCGAAGCCACGGCGGCACCTGGTAATCCTGCAGGATTTTCTTCAGGGGGCGTGTCTTGCGCCCTGCCGGCTTGGCCGTCTCACCGCCCTGGCGGAAACGCACTTCCAGCGTGCCGTCAGGTGGCGCAAGAAAGCCGTCCTCCGCGGTTTCCACCATGTACAACGTGCCCAGTCCAGGCAGCTCAAGGGGCTGCTCCACGGTCCATGTCGTCGGTACAGGGCCTTGTGCCGGAGCACCAAGGACAAGGTAGATACGCTCCGCAAAGCGACGAATGAACACCTGCTGACCGCCCTTGTTCCATTCGATCAATGGTTCGGCATCCATCGCAGCCGGAATCAGCTCGGAGAAAATCCGGTCAATGACGTAATGGTCGGGTGCCGGAATTCCATATTTTGCTTCCAGTGCCAGGAACCAGCACCGCAGCAGGTTGCGCTGGCGGGCAGGACTGAATGCCAGCAGCCGGGAAATATCGATACGATGCATCGCATCCATGGCCTGGGCCAGGTCCTCAGCACCGACTTCCCCGGCCAAGGCCTGCCCTTCTTCGGCCAGCTTCGCCAGCCTCTGCAGGTTTTTCTGGAACCCCGGCCAGCGCGCCTCGAGTGCCGGCACGATGAGCCGGCGCAGGTAATTACGGTCGAGGCTCTCGTCGGTATTGCTCTCGTCCTCGATCCACTGCAGGCCCTGCTCCTGCGCATAGGCCATGAGCGTGCCGCGGGCATATCCCAGCAATGGACGCAACAGCGTGCCGTGGGCAAAGGGTCGCTGGCTGCGGATACCGGCCAGTCCCCGCATGCCGGTACCGCGCAGCATCCGGAACAGCTGGGTTTCAACCTGGTCGTCCTGGTGATGGGCGGTGAGCAGGACATGCCCCTTGCCCAGTATTTCACCGAAAGCCCGGTAGCGGGCCTCGCGAGCGGCCTGTTCGGGGCCGTGCCCGGATTCACTGACACTCACCCTGACGACGGTGAGCGGCACACCAAGTCCGGCGCACACATCCTTGCAGTGCTCTGACCAGGCGTCAGCGTGGAGACTGAGTCCATGATGGACATGGATGGCACGCAGTTCACACCGGAGTTCGCCACTGTCCCGCAACCGGGCCATGGCATGAAGAAGGACGTGGGAATCCATGCCGCCGCTGAAGGCTACATGGCAGGTGCCGGCCTTTTCGGGAAGCCAGCGAAGCAGGTCCTGGGGTTGAAAGGCCACGGACAGGTTCCGGATTACCGGGAGCTGCCGTGACTCATCAGGCGCTTGTAACGACGCTCCAGTAGCGCGCTGGTGTCCATGTTCGTGAATTGCTGGATCTGCTCGATGAGCTTTTCCTTGATCCGCTTCGACATGAGCTTGATGTCCCTGTGGGCACCACCCAGGGGCTCCTCGATGGTGGTATCGACGATGCCCAGTTCCTCGAGGCGTTCCGACGTCACACCCATGGCCTTGGCGGCATCGGCCTTGTGATCGGCCGATTTCCACAGGATGGTTGCGCAACCCTCGGGTGAAATCACGAAATAGGTGGAATACTGCAGCATATTGAGGTGATCGCAAACGCCGATGGCAATGGCGCCGCCGGAATTGCCTTCCCCTGTCACCGTGGCGATGATCGGCGTTTTCAGGCGCGACATCACGGCCAGGTTTTCCGCGATGGCCTCATTGATGCCGCGAGCCTCGGAATCGATACCCGGATAAGCGCCCGGGGTATCGATGAATGTCAGTACCGGCAGGTGGTAACGCTCTGCCAGCAGCATCAACCTGCGCGCCTTGCGATAGCCTTCGGGTTTGGGCATGCCGAAATTGCGCTTCACTTTTTCCGCTGTACCTCGGCCTTTCTGGTGCCCGATCAACATGACGGGTATATCGTCCAGATACGCGATGCCGCCCACCAGCGCCTGGTCGTCGGCATAGTAGCGGTCCCCATGCAGCTCATCGAAATCGGCAAAGATATGCTGGATGTAATCCTCTGTGTACGGCCGCTGCGGATGACGCGCCAGCAGTGAAATCTGCCACGGCGTCAGCGAGCTGAAGATTTTTTCAGTCAGCTTGCGGCTCTTGTCCTGCAGTTTGACGATTTCTTCGTTGATATTGAGCTTGTTGTCGGCGCCGACAAGACGAAGCTCATTGATCTTCACTTCGAGGTCGGCGATGGGCTGCTCAAATTCCAGGTAATCAGGATTCATTGTTCAGGGTTACTGGTTTGCTTAAGTGGGTTAACGGGATTACTGGTAATTCACGCTGATGTGGCTGGCGCCGTACTGCTCCCGGAGTTTATGCAGGAGTTCGTCTTCAACGTGGACGCGCCATTCCTTGCCGAGCAGTATACTGCCGCGAACTCCCTCCCGGGAGTAATTGACCACGATATCGCAGGCCTGGGCATCCTGGCCGCTGCCGTTTGCAGCCTGGGCAGGTGCCAGCGAAGCTGAGCCATTGGCGCCGAAGCGGTATTCGGCCAGGATGTTCTGCAAAATTTGCAGGGATTCTACCGGCAAATTCTCGGGTTGCAAGTCCAGGGTAATGTTGCGCACCTGCTGCTGGCGGGCTTCCTTGAACGTGATCACCTTGCGAGCGCGCACCTGCAGTGCCGTATTACCGCTGTACTCGTCGACATTGACCACGCCTTCAACCAGCACCACGATATCCTTGTTGAGTATTTCGCGACAGCCTTCATAGACCTCGCCGAACAGCGAGACTTCGATACGCGCACTGCGGTCATCCAGCGTCAGTATGGCGATGGTATCACCACGCTTGCTCTTGATGATGCGCATGTCGTGGATCAGGCCGATGATCGTCTGCACACCCTTGTCCGCACGCAGGTTGGCGATGCGGTTTTTCGTCATGCGCTGGATCTCGGGCAGGTATTCCTCGATGGGATGCCCGGACAGATACAACCCAAGCGTTTCCTTTTCTTCACGCAGGCGGCGCTGCTCGCTCCAGGGTTTGACCTTGCGGTAATTGCTGTAAACATCCTCACTGCTTTCGGAAGGCACAAGGTCGCCGAACATGTCATCGACGCCGCTGGCCTGTGTGCGGTCACTTTGTTCTGCTGTCTTGATCGCTTCGCTCATGCTGGCCAGCAGCACGGAACGGTCGGCACCGAATCTGTCCATGGCGCCGGATCGGATCAGTGCTTCGATGGCGCGCTTGTTGAGGACCGACATATTGATGCGGCTGCAGAAATCAAACAGGTTGGCAAAGGGGCCGCTTTCCTCGCGAACCTTGATGATATTGTCGATGGGGCCCTCGCCCAGCCCCTTGATGGCTCCGAGGCCATAGATGATGTTGCCCTGTGCGTCCACCGTGAACTGGAAGCGACCCGAATTGACGTCTGGTGAAATTATCGGGATCTGCATGCGCCGGCATTCCTCGATGAGGATCACGATCTTGTCCGTGTTCTGCATATCGGCTGACAGCACGGCCGCCATGAAATGCGCAGGGTAGTAATGCTTGAGCCAGGCCGTCTGGTAGGACACCAGCGCATAAGCAGCCGAATGTGACTTGTTGAAGCCGTAGTCGGCAAATTTTTCCATGAGATCGAAAATGAATTCTGCCTGCCTGCTGTCGATGCCCTTGTTGGCCGCTCCTTGCAGGAAAATCTCGCGCTGCTTCTGCATTTCTTCAGGCTTTTTCTTGCCCATTGCCCGGCGCAGCATGTCGGCCCCGCCCAGCGTGTAATCGGCCAGCACCTGGGCGATCTGCATCACCTGCTCCTGGTAGAGGATGACGCCGTATGTATTTTTCAGGACGGGCTCGAGGTCAGGATGCGGATAGCTCACGGACATCTTGCCGTGCTTGCGGTTGATGAAGTCATCCACCATGCCGGAACCGAGTGGACCGGGACGAAACAGGGCCACCAGCGCGATAATGTCCTCGAAATTGCTCGGCTTGAGACGCTTGATCAGGTCCTTCATGCCGCGCGATTCCAACTGGAAGATCGCCGTGGTCTCACCCTGCTCCAGCATACGGAACACGGCCGGGTCCGTCAGCGGGATATGGTTGATGTCGACCGGCTCCCTGCCCGCCTCCGCGTTGATCATCTTCACTGCCCAGTCGATGATGGTCAGGGTCCTCAGGCCGAGGAAGTCGAACTTCACCAGCCCGGCGCTTTCCACATCGTTCTTGTCGAACTGGGTGACCAGGTTGTTGCCGTTCTCGTCGCAGTACAAAGGGGAGAAATCGGTCAGTTTCGTCGGCGCGATGACCACGCCGCCGGCATGCTTGCCCACGTTGCGGATAAGCCCTTCCAGCTTGAAGGCCATTTCCATGATCTCGTCGGCTTCCTCGTCCTGTGCAATAAACTCGACCAGCTGCTTTTCCTGCTCCAGAGCCTTCTGCAGTGTCATGCCCACTTCAAAGGGCACGAGCTTCGACAGCTTATCCGCCAGTGCATAGGACTTGCCCTGTACACGGCCTACATCACGAATCACCGCTTTGGCCGCCATGGTGCCGAAGGTTATGATCTGGGAAACGGCTTCATGGCCGTACAACTCGGCAACATGGTCGATAACGCGATCGCGGCCGTCCATGCAGAAGTCGACGTCGAAGTCCGGCATGGAGACACGCTCGGGATTCAGGAAGCGCTCGAACAGCAGGTCATACTGCAGCGGATCGAGATCCGTGATTTTCAGCGCATAGGCCACGAGTGAGCCGGCGCCGGAGCCCCTGCCCGGGCCAACGGGTATGTCGTTGTTCTTCGCCCACTGGATGAATTCCATGACGATCAGGAAGTAGCCCGGAAAACCCATCTGGTTGATGATGTCCAGTTCGAAATCCAGGCGATCCTGGTAGGTCTTGCGGATAGCGCCGAAGTCAGGGCTCCGGGTGTCAAACAATGTCGCCAGGCGACCCTCGAGACCCTTTTCGCTTTCCTGGCGCAGAAATTCCTCGATGGTCATGCCAGCCGGAATGGGATAGTTCGGCAGGTAGGGTTTGCCCAGTTCCAGGGTCAGGGTGCAGCGCCTGGCGATCTCTATGCTGTTCTCCAGCGCTTCGGGAATATCGCTGAACAGTTCCTGCATCTCTTCAGGGGAGCGCAGGTACTGGTGCTCGGCGTAGTTGCGCGGGCGCCTGGGGTCATCCAGGGTCCGCCGCTCGTTGATGCAGACCCGCGCTTCATGAGCTTCGAATTCATCCTCATCCAGGAATCGCACATCATTGGTCGCCACCACCGGGCAGCCCATTTGCTCGGCCAGGCTGACCGCACCCCTGACGTATTCTTCATCACCCGGGCGCCCGGTGCGCTGCAGTTCCAGGTAGAAGCGATCGGGAAAGACTTCCATCCAATGGCGCAGGCAGGCCTGTGCCTGGTCCAGGTCCTCGTTGAGGATGGCCCTGCCGATATCACCGCTGCGCGCCCCGGACAGCGCAATCAGGCCGTCACTTGCGCCCTCGAGCCAGCTCCTGCGGATGCAGGGGTTGCCCCGGAACTGCCCTTCCACGTGGGCGCGTGAGATCAGTTCGGTGAGATTTCTGTAGCCGGTCTGGTTCTGCACCAGCAGGACGAGGGTGGAAAACTGCTCCGGATTGTCGTCTTCGGCCACCAGGACATCACATCCGCAGATAGGCTTGATGCCGGCCTGGCTGGCGGCGGAGTAGAACTTGATCAGCGCATACAGATTGACGTGATCCGTGATGGCCACGGCGGGCATCTGGAGAGCCGCGGTTTTTTCGATCAGTGGCCGTACCCGGACCAGGCCGTCGATCACGGAGTACTCGGAGTGCACGCGAAGATGAACGAAGCCAGGCGAATGAGTCATAGGAACGAATTGGGGTTACGGGTTACTGCGGGTTCAGTGTAATCGGTTAGGGAAATCGATAAAAGGATTAAGGGATAAAACGATAAAGCGTAAACTCTCGCTGACAGTGAACGGGTATAACGAGCCGATTCGCCATAGTACAGCGCAACGCAAAACCCGAACCTAGTGTGAAAATCAAAGCCTTACGCTTTATCCCTTTATCCCTTTATCCCTTTATCCGTTTATCCCTTTATCCCTTTATCCCTTTATCGGTTTATCCCTTTATCGAGCAGTTCCGCTACCGGCCCGAACGACCTGCGGTGGATGGGACTGGGGCCAAGCTTCCTGAGCGCCTCGATATGCATGGCGGTGGGATAACCCTTGTGCCGGGCCAGGCCATAGCCGGGGTATGCCCTGTCCAGGGCTACCATGTCGTGATCCCTCGCCACCTTGGCCAGGATGGACGCGGCGGCAATGGCGGCGACCCTGCTGTCTCCTTTTACCACGGCCTGTGACGGCCAGGTCCAGGCAGGACAGCGGTTGCCGTCGACATAGACGAAGGCCGGGGGCACAGCCAGCGCGCGTACGGCACGCGTCATCGCGAGCAGACTGGCGTGCAGGATGTTCAGCGTATCGATTTCCTCGACGTTGGCGCGTGCAATGGCAAAGGCGACAGCGCGTTCCTGGATGACCGGATACAGTCGCTCACGCTGTCCTGCCGACAGCTTCTTGGAATCCCCGAGACCGGTAATCGGGTGTGCTGCATCGAGAATCACTGCCGCAGCCACGACGTCCCCGGCCAAAGGGCCCCGCCCGGCTTCATCGACGCCGGCTACCAGGGCGTCAGGCAGCCCGTCGAGGGTCAGCGGGAGATCTGGTTTGCGCATAGCCCCATGACGGCGTCGGCGGCGGTCTCACTGGCTACCCGCCGCAATTGCGTGTGTATGGCATGAAATGTCTTCACCATGTCTTCCGTTCCGGCTTCAGCTTCAAGGAGTCTGCTGACCTCGGATGCCAGTCGCTGCGGCGCTGCCGCTTCCTGGAGGAATTCGGGTACCAGTTGCCTGCCGGCCAGCAGGTTGGGCAGCGAAACATAAGGCGATTTCAGCATGCGCGAGATGATAGCGAAGGACAGCGGGGCCATTTTGTAAGCAACTACCATGGGCTTTTTCAGCAGCATGGCTTCCAGCGTTGCTGTGCCCGAGGCCATCAATACGGCATTGGCAGCGGTCATGACGGTCCGGGAGCGGCCATCCACCAGGGTGATACCGGAAGCGGCGGCGTGGCCCGAGACAAATGTTTCAATCTGCTGCCGACGCTGGGGACCCGCACAGGGAATCACGCCCTGCAATCCGGGAACTTGGCGCCGGCACAGTTCGAATGTTTCCAGGAATACCGGGCAAAGCCGGGCCACCTCCCCGCCCCTGGAACCCGGCAGGATTGCCAGTACTGAAGCGTCAGCGGTCAGACCCAGTTCTGCTCTTGCAGCGCCCACATCAGGGTCCTGTGGCAGCATGTCGGCCAGCGGGTGCCCGACACAGCAGGCGTTGACCTCATGCCTGCGCAGGAAATCCTCTTCAAAGGGAAACAGGGATAGCACCAGGTCGACGGCCTTGCGGATCTTGTGCACACGCCCCTGCCGCCAGGCCCAGACCGAAGGGCAGACATAGTGCACCGTTGGAATACCGAGGGCGCGAATTTTCATTTCCAGGCCCAGGTTGAAATCCGGGGAATCGATACCGATGAAGACATCGGGCCGGGTCGCCTGCATATGCCGATAGACCTTTCCGCGAATGCGTAAAAGCTCGGGCAGGCGCTTGAGGGGTTCGGTGAGGCCCATGACCGACAACCGGTCCATCGGCACCATGGAGTCGAGACCCGCCGCGATCATGCCGGGTCCGCCAATACCGGAAAAGGTGACGCCTGGATTGCGTGCACGCAGCGCCTGCATGAGGCCAGCCCCCAGCAGGTCGCCGGATGCTTCCCCGGCCAGGATGCCTACGTGAAGGGCTCTATCCATTAACAACTACCCGTGAGTGATTCGGAAGGACCAGGGCAAGACCGAAACCCTATCCGAGTTTCTAGCGAATAATGCCTTTCTGCGAAGTCTTGACGGAATTCATGAGCAGGGCGACTTCTTCGTGCTCCGCGGCAAGTTTTTCCAGCGCCGGGAGCGCTTCGTCGATTGTCAGGCCCTGCCGATACAGGATTTTGTAGCCCTGGCGAATCGCCCTGATAGCGTCCCTGGAAAAATTTCGCCGTTCCAATCCGGTGACATTGATGCCCTTGGGCTCCGGTGGCGTGCCCTTGACCATCACGTATGCCGGGACATCCATATTGATATGGGTGAGGCCGCCGATAAAGCTGTGCGCACCGATTCGCAGGAACTGGTAGACGCCGGCATAACCACTCAGAATTGCCCAGTCCTCGACGACGACATGACCGCTGATGGCGGCATTGTTGGAAAAGATGGTGTGGTTGCCGACGATGCAGTCATGGGCAACATGGGTGTAGGGCATGAAGAGGTTGTGGGAACCGATACGGGTGATGCCGCCACCGGCTTCAGTGCCGCGATGCAGGGTGACGCCTTCCCGCACGATATTGTTGTCACCCATTTCCAGCCAGGCGACTTCACCATGGTATTTCTTGTCGGAGGGGTCTTCGCCCACTGACGAGAACTGGAAGATGCGGTTGTTTTTACCTATCCGCGTGTGGCTCTTGATGACAACGTGCGAGGCAATCTCGCAGTCATCACCTATTTCCACTTCCGGCCCGATGATCGTCCATGGGCCAATGGTTACGTTCTTGCCAATCCTGGCTGACGGATGAATGACGGGCTCGTTCCCGCTCATTATTCCTTCCTTTCAGCACACAGGATGGTTGCTTCGCAAGCCGTTTTGCCATCGACAGAGGCCCGGCACTCGAATTTGTAGATGCCCCGCCGCACAGGACCCAGTTCGGCCTCGAGCACCAGCTGGTCCCCCGGGACCACTGGCCGCTTCAACCTGACGTGGTCTGCACCGACGAAATAATAGAGGTATCCGTCTTCGGGTTTCTTCTCCTGCGACTTGAACCCCAGGACACCGGCGGCCTGGGCCAGTGCCTCGATGATCAGGACGCCCGGCATGATGGGCTTGTGGGGAAAGTGCCCCTGGAAAAATTCCTCGTTGGTAGTGACGTTCTTGTATGCCTTGATGCGCTTGCCCAATTCCAGCTCGACGACACGATCAACCATCAGGAACGGGTATCGTTGCGGCAGATACGCCTTGATCTCTCCAACATCCATCATATGACTATCCTGCTTTATTACTAATTAAGTGATGTCCACCACCATGCGCCATGTATGTGGTGAAGTACGTGTTCCAGGTATCTGGCAGTTACTGCTTGCCGTCTTTGAGCTGCTCCAGCTCTTTTTCCAGCGCTTTCAGGCGTGAGGCAAGTTCGTCCAGCTTCCTGAAATGCACGATGTTTTTCTTCCACAGGGCCGACTCTGAAAGGCCGGTTCCCGATGAATAGACACCTTTGGTCGTTATGGATTTGTTCACCAGCGACATTGCCGTTACGGTGACGCCATCGGCAATATTGACATGATTAATAATGCCGACTGCGCCGGCAATAATACAATTTTTACCCACTGTAGAGCTACCGGCGATCGCACTGCAGCCGCAAACGATGGTGTTTTCACCCACCCTGACGTTATGGGCGATCTGCACCTGGTTATCGAGTTTCACACCGTCCTCGATGACGGTGTCCTCGAGGGCGCCCCTGTCTATGGTGGTGCAGGCTCCCACTTCCACGTCATCGCCGATCCGGACCCCGCCCAACTGCTCGATCTTGACGGATCTTGCACCATCCCGGGCAAAGCCGAAGCCGTCGCAGCCAATGACCGCACCGGCATGAATGATGGCGCGCCTGCCGATATGGACATTGGGATAAAGCACCACGTTGGCATGGAGCGATGATGACGGACCAATGCTGCATCCGGAGCCGATGACGGAATTGGCGCCGATCACGCAGTCGTCCCCTATTTCTGCATTGGCTTCCACCACCGTATTGGCAGCAATGATGACATTGCGCCCAAGCACTGCGGTGGCATGCACCACGGCCGAAGGGTGCACACCCGGATCATAGCTTTCACCTGCCGCGAACAACTGGCTCGCGCGCGCATATGCAAGGTAAGGATTATCGGTTACGAGCTTGTCGACAGGACAGTCAGCGGCAGCATCCGGTGCCACGATCACCGCGCCGGCACGGGTTGCCTTGAGGTCAGAATGGAATTTGCTGTTATGGTAAAAGCTGAGCTGGTCAGCGGATGCCGATGCCAGCGTGGCGATACCCGACACGCAGGTGCCGGGATCACCTTCAATTGTGAGGCCAAGCCGGTCAGCCAGCGCTGCAAGAGTGAATGTCTTCTTGTTTTTATCCACTGGTCAGGCGCCGGGATGCTTGGCTGCAGTTCCGGGGAGAACTGCTCCCTACTGCAGGTTCAGCTTCTCGGTAACCCGCGCAGTGATATCAAGGGCGTTGTCGTAGAACAGCGCAGCCTCGCCGCGAATGACCAGGTCGAAGCCCTCTTCTTCCACGACTTCGCTGATGGCCTGCACGAGGTTGGGCGCATAGGTCTGCTGGAACTGCTGGCGACGCTCATTGCTCAGTGTCTGGATTTTCTGCAACAGGAACTGGTACTGGTTCTGGATTTCCTGGATTTCACCAACGATCCGGCGCTGTTCGGCCTCGCTCATGACCTCACCGTCCTTCTGCAGCCGTTCCTGCAGCTGTTGACCCTGGGTGGCCAGATTGCGCAGTTTGTCCTGGTCTTCCTTGGTTTCGGTCTGGAGTTCCTGCTCTACGCCACGCGCCACATCAGAATTGAGCAAGGCATCAGCCATGTTCAGGACAGCGATCTTCAGTCCGCTGTCGGACTGGGCAAAGGCGCTCCCTGCGGACAGTGCGAGGGCTGCAGCAACAATCAAACTACTAGCAATCTTTTTCACGTGAATCTCCAACTTGTCAGGTGTCGTTAGATCAATACAGATACGGGTTAAGGCGCCTGTGTGGCAACGCCGGTTCCAGATTAGACTGGCGGGAGGCGTTTTCATTCCCGCGAAACCGGCTTTTTCTGCCCCAGGCGACGATGGTGCGTATTCTACAGGCTTTTTGGTACGGGTTCGAATACTTCCTTTTTTCAGGGGGTTAGAAGGTATTTCCAAGCGTGAACTGGAAGACTTCGGTCTCATCCACCAGTGAGGCATTGAACGGCTTGGCCAGGCTGAATGACATGATGCCAAAGGCCCCGGAGAACCAGCTGACGGAAACGCCGGCTGAATACCTGAAGTCGCTCAGGCTGAGGCCGGAACAATTGCCCACCTGCTCCTGGTCCCGGGTGCAGTAGGAAGAAAATACGTTGCCGGCATCAAAAAATACCGCTGACCGCACCCGGCTCCTGTCCTCGATGAAAGGTAACGGGAACAGCAGCTCGACCGTGCCGGTGGCCTGGATGTTGCCGCCGAAAGGTGAAGGCCTTCCAGAATACAACGGCTGGGAAGCAAGCTTGTTGCGCAGGACAGGGGCGCCGGTATTGTCGAACGCGGGGTTACCGTTCTCATCCACGACTTGCTGCAGTACGTAGGCAACGTCCGAGCGCACGTCAATGATCGGGTTGCCAAAGGCATCCTGGGCGATATTGCCGTTGCTGTCGCGCAGGAACAGGGTGTTGGATGTCGCGTAACGCTCCGGGAAGCGTGCCCTCGGCCCCAGCGTGTTGCGTTCAAAGCCGCGCACTGTACCCAGGCCGCCCGCATAGAAATTGTTGAAGAACGGCAACTGCTCCGTTGAGCCGTAGCCGTCGCCATAGCCTAGGTCGGTACGCAGGTGAATGATCCACTCCGGTGCAATGGGAATATAGTGCTCGCGGAAATACTGCATACGGTAGTAAGAAAGGTCGCTGCCCGGCACCGTCAGCTGCAGGGAAAAACTCTGCGCCATACCCGCAGTCGGGAACAAGCCGAGATTGAGGGTCGACTCGCTCCAGGTGACGGAAAGGTTCAGGTTGTTGAATTTGTTGCCGTCGCGATCGAGGAAACCTCGTTCCTGGTTGAACGCGGTTGCAGGCAGGTCGCCAATCGGCGCCGTGATCGCATCGGCTATGGGAAAGATCTGTCCGGTCGCCGGGTCGAAGTAGGACTGGTTGCGGGCAGGCACCACGATGTAATTGCTG
>Ga0181589_10000857_pt1 | contig 22774 bp, 17 predicted proteins | sample 071ome_25_FD_132444 | JGI IMG/M metagenome (GOLD analysis project Ga0181589, IMG submission 132444) | Coastal salt marsh microbial communities from the Groves Creek Marsh, Skidaway Island, Georgia - 071410BT metaG (megahit assembly) | ecosystem: Environmental > Aquatic > Marine > Intertidal...
AGTCTTCTGGCCCCAAGTCTTATTCCTAATTGAGCTGCCCCACGCTTACTTGATTTTTGAACTACCTCTTTAAGGGGTATTTTGCCAAGTGGGTGATGATCTCGTGGCAGCGCACGCTCTCTACTGCCCACACTATAAGTCTTTAATGAACAATCAATTATATCATTAACACCAATTATTCCTTCATTCAATGCAGCACCCACAGGAACAATCTTAAATGTAGAGCCTGGTTCATATAAATCTGTAATTGCTCGATTTCTTTGACTCTCGAGTGGAAAATCGCCGTATATGTTTGGATCAAATGTTGGAGCATTTCCCAGAGCCAATATCTCCCCTGTCTTTGGCGAACTTACGATAATACTCGCACTCAACGGAGAATACTCCTCGACTATATTCTTCAGTTCATCCTCAATAATATATTGGATCATCCGATCAAGGGTGAGCTCTACATTCAAACCATCTTCTGCATCCACTTCGATGGAGCGATATTGAGGCATTTCCTTCCTCCGACCGTCTCTTTCACTTTCCCTCCATCCATCTTGGCCTTTTAAATAATAATTCGTCAAAAGCTCCACTCCTAGACATGGCTTACCTTCGTCATTGACATAGCCTAGTACATGGGAAGCCAGGGATTGACTTGGATAAAATCTAGAGTGCTTATAATTTCCATAAACACCCTTTATTCGAAGATCTTTGATTTTCCTGAAATCGCTTTCCTCAACCTCCTCTTTCAATTTGACCCATCGAACTAATCTAATTTTCTCATCACCCTTGCCACTAGAATAGACTTTTTTTTCGGCAGCTTCTATAATTACAGATTCGTCTATATCTAGTAGCTTACTCAGTTCAGAAAATTTCACATAATCCTCTTCTTGAATACTCTGGGGATCCATTCCAACTACTACTACAGATTTGGTTGTCGCTAATAAGTTTCCTTTTCTGTCGACTAAATCTCCCCTTCGAGCTGATACGGGTATAAAGTTTTTTCGAGTATTTTGAGCAAAACTTTCGTATTTGTCAGAGCTCACTACCTGTAAATGGTAAAGCCTGCCACCTAGGGAGCAGAACGTTAAAAGAATAGCAAAAAAAACAAGATAAAATCGATAACGAGAAATGAAAATATTTTTCATTTCACCGATTTGCAACTAAGGCTCTGCCCTGCTGTTCACGCCATCTACGAGATGGAATTTCATTCCCCAAGCGGGCAGTCATTTCCCTACTGGAGACATGTATTGTTCGTGATGAAGGTGGCATAGTCAATCTCCCCTTAACCATTTTAGCCAGTATAGCCGGCCTCATCATTTTTGAGCGTTGACCACGCAACTCACGTAATTCTCTTCCCACCATCTCACGCTCATCCTCCATTCTACCGCATTTTTTTGCAGTATCTGAGATCTCCATCCTCAACCACACAATCGATATCGCTGTGCACCCAAAAAGAAATACACCCACAAAAAGGACCATCCACCACACCCTTTTCATAACTCCTGCACCTCTTCATTTTTGAACTTCGTAAAAACCCTTAACCTCGCTGAACGACTTTTCGGATTTGAAAGTACTTCCTCTTTGGATGGCATGATTGCTTTCGATGTAAGCATCCGGCCAAATGAACTCCTTTCATGCAGCAACCTACTGTCATTTTTATGCTCAGGCCTGCCTGCCATCTTCCTCATAAATCTCTTTACAATTCTATCCTCCAAGGAATGAAAGGAAATTACCGCAAGCACGCCACCCTCCTTCAGTGCACTTAATGCCTTAGGCAAAGTAACAGCCAGTGCCTCAAGCTCGCCATTGATTGCAATTCGAATACCCTGGAATGTTTTGGTTGCGGGATGAATCCTTTGCCTAGGGTGCCTACCACCCACCGCTTTAGAAACTATATCTGCAGCGCTCATAGTTCGGCTAAGGAGACCCGTCCCTCTCGCTGAAATAATAGCCTCCACGACTCTACGCCACCTTCTCTCTTCTCCATACTCTCGAACAGCTCTAATTAAACTCTCCTCCGAGGCAGTTTCCAAATACTCGGCTGCACTCATTCCCACCCGAGGGTTTAGTCGCATATCTATCGGTGCATCCAACCTAAATGAAAAACCTTTTTCTGGCTCCATTAACTGAAAGGAGGAGATACCTAAATCCATTAAAATGCCATCGAATTCATTTACAGACGAGAACTTATCCAATTCTCGAAACGAAGTATCATAAAAAGTAAAACGATCAGAAAACTCCTCAAGCAACTCAGCGGAACGCAAAGAAGCGTCAGGGTCACAATCAAAAGCAACTAATTGATTCTCGCAGTGAGCCTCCAAAATGGCACGGCTATGACCCCCTCCACCAAAAGTTAAATCTGCATACACACCACCTTGATCGGGCTTTAGATTGCCCATACATTCGTCAAGGAGAACAGGTATATGCCTCACCGCCGAAGGAGAACAAACAAACTCAACCGCCCCACAATACATATTTACCCCCCCCAGAGCCGACATTACTATTTAAAGTCGAAGCGCGAGGGAGGAGGAAAAATCGGTCAACCATTCCCCTTAATCGGGAGACCACCCTAAAAGTCACCCAGTCCGGTTGATTCCATATCATAACCCCAACTCCCTCATCGCATCGAAAATGTTTCTTTGATCCCCGCTTGGTCTTTTGGCGTAACGCCTTTCCGACCATATCGCAAAAGCGGAAAAATTTCCCACCAAGACTGCTCTCCCCTGTATATCTGCATGCTCGATCAATTTGTCGTTTAAATTGATCCTTCCCTGCTTGTCGCAACCAAAAGAATGGGCTTTGGCAAACAACTCCATGAGAAGAGATTGTGCCCGCACATCGGAGAGACTGGCCTCGGCCACTTTTCCCTCCAACCTCGATACCATCTTTGGAGGGTAAACGGTTACATATCCGCCTGGATTGGGAAGGGCCAGATAGGTGTTGTCCCCCCCCGCTATCCTCCATTTCGAAGGAATAGTAAGCCTGCCCTTGTTGTCCAAGGCGTGGGTAAATTCCCCCACAAAAAAGGTTGTAGCTTCGTTTGCCATCACCTAGTTGCATCTATCCAATAAATTCCACTTTATACCATTTCTTGCCACTTTGACCCACAGTCGTCAAGGAGAATTCGTAAAAGTTTAGTAAATTTTGAAGTTTTTTAATTCAATCGTTGCCCATCTGCCCCACTCAATCCCATTCTCAAGCAAGATGAAAAAGAAAGTCAGAGCGGATGAATGGCTCGTTCAAAACGGTGCCTGTGAAAGCAGGACACGGGCACAAGCCCTTATTATGGCCGGGAAAGTTAAGCTTGGCACAGAGCGTATTGATAAATCAAGCAGACTGATTGCATCAGAGGCTATTTTAATTGTGGAAAAGCCCATGCCCTATGTGGGAAGAGGCGGCTTAAAGATGGAAAATTTTATCAAAGAAAATGGTTGGGATGTAACTGGCCTGTCCTTTTTGGATTTAGGTGCCTCCACAGGTGGATTCACAGACTGCCTTCTTCAAAAAGGTGCAACTGAAGCAACCTGTATCGATGTGGGCCATGGACAACTTCATTATAAATTAAGAACCGACCCAAGGGTAACAAACTTTGAAAAAACAAACCTAAGGGATTTGGATGCAGAAATCCTTCCCAGAAAGCACTACCCCTTGGTTGTTATGGATCTCTCCTTTATTTCTCTGCTTAAAGTGCTTGAGCAGGCTTGGAAATTTTTATCTCCAGAAGGAAAATTAGCGGCTTTGGTCAAGCCCCAGTTTGAGTGCTTAAAAGAAGAGGCAGACAAGGGGAAGGGAATCATAAGGGATCATACCATCCACCAGAGAGTGATTAGAGAAGTTATAACCTTCGCTAAAAATAAGCTTAGATTTTCTCACTTAATTGCCCAGTCCCAAGCAAAACCTCAGGGGACAGATGGAAACCTCGAATACTTTCTAGGTTGGAAGAAAAGTGAACCAGGGAAATAAATGCAGACTTTGAGCGTATGAAATTAGCGATCTGTGCCCAGGCTGGAAACAATCAAGTCTTGGAGAATTGAATCGCGGGCATCTTGACCACGGTTCGCTTCTAGGACCTTTCTTCTTTGGGTGACCGCTTCGGCTTTGGCTTCCTTCCCTCTGAGCGAATAAACCTGGGACAATTTCGCAAATACAGCACGATCTTCATTTCTTTCTAATTCCTGCCAAGTTCCATTTACTTGTAATGTGTGAGCCGTATCAAGCAGTCGTAGTATTGCGGTTCTTTCTTTGTTGTGGTCTTCGAGTCTCGTGCGTAAACCCGACAATCTTTTGTCCAAACCATCCACAATCGACTTATCCTTCGACGAATTGCTATCTTTTACAGAAATAGCATTCTTCTTCTCTTCCAATTCTTGAATTCGATTACGAATCGACCTTGCCTCGGCATCAAAAGTGGAACGAGCCATTCCTGAGCTTTTGGCTGAAACCGCATAATATTGGAGAGAAGGTAGGCTTTTCGCTTTCGATTTGTCGGTTTGAATTGCAGAAAAAGCAGCCTCAATTTGTTCTGAAAAATAATTTGAGGCAAATTCTGCCGTGTAACCTCTGTACAAATCTGCAAAACTTGCCCGCTCAAAAGAACCAGGTTGCTGAGGTGTCTTACGATCCAAGATAAAAACGACAAATCCTTGCCTTGCCTTTCTTACGGAACGGGTAAAGAACATGCGTTCATTTAAGCTTGCAACCTCCTCAAGCGGTTCGCGATTGGACTGTCTTTCACTTTCCCTTCTTTCTAATCCTAGGATCATCGCCTGCGTCCCCATTTCCAGGTTGGAAAATGAAATTTTTTGGGGTCGGGCTCCTGCCTGCTCGATCAGTGCGGCAAGTTCATCAGAATTTCTAAATTCTAAATAATTGGAGAACTGAGTACGGGCTTTGTCCCGCAAGCCATTGAGCTGATCCAAAAAGGAAAGAGCAGCATCTCTTGCCTGTAGGTCAGAGTCTTTTCGGGCATCTTCCCTATCTTGGCTTATCACTTTTTCAAGTATCTCGTCTTTTACTTCCTTGAAAGATTTGTATGATGTAACATTTTGATCGGAACTTGCATTTTGATCATTTCCATTGGACAAGGCGGTGGATTTGATAAAGTCCAACTGATTTCGTTCATAATAGGCACGTAACCTAGCCTCATCAGGAACCGGAGGTTCGATAAAATAATTGCTGGAGCTGAATAAAGTTGCAGTGGCAAAAGTCCGGGGTGCTTCTGCAAAGGGTGCCTCATCCACCCTCTTACTATGGAATTCTCGAAGCTTTTTATCAATGCTCGTATCCATATCTATATGCTTGGATCTCACCGATAACTCAGGAGTGTTTCTTGGCAAGCGATTAGCCTGAGGAAGTAGGGCTATCCCATTTTTGCCTACGGGTTTAAGGTCAAAGCCACAATCTTCCTTTTGAAAAGCAGCGATCAGATTATTGCGAAACTGGGAAAGGTTCTTGCCTATTGGAACATGACGGGGCGTTTCGTTTTTATCCTGACTCTTCTCACCAAAAACAAATTTAATATTTTGGGAACCAGATTTAAGTGCCAATGAATCCTGAACCATCGGCAAAGACTTAAAAGTAATCAATCGCCATGCAGGCTGATCAAAAGTTAAGTCGGATGCATATAATTCAGCAACTTCTCCATCCCAGGCGAATTGGCCAGAATGCAAATCCAATCGTGCTTCCTCTTCCAAAGCGAATCCACCATCAAGGTAGATTCTTTCCACCTGACGGGTACGAAATGAATCGTAGAGTATAGACTCTACATCACGACTGGAAACCCCATACCTGCCCCCAACAAAAGTCAGTGCATGTGAGCGATTCTCTTCTTGATTCATCCCTGGAGCCAAGTTTTGCAAATACTCTGCAAATCTAGCATTGATCGCGGGATGATTAAGATTCAATGGCATAAAGTCCCAACTATTTGCCTGCCCACCTAAGGCTACCTTGAACTCAACCATTGATTGTAAAAAAGATTGGTCATAGTTTCCTGACCTGGCAATTTCTCGGGCCTTCATATCGTCAGGAAAATTAGGCCAGGCCTGCATGTAGGAAAACATTTGCTGCAAACCCTCTTGGTCCACCTCATCAGGATTCGCCTGAAAGGCAGCCTGCATTCTTCTTTGCAATGATTGCATGTATTCTTCCTGTGCTGTCTGTAAGATCTCCCCACCCGGAGAAACCACGGATCCAAAATCAGCAGAGACTCGGCTAGCAATGTTTAACAGTCTTCTTTGGTCAGGGTCTTTCCAATCATGCCCATAAAATTCCTGGGTTTCACGATTAGGATCAGGTAAAAGATCGAATACAGAAGAACCCTGAGAGAGGTAGAGAACAAAAGATACAACTACCACAAACAAGAGAAGGACGAAAACAAACTTCCCTTTAGATGAAATAAAGTTCTGCAATGAAGTGATCATAGGTTTTAAAGAATAAAAAGGTATCTATGATGAAGACGGCACTGAAGACGTCAAACCAATGAAGGGGGCAAGCACCTCAGTCTTTAATTAGGTTTAAGCCGCGGGGTATCAGAAAATAAAAGAGAACTCATCCAACTTTGCCTTTTGCTTCCATCCTTTTTCAGGAAAGGCCTAAGCACCACGAGTTTTTCCAACTCCAATTCTTGGGGATGGGTATCTGACCAACTGAGAAAATATTTATAAGTCTCAGCAGGAATACTTTCTCCAGAAGGGCTCTCGCCATCTGGCAATTTCACCTGAACGACAATTCGTTCTCCCGACCATTTCCATTCCCCAGAACGTTTACCCAAACTACCCATTCCGCTCACATGGACTCCCCCTTTGGAACCAAACAGAATTTCCAAGGGATAGGCTGATTTTCGGGATCTACCTTCATTACGCATAAGAAGAACAGGCGATCCATCGTCATTGCTTAAACCTTGTTTTGTCTGGAATGCATAGCGCAAACCGCGTTTGATCAAAAAATACTCGCCTGGCTTTTTCCCATCATCAAAAAGAAGCACTCTTTCACCGTCTCCGATGGACCATAGTCCTTCCCTACGAGTCTCCGCAAGATCAGGATGTCTAAAGATAAGAGTTGCCCGCAATTGATTCGGTGCCTGACTAAGTTCCAAAGAAATCTCACACTCTTTGCCCTCTGCAATGAGGACACCATCGAATACTTCATGCACCCAGTCCTCCATCTTTCCAGTGTAACGACCGGAAGGATTTTGCTGTCCACAGGATACAAATAAAAGCACCCAGACAAAGCAGCTAGATAAGAGGTGCCGTTGGAGAGATTTGTACAAATTTGAGGACATTTCTCAATATCTTGGGATAAAGAGAGAGAAAATTCAATTACTTACCTGTTTCTTCTTCCCTCGCTAACCTCAAAAGTTGACGCTGGTACAACCACCATGCCAAAAGAAATCCTAACGCGAAAAAGAGTGACCACGAGGGACCCGGCTTATCTGACCGAGAAAAAATTAATTCAGCTGGAGCAATTTTTCCAGAAGATCTGCGCAGCCTGATTTCAGCAAATAGTCTCGGTGATTCATCCCCACGCTTTCCAGGAACATAAACCTCATGTACATCCGTTCTTTTGAGCAAGGCAAGGGTATCAGTGGAAGGATCAAAACTTAATTCGTCCTGCCATGAGTGATAATCATCATCGGAAGTGGCTCCCTTTCCTATAAATTGCCATAGCTTTTTCCCCGATTCTTCTTCATCTAATTTTCGAAAACGTCTAAATTTAAGTACAAAAATACCATTCTCACGCTCCCACTCCCCTACAACATCCTGGCCACCCAAACCATCGTCATCATAAGCCCCTGGCACGATTCCCCAAGCCTGCCCAGACCATATACCAAGGCCAAACTGGTAGCGATCAAGAGCACCTTCCAGTGAATATTCTGTCCAGGGTGCCGGGAAAAAAAGAAGGTAAATGGACGAACAAATATAGGAAGCAAGGCACGCCAAACCAGCCAGACCTGTCATGCCTCGCTTAAATTTTAGAGAGGCTGTAATTTGTTGCTTCTCCCATGCTAATTCACGCTTGCGCTTAATTTCCTCAGCCGAAGGTCCACGATCTTCCACTCTATGGTCCACCTTGACCCCATATTGCGCTGTATCTTCCATTCCTGGCATAGCCTCCATGGAAAGAGCCGCGGTCGGAAACCCAAAATTGACAGATCTGCCAGCCCACTTCAACCAATCTATCCATTCATCAGAATGTCGGGTACTGTGCTCAATCACCCAATGAACAATAGATCCCAAAGCATGCAGATCCCAAGTCTCTTCAAGTTCGTCATCCCTGCCGCTCTCTTTGGGGCGAAAACGATCACTCTCTACTCTCGATTCTTGTGCCTGCATACTTGGAGTGGAAACCATTCCAACTTCAGTTCCTCCCTCTCCCAAAGTCTTAAAATTAAATAATTTATACAAGCCCAACTCGGATAACCATGCCTGGTAACCATTCTCGTTCTTTTGGGCTAAAACATTAGATGGCTTCAGGTTACCATGAATCACTCCATACTTATGGGCTCTATCCAAACCTCGATGCAGATCAGTCATAATAGAAAGAAGCTCCCCTGGCCCAATCGACCCAGGAGATGTTTCAATCCAATCCTTCAATGTCCGTATATCAATATGTCCAGAAGAACTATCTTCATTTTCAACGGGAAGTTCGCGGGCTTCGCCTTGAAACCAGGAATATGAAAGCCAATGCTTCCACTTCATCACTCCAAATTCTTTTAATTCCCAGATGCCTGGCCCTTGTAATTGCTCAAGTGCCCGGCATTCCTGAGAGAAAAACTCCGAAAAACCCTCTTTCTCAGAAAGCTCCCTGGGTAAAAGCTTAAGGTATCGACTTTTTCCTTTTTCACTGCCCTCTCTTTGCTCCCCTTCGTAGCTCTGCCCACATCCACCTTCATGTATCCACTTACGAATCCTAAATGGACCAATACGGGTACCTTCGGAGAGCACAGCTCAGAAAATCAGCAAAGATAAGGTTGAGCCCTCATCCCCATTTCAATTTATTACGCATCACTCGAAAATGAGAATGCTTATTTAATTCCAGCAACGGAAAAGCCCGATCTGCAGTGGATACCTCGATCGGGAAATTTGTCTTTGAAATAAAGGCTTCTCGACCATCCGCAAAGACTAAGGGCTCTGGTTGTTTACCCTCGCTTTCCACTCTTATCTTCATCCCTTCAGGAAAAACTACTGGGCGACTGGTAAGGGTATGGGCACTTATAGGAGTCATCAGCATTACCCTTGCATCTGGATGGGCAATCGGACCGCCGGAAGCTAAATTATAAGCCGTCGATCCTGTGGGAGTGGAAAATACGATCCCATCGCATGCATATTCTGCCACAAGGTCATCCCCAGCATAAATAGAAAACCGACCTAACCGTCCATTCGAACCACTCTTAATGACAAGATCGTTAAGGGCCAGCAACTCTTCTCCACCCATCCCTGAATAACCTAGCAGGCTCCTTTTTCTGACTTGAAATTGACCATCCAGCATGGGTGGCACCGCTTCCTCTAATTGATCAGGTGAAATCGTCGCTAAAAACCCAAGCTTTCCAAGCCCAACTCCAGCCACGGGTACCTTGTGTTTTACTGCGTCGTTAAGAAGATGAAGTAAGGTGCCATCCCCCCCCACGGAAAAACACACATCCGATCCGGCTAAAAAACCATCTGGGCATGGAAACTCATCAGTAGAACGCACATCTACACCAGAATTTTTGCAAATTTCCTCCAATTTCTTTCCCACAACTTTCGTCCCAGGCTTGGAAAGATTGTTTACTATGGTTACAAGTCGTAAAGGGTTCATGACTACTTCATGGGCACTTTCCAAAGGTAATGCGAGTTATCGAATCGGTCAAGTACTGGCAATCCATTGCAATTCCTCTGGAGACGGAATTTGCCCAGCTTTGAGAATATACCTTGACTCAGCCGGAAAACGATTCCTGAACCATTTCCTCTGCTTGCTGACCAGTTTCCTGGTAGCTCCTGAGATTGCGGCACTTAATTCAGTACGGCATAAATGCCCTTCCAAAAATAATCGAACTTCCCGGTATCCTACTGCATTGGAAAGACTCGGGTGCTTACCCATTCCATTGCTCAGAGCTTTTTGGGTTTCCTCAATCATTCCCGCACTAAGCATCGTTTCTGTTCTTTTTTCTATTCTCGATTCCAGATCGTCATTCTCACGATCTAGCCAAATCATACTTTTGTAAAATGCACTGTACGGTGTGGGTAAGGCATCGAACTCTCTTTTTATTTCAATCAACTCTTTGCCAGACTGCATACACCTTTCCAGTGCTCGTCGTACCCTGGCTTGGTTTTTTTTGTCTAGAAAAGCCACCCCAGATGGATTCATGCTTTCCAAGCGGGCCAAACAACCTTCTAGCCCTTCTTCCTCGTACCAGTCATCAACCTGAGTTCGTACAGATTGGGAAATTTCCATCCCGTCTACGACCGGTCTTAAAAACCCCTCCATAAAAAAACCACTCCCACCCACGACCAGGTAAGACTTTTTTTCCTGAAATGCCTGCATTAGTACCCTACCTGCATAATCATGATAATCCCCCACTCCAAAGACTTCATGAACTTCAGCTAAATCAATACCATGATGCGTCACTTCACTGCGTTCTTTTTTACCCGGTTTAGCAGAGCCAATATCCAACCCCTTGTAGCATGCGACCGAATCACAGGAAAGTATGCTGGCATCATTTGCTTTTGCCCAGGCAATGGCCCAATCTGTTTTGCCCGCCGCTGTAATCCCTCCCAAGAGCCGCAGTTCATTAACTGAAGCACTCACAACATCCAAGCTGATCGGGTTATTTTGAAACCAAGGCTGCTGTCAGTGCCTTCGTTTTTTGAGCAAGTGTAGAAATGATTTTTTCGCGATCTCCAATATTTTGCGAAATACAATTCACCAACGCACTGCCTACAACCACTCCATCTGCAATTTTGGAAACTTCCTCAACTTGCTGAGCCGTGGAAATTCCAAAGCCAACCACGACCGGCAGATCGGTGTAAGAACGGATGGTGGCCACTCTCTGCTCTAGGTCAGTTGCCAAATCTTCTCGCTCTCCAGTTACTCCTTCCCGGGATACGTAATAAAAGAAACCCGATCCCACCGAGCAAATCTTGGCAATTCTTTCCTTAGGGGTCGTCGGGGCGATGATAAAAATATTATCTAATTCTTGGTTTCTGCACTCACGAATTAATTCCTCAGCCTCTTCAGGTGGTAAGTCCAATGTAAGGAGTCCATCCACTCCAGCCTCTTTCGATCGCTGCACATACTCTTCGATACCCTGGGAAAAAATTAAATTGAAATAGGTGTAAAAAACAATGGGCACATCCGAAAATTTTCGAATTTCCCTAACCAGCTTAAAAACATCCTCCTGTTTACACCCAGCCTCCAATGCACGCTGGGCGGCAAGCTGGTTGGTGAGCCCGTCTGCAAGGGGATCAGAAAAAGGCACCCCAAGCTCAAGCAAATCGACCCCCTCTTCGATAAGGGTACGGCAGATAGTTAAAGATGTATCAAAGTCCGGATCACAAGCACAAACATAAGCAATAAAGCTCGAACATCCGTTTGCCCTGCGATCGGAGAAAAGTTTCGCGATTCGTGAAGAAGTCTCCATAAAAAAGGTTCTTGAATCATTTCCAATACTATCCTTTCTGGCAACGGAAAACGGGGGCTACCCCAGTATGATCTTAGCGTACAGATTATTATTTCCTGTTTTGGCCCTCCTTCTTTGGCCCTACTACCTAAGAAGAATGCTTAGACGAGGGGGGTATGGACACCACTTTTTCTATCGGCTTGGATTTTGGCCCAATCTTCCCCAAAAAGAAAAAGATACCAAGCGAATCTGGATTCAAGCAGTCAGTGTTGGCGAACTGTCATCTATCCAAAAACTAGTCACTTCCCTTTCGCAGTCCCAAAACATAGAAATTGTGATTAGTTCCACAACCAGCACCGGTTTAGCTTATGCAGAAAAGGTTTTTGGTGACAGTTCATTGGCCATTGGTCCTTTTCCTTTGGACTGGTGGCCTATCAGCTGCCTGGCATGGAATAAAATCGCCCCAGATCTCGTTATCAGTATAGACAGTGAACTTTGGCCCGAGCATTTTGAACAAGGACGCCTTCGGGGAGTCCCGGTTTATATTCTTAACGCACGATTGTCAGATCGTACCTACTCCCGCCTTTCCCAATCAAAAATTGCACGAAACTTCCTTTTACCCAAAGGACTGGAAATCCTCACCACATCGGAGCGGCAAAAAGCAAGATGGCTCGAACTGGGAATAAATGAAAATCACCTCCATATCACCGGTAACCTCAAGGTGGATTCTGCTCTCTATCAAAAAGTATGTCCGGACCAAAAGATTGCTCTTAAGCATGAATTTGGCTTTCTCTCCGAGAGCCTTGTATTGGCTGGCATTTCCACCTGGCCCGGAGAGGAGTCCTTACTGGTTGAAACTGTGCTTAAATTAGGAAATGCTGGATTCGACGCCCGCCTGCTCCTCGTCCCGCGCCATGCTGAAAGACGCAGTGAGATCACCAAAATACTTGAAAAATCCGGACTCCCTTTTCACCTTAGAAGCCATCGTAAGCAAGCACCTCCCGGCACCGTTGTTTATCTCGCTGATACAACGGGGGAATTAGCACAGCTCATTCATTCAGCGGATATCGGATTGATGGGGAAAACCCTTCCCCCCAACCGAGGTGGCCAAAACCCGATTGAACCGATATCGATTGGCTTGCCCTTGGTGATTGGTCCCAATTACCAAAATTTTCAGGAAACTTGTCATGATCTCCTTGTTGATGAAGCCTTAGCTGAAACATCGAGCCTTGATGAGGGCGTGGAAAAACTCGTGGAGTTAGCCACAAGTATTTCTAAACGGGAAAAACTTTCTGCGAATGCACACAACTGGAGAAAAAAACAAGGCTCTCCGACTGCTCTCAGTCTTGCCCGAATTTATCAGGCCCTGGAAATAAACCAGGAGTAAGGGATGCCCGCCCCTCTTTGTCTTGCTCCATTTTGCTATAATTGATATTGAGACTCAGTATCAATAAGTACATGAATGTTCATATAAGCTCCCTCAAATCCTGCCTATTCATCTCTGGTTTTGCTTGTCTCCAGCTTCTCTCTTCCTGTGGGGAAAAGAACCCAAATCCTCAAAACGAAGGGGACTTAAGTTTGAACAGCGTGGTCATTGCTCTCAAAGCAAATAAAAATCCCCAACAAATGCTGGCTGAAAAAGAGTCCCTCGAATTGTACCTCGCAGGAAAACTGAAGCGCCCAGTCAAGGTGATTATCCCCACCGATTCATCAATTATAGTTGAGTCTTTCCGTAATGGCACTCTCGATCTCGGCTACCTAAGTTCTACAGATGCCGCCCGGAATCTCGATCAGAATTCTTCATCCGTTCTCCTCATACATCTCAAGAATGGTAAGCCTAATTACAATAGCGTTTGGCTTAGCCTGAAAGAGAAAAGCTATCAATCCATTGGTGACCTAAAGGATAAGCCCATTGCTTTTGCCAGTCGCTCGAGCACTTCTGGCTTTCTCATTCCCTGCTGGGATCTTGCCCAGAGAGGAGTAATCGGGGCGAATGCTGGATTAAATGATTTCTTTTCTAAAATCATTTACGGCACTGGATACACATCTGCAGCTCAAAAAGTTCTTTCTGGAGAAGTCGAGGCTGCAGCCGTTAGTGACTATGTATTTAAAGGGAATGATAAGTACTTATCTCCAGCACAAAAAGCACGCTTACGCATAATACAGGAACAAGGCCCAGTCCCCTCACATACTCTTTGTATTCGATCCTCCATTTCCCCCAATGATGTATCCATCATCAAGGATGCTCTTTTGCAAATGAACCAAGAAAACCCCTCTCTCCGTGACCAGGTTTTCAATGGTAAACTTGTGGAAGTGGATGCAGATCAGCACTTAAAAGTGACCCGCGAAGCTTTGGCTCTCCAATCTGAATTGAAATTATAACTAGACTCGTATTTGCCCCAGCCTGCCGGAATGATACTAGATACATCAATATTGAAGACATCTGGAATCGGACTGCAGGTGGAAGACCGCTGGCTTTGGCGCAATCTTGATCTTACTCTTCCCTGCCATTCCTTCCTTGCAGTAACCGGCCCCTCGGGCACCGGCAAAACCTCTCTTCTTCGCTGCCTTGCTGGAAAGCTCTCTCCTACTGAAGGATCCCTTTCCAGGGGACTCCCCTTCGCTATGATCCACCAGGATCTTGAACTTGCTGATGGGGCCACCTGTCTGATGAACGCCCTTGGAGGATGCTTAGGGCGGCACTCGTTCCTCTCCACCCTTTTCTCCTTTCCACCCAAAGAAAAAAAGCAGGCAAAGAAGTTGCTCTCCAAATTTGGACTCTCCGGAAAGGAGCGACAATGGGCATCAACACTCTCGCGGGGCGAACGGCAAAGACTTGCAATATGCCGGGCTCTTCTTGCCAAGCCTAGCATCCTCCTCGCAGATGAACCCGTGGCCAGTCTTGATAACAAGTGGGCCGATCATGTATTGACCACATTCCAGGATACAATCAGGGCAGGAGATGGGGGCATTATCTGCTCTTTGCATGATGAATCGCAGGTTTCCCGCTTTGCCGACATGCACCTGCATCTCGATCCTTCCCTACCCAATGGTTGGTCACTTAAAGCATTCAATCAGGAGGAAAAATCATAAACTCCCGCGTTCCCTGGCACAGTCGGTTTGACCTGCTTGGGGTCACTTTTCTGCTTTTTCTGGCAGGTGCTTTAGGTTCGCTCCCAGGCATTGAAGGATCGGGCAGAGACCTGGATCATATTGGAAACCTTGCCCGCTTTGCCTCTCAATTTTTCCCGCCCGATTTGAGTATCTTGGACCGCACACTGGATGCACTTCTCGATACCATGCAAATTGCTCTCGTTTCCACATTTTGGGCAATTTTCATTTCGATCTTTTTATCCCTTGGGGCTGCCCGCACCATTTCCCCCCCATGGATTCTCTGGCCCACCCGTATGGCACTCAACATGATCCGTACAATTCCCAGCCTGCTCTGGGCATTGCTCGCCGTAGTCATTGTAGGCTCTAACTCTCTGGCGGGAGTCATCGCCCTTACACTTTACAGCGTAGGCTACCTCGCCAAGTTTTTCAGTGAGGCCTTTGAATCTGCTGATTTGCGGGCTCAACATGCTCTCCGTTCTCTAGGTGCCAGTCCCCTGCAAGCTTTTCGGCATGGGCTATGGCCCAATGCACGCCCAATTATCTGGAGTCATTGTTTATGGATGTTTGAATACAATTTCCGTTCCGCAAGTATTATTGGTTATGTAGGAGCAGGAGGCATCGGCCTGCACCTCAAACTCTATGCAGAATCGGCAGACAGTTGGAACAAGTTTTCACTCGTATTACTTTGCATTCTAACCATCGTGACCACGCTGGATTTTGTGGGAGAAAAAATTCGCCAATCCTTACGGGCAAAACTTGAGGGAATCCAAAGCTAGAGATTTTCTAGTTTAGATTGGAATCCCGATAGTCCAGCAGAAATTTATCCATTACCTCATCCACCGCTTCGAGTACATAGTCCTTGTCCTTGGCAGCATTGCCAAACAGGCCATACTCTCCTTGGGCCATCGTCACAACTGGCCCAACCACCTTGGGGTCAAATCCGTAGGCTTGGGCCATTTTCTTTAGGGAAACCACTACACTAAAACTGGTACCTTTGGAAAGAATGACCACATCAACATCGAGAAAATGATATGATTGAGAAGATCGCGTCGGTTGAATGCCTCTACTTAATAATTTTCGCATCACCCGATATTTCACATCCTCTGTGGTAACTCCGGATCGATTTTTGGGAATCGCACCGACAATGGGTTCAAGTAAGCGATGATCTCCATGCACGCGTAGTCCTTTAAACTTTCTAGCCTCCAAAGTATCGGGGAAGAGAAGACTCATCAAAACAAGCACGCCTACCAACCCAATGCTTATCTTTCTAAACTTAAATAAAATAACTTTAGACCCTTGGTTCATTTTTGATTTCCTCCTGGATTTGATTCATTGCCTGAGGGGCACTTTGTTTCCACTTTTTGGCCCCACAACCACTTAAAACAAGAATCACAAAACAAATAATATATAGATGCATATTTACACTATATGCATATTTGTGTGTATTTTCAAAAATTAACTAAAATAAGAAAATTAAAAAATGTGACTGGCTAGTAAAGTGAGCCCTAAATCCCATGCTTGGAAGCGCGAGGATTCACCTTGCAAGGATTTTCCTTTTTCATTCATCCACAAGGTGGACCATCCTGCCCCCAAGTCGAGGCTTAACCACTCCAGTGCCTGCCAGGTAAAGCCTACTCCGGCATTAACCATCCAGTCTACCCTGCCATCCTGCTTTTTTTTAAGATATTCGGTGCGGGTTAGACCGACTCTTGGCATTAAAATAAATTTTCCATCCGCATCAAGTAATTGGATGAGCGCCATATTCATGCCCAACTGTAAATTATCTCCATCGTCAGCAAACACTCCTGGTGCCTGAAAGGTAATCACCTTTTCCGTAAGAGCAAATTTCATTGATAAATCAGCCATAACCAAAGTCCTTTCTGCAGGAACATACATCTTGCTGATTTTCAAAGAAGGTGCCCAGGCATCAAACATTCTATCCCCAGAATCCATACTGTGCAGTAAATTATATTCCAAGCCAGTGGATACGCTGTAATTGCTGGGCAGTTCAAAATTCACCCCTCCTTTCACCATCCCAAATCCATACCCAAGCAAATCTTTGACCTCCTCATTCTCATAGGTAGCCACCTGCATCATCATATCGATGCGGGGCACCATGGTTACATAATCTCCCAGCCCAATTCCTTGGGTTCCCAATGATACACCCAGTGCATTTTCAAGAACCATGGATTTCTTTTTATCGCTTTTTTGCCTAAGAACATTGTTGGTAAAATAAGTACGGCCACTTGTAAAAACACTTACATTCCCAAAGCCCTCCTCTTCGCTCTCCTGCTCATCCGCATGACCACCTTTACCATGTAAGGATCGAGGAGCGGATAGTGAGCCCAAAGCAATCACTCCTGGAGCAAGCTCCTCGGGGAGTGGCCCCACCCACCCATGTGGGAATCGTGATTTGATGGGGTCTGAATCCACCTTAGGCAATGGATTGCCCCCAGCCGCAGGGCTGGATTGTTCAAATTCACCTACTTCCACCAGTTCCCCACCCACTTCTTCAGGATCTTCCAAAAGATACTTCCTTTCTTTCAACGACCCTAGGGCAACTACTCCGGGAGCGAGTTCTTGAGGTGTGGGCCCCACCCATTTCCGTACCACCTCAATGATCTGTTGTTCGCCTAGATTTGAGCCCGATGGATCTTCAAACTCCACTGGATCAGAAAAATCGATCCCTATTAAAGCCAAGGGGAAAAGAAATACTGAAAATAACTGAAGGAAAGGTTTCAAGATAGCTAATCTGATTAAAACTTACGGACGTGCAATCTTACCGATTTGCACATTTTTACCATGCAAATCAAAAGACGATCGATCGTTCATCAAATTACCACCCGACCTTACATTCTCAATAAAATTCACTCTTCCGATCTGTTGGGCCGCAGGAATAGTAGTGCCAAAGTTTGGATATTTTCCGTCAATGGCCCCGTGAAGACTGTTTAAACGCACCTGGGCAGAGGCAGGGAAATTGATATTCTTCAACCTCATGGTCGTTGCCTCCATCACAATACGGGAGATATCTCTCTTAAAGATCAATCCATCTACATCCAAATCCCGCCTCGCCTTAATGGTCGCAAGCACATCTGCACCAATGGAAACATCCCGGATGATCACATCCCGAAACCCTCTTACAGCAACCTCCCGGGCCGCCTCCAAAGTTACCTGGCTCAATAATAAGTTTTTCCTCGTGGCAAGTACCAAGTCGCTGGTTGCAGAGGATAAAGTGGTGCCTGGTTTCACGCTCAGCACGCCTGCACTCATAGCGACCAACCGGGCATCATCCCCAACCTCGGCACTCCACTGGAAATCCTCCTCCAGAGAAAGAGATTGCGAGGCCGAGATCACCCATTCCTCACCACTTGAAGCAAAGTAGGGCATAAGAGCCAGAGCATTCCCGCTCACAATCAGATTACGACCACCAAGTAAAGAATCGCCCCCTTGAATGAGTCCTTCCATTTGTAACTCTTCATACAAGGCAGCCACTTCCATATAAAATGGATTCTCGAGGGCCTCATAAATCTGCAGAGGCTCAATCTTCGAATTTTCATCCAGCCTGTAATCACGCAAGAGGGAATCTGCCACCTCTCCGATCCGTAAAACTTCGGCCGTCCATTCCCCGCCTGAAAGTTCAACTAGTTTTTCCATCACTTCACCATTTCCACTCTCCATTAATCGTTCGCTCAAATTCTTAGCACGATCATCAAGATTATCAGCAGGCTTGGTTTCCGGAACCCGGTTGGTGCGGGAAAATTCGAGATTCATCTTGGTGAGTGATTCCTCCAGCAAGGTCTCTTCAATCTCTTGGTCCAGGAGAGTCAGCATAACCTCATTTTCCAGACCAAGAATAAGCGATCTTGTATTTGGGCGATAATCAAAGAAAGTTTCCGCCCGCTGTGGATTAAAATCTTCGAGGGAAAGCAATCGCCTAACCACCTCCCGATCTTCTAGTACCAGCAAAGCCCGCACTCTTGCCGGCAATCCATAAAACCGCATTGTTTGGTCTTCCAACAATCCAAACTTCGCCAACTCCTTGGTTTGCTCGTCAAATTTTCCTGTTTTTCTGGCCTGGGCGATCTCCGCATTATTTTCCAGAGCCGATGCCTGAGGGTCTCCCACTTCGACAGGTGTATTCTCAATGGCTTCTACAGGTGCGCCTTCACTGCTATTCTCAACTTCATCGACTGGCTCATCAGGAGAATTCGTGCCCGATCCATCCTCTTGGCTGTCCCCCTCCGAAGATTCCTCCGTGGACTCAGATTCCTCACTTGCAGAATCATTCGAGGAATCAGATTCACTCTCTGCAGCCACCTGCTCCATCGCAGCCGATACCTCTCCCAAAGAAACATCCTGGGTTGCCTCAGCCGCAACCTCATTGGATACCTGAATTTTTTGGGCCACCGTTGGGTTCACAGGTCTAAGGGTGGGAGCCCCTCCTGGAGGAGCGCTCATCCCACTTCCCTCGCTCACCGCAATCGGGGAACCACCACCTGGAGGGGTAAATTCCACCGTCGATTCCGTCACATCAAGCTGCACGCCCTGCCCCGGGTTCGATGCCATTTGAAATTCTGTTCCCCGTATTCCCGCAAACCCAAGGGGCGAGCTAATGTTCAAAGAGGAGTCCTTATTTAACTTTTTCGTTTTGAGAATTAATGAACCCGTATACAGCTCGAAAATAACTTTTGATTTACTTGGCTCCTCCGAGAGCTCAGAGACCTTTCGACCATCATCCTCAAAAGGTTCCTGCTCAAAAGTGCCCACTTTCATCCGGGTATTTTCATCAAGGGTAAGCAGGGTGCCGTTACTTAATAGGCCAATTGCTTTGGCTCCTGCACCCGTAATTACAAAATAACTTGGCGGGATAGGCTCCCCAGGTTTAACAGGATTACCCGGATTCCCCTCTCCATCCTCAAAGCGCACCTCTCCCTCAGTGGAGGCCAAAATGAGAACCCCCCGTTTGGGTTCCACCCCAAATGCGGACAAACTCATTAGAAAGAACGCTATCCAAATATATATACGATTCATTTGCATATTAGTCATCGAGCCTCTTCCTTTTCATCCACGGAACGCTCATTCAGATTCATCCAGTTCCTTTCCCCATAATCGTAAAGCAAGCGGCTTTTTTCATGCTCGCCAAAAAAGTACAGCCAGTTTTCACGCCCGGCAGAGTACAGGTATGGATATAATCCATCTTCCGTCCAAATCCATCCCACAGCTTCCTTCCACATCCAAAGCCCACCCCCGGCACTCGGACTTGGGTAAAGCCACCCAAGATCCAAGTGGAGCATCCATCCACTTTCTGAGCGATAATAATTACCCAACCATGGACTTTCCCACCAGCCTGGTGCGTTATCCATTGCCTGAGCACCGGTCAATGGATCATACCTGGATGCCTTTTTATCTAGATCAAATACTTCCTCCAGCCCGTAAGTCTCTCCTTCCACATTAATCCCATACGCCACTGCATACAGAGTGCTCCATTCCGGATCAGGCAGGAACCATTGTTCATACACACCTTGCATAAAGCCAGGTAAATAAACCTGGCTGGATAGCCTCCCCTGCCCTGCAGTTAAAACGGGAACCCGTACCACACCATCCTGATTGGGGTTGGAAATAGGCCGGCCTGCAAGCAGCACTCCAAGTTCATAAACCTTGGCATCATTCAAAACCCGCACGCCTACGATAACCCCACCATCCACGGCTTTTTCCGGGAGCATGGTATCCACCACCAAGGTGGTCTCATCAAGTAGAAAGATCAAAAAGGAGGATTCCATCGAGGCATTAAACTCATCTGATGTTCTCACCCGTATCGAGAAAGTCATTGGGTCAATTTCATAGTCAAACAAAGTGGCAGTCTTCAATACCCCACCCTCAGTAAGCGTAAACCTTGCATTGCTTTCCGCACCCTCCCCACTCACTAATTCGTAGCGATAGGTTCCCGTCTGGTCCGCATCATCAGGGTCCAGGGTAAACAATTCTCCAACTACCGTGCCAATTGGCTGGTTTTCAGGCATATAATCTCTGTTGAGAATGAGATCACTTGGAGGTGTATTCAGGGCCGAAATAATCACCTTGCCGTGCCCCTCATTCACACCGCCAATATTTTCTTGGTTCGTACCAACATTGTAGGAACCACCTCCCCCGCCGGACTTGCTTCCACAGCTAGAACTTCCACCACCGGAATATCCGCCCCCACCTCCGGAAGCATGATTATCACCCCCACCGCCTCCGCCAAAGCCGCCGGTTCCCTGACCTTCAAAATTATATCCATTCCATCCCCTGCCGGCATAGCTGGTATGAGTGCCACCGAGGTTGCCATCTTCTCCGTTTTCTCCTCCCTGGCCTACCGAATCACCCCCCGAGTTTTCGACGCGGCCATCAATTTGTGTATTATAGTAGGAACCATCCGCTCCACCACCGCCACCACCCGCGGCAACGAGCAACTCTCGGTCCCCATTTGGCCACTGGCGCCAGACAAAACTTCCACCACCACCGGAACCGCCCCGGGAACTGTCTGCACCCATCTGCCCGACCACAACAAAAATTTTCTCGCCCTCCAGAAGATAGAAATGCCCTCCCATTCTCGCACCGAGCCCCCCGCTTGAACTCCCGCTTCTTCCCTTGCCTCCCTGAGCACCCATAGCCTCAATCAGAAACTCTCCACTAAATGGTATTTCGATCTCCTGGATACCCTGCTCGGTAATGGTTACTTTGTCCTCCAGGTCAGTCCCATAATAGGCGGATGAAAGACTTCCAGCCAATGGCCCGGATGTACCCACACTGCCAGCATTGCTGAAAATAAAGGTCGAAAGATCCACCATATTTTCGACCGAAATGTAGAGGTTTTGAAAGTCTGTATTCCCATTGGTATCAGAAACCAAAATCGTTACTTCATAGACCTGGTCACGGTTTGCATCGCTGGGATTTTCAAAGTCCGGGGCATTTACAAAATTAAGTTCACCGCTGTTGGAATCGATATAGAACGAGGATGCATCCTCCCCTCCTGTAATTTCATAGGTATAAAGATCCCCATCTGCCTCGGTCACACCAACCGTACCGACAGTTCTTTGATTTTCTGCAATATTGACAGTTCCATTCTCCTCCCCCCCGGCAAAAACAATGATCGGCGGGTCATCCACCGGGTTGACCACCAAAGTAACATTGCACTCATCATACAAGCCCAGGGCATCCGTCACCCTTGCGAGCAGATTTTCCGATCCATGAAAATTGGGAATTGGCAGGTATTGAAAGTTTGGCGAAGTGCCATTACCATCTAGGAGAATGGTCTCATTTCGATCCCCAAAGAAGACATAGCTCCAGGTCAGTAAGTCTCCTGCATCCGGGTCCGTAGCCACCAAAGTAGAATCCGACAGGTTTCCATCCTCATCCAAGGTTAGGGTAAAGAAGGTTCCGTTTGCTATCACCGGGGCCTCATTCACATTGCTTATTAATACATCAAAAGTGCCGATGCTTGAGGCATTATGGTTATCGAACACCTCTACCTCAACAATCAGATGTGTGTCATTATTTTCGTAATCAAATTCTACAGCAGTGCTCAATGACCCGTTCGGATCGAGAGAGAATAAAGAGTTATTATTTTCTCCATTTTTGAATTGGTAGCTCAATGTAAAATTGGCATCTCGATCGGTGGCATTAAACTCACCCACGATGGTGCCAATTGGCTGGTTTTCGGGAACAGTCAGGGGAGCTGTGCTATTCAGATCAGCCGGGGGTGCATTGGCCACCGAGTTGGCATCCCGCGGGTCAGAGCCGTAGGCCAGCTCCGTGGCATTACTAAACCCATCCCCATCGATATCATCATCATAAAAATCCTCGGCACCATCCCCATCGAGGTCCTCGAATACATTGGTCAGAGTAACCGTAAAGTTACCCTCCACTGTGGCGTTGTGTTCATCCATTGCCTCTACCGTGATGGTGTAGGTGGAGGCATTGGTTTCGTAATCAAAAGTAGTGGCGGTTTTTAGGGTACCATTGGTTTCTAAAATAAAGAACGTGTTGTTATTTTCCCCGCTTACAAAATGGTAGGTGATCGAACTATTGTTATCCAAGTCA